>Ga0307510_10001575_pt1 | contig 25215 bp, 16 predicted proteins | sample 12_EM_MG_FD_207224 | JGI IMG/M metagenome (GOLD analysis project Ga0307510, IMG submission 207224) | Populus trichocarpa ectomycorrhiza microbial communities from riparian zone in the Pacific Northwest, United States - 12_EM | ecosystem: Host-associated > Plants > Roots > Unclassified | place... | reverse complement strand
TTGTCCGTTTAGTAGAAGAAGCACAGAGCAGGGAAGCTCCAGTACAATGGTTGGCTGACAAGGTTTCTTTTCTGCATCATAAGTTACTCTTGTTATATTTTGCTATGATGGCATTCACTGTTTCTGGGTAAGCTGACACTCGCGCTTATGCGTACATGGTTTGCAAATTTTGGAGGGAAGTTCATCTTTATGGCCAACTGATGTCAGAAACAAACTTGGTTTTTGATACATGCATGCACATGTCGGATTAATTAATATGATTATTTTTAAGCTTGATACCAGGTCCCATGTGTTCTTTTTATTAATCATCCTCTATTATCCAATTCTAAGATTATTGTTGGTAGTGATGCTTTTTCTTTACCCCCGCCCCCCTTTCCCCTAATCCTTGCCTTAGTTTTTGTACCAAAAGCATACAGGAGTTTGAGATGTGTTTGTGTGCATGTAGGCATTCACGGGAACTTCACTCTCCTTTTATTTTCTTCATTTCATCAGGTGTCTGGCCACTTTACTTATGGAGTAATGGCAATTTCAGCAGCTACATTTATGTTCTGGAGCATGTTTGGGACACATATTCTACCTGCAGCTTTGAACCAAGGAAATCCAGTTTCTCTAGCTCTACAGCTGTCTTGCAGTGTTTTGGTAAGCAATAAACCCTTTATAAGAGCTCTACATTCTTCTCATGGCTATCACGTAAGATACTTACCCATGTTTGGCCCGTTTGTATTATAATTATTTTTTGTTTGGTTGAACAAATTCTGTTTCGCTTCTCTTGGGGTTTCCACTGGTTTCAATTTCCTCTCAAGTCACTTCCTTGCATTTTATTATGGCTTTGGTTAGTAAGGTTTGAATGGGGCATTTGTCCAGACATATACATAACAAACTCTATCAAAGAAAATGCTTGGAGTCTGAATTTTTTATCCTGAGTTTTACAACAATCTTCCTCAAATAAAAAACAATGATTTATGCCATGGAGAATGAGCAAACTATTTTACCCAATGAAAACTGAGAAGACATTGCTCATAATGTGTTCCTTGTTTCGCTGATGGAGACATTATTTATCATGATGCCAAGGATGGTGACAAGATCCAAAGATTTGATTTCAAAAAGATCAAAGGACCATGCTTTCAATGCTTACATAAAATAGAACTATGGATATGATGATTGTGACTGTAGATTCAAATCACTTTGGTAGTCAAATATCATGATACATTTGTGCACTATGGATACTCAATAAAGGCATAGCACAACTTTTGTCAACATTTTGACTGCCAACCTTGTCTTTCATTTCAACGTGCAATCTAGGAGCTTCCATAGAAAAATCTTTTTGATTATTTCTTTAAAATAGAAAGAGTTTTTAATCTCTTATTGATTCCATGGTGTTGGAATGCTTCGCTCTTCTGCCTGTTCTTTTCCATGCAATAGTGACATGTGTATCCTGAATGCAGGTTGTTGCTTGTCCATGTGCACTTGGCTTGGCCACACCCACTGCTGTACTGGTATCTTCCTTGAAGTACCCCAGTTTCATCATGTTTTCACATTTAATTGTTGGACTTTGATTGACCATGGGCTTCAATATTTTTTTCATTCTTTCCAGGTTGGAACTTCATTGGGAGCAACAAGAGGACTGCTTTTGCGTGGAGGAAATGTTCTGGAGAAGTTCTCAATGGTGAATTCTGTTGTGTTTGACAAAACAGGGACCCTAACAATTGGCAGACCTGTTGTAACGAAGGTTGTTTCTCTTGGAGGCATGGAAATTACAGATTCACAGTAAGTGGTGGTAGAGGTTTTCTTTATATTGAGGGATTATCTGATCTTTTTTATCAATATTTTTTCCGCTTGTGATGCTAATTTAACAAATTCACATTTATGAGAGATTTTTTTCTGATTCACAGCTAGTATGTTAGAGTTCCATCATGAAAAATCTGTAGTAGATTATCTGTTCTATTTATTTTTTTAACTTTGATCATATTCATTGTTTCAACCTCAAGGTTGTGTTTATGTATATTGATAAATGTGTTTGAGCAGTTTTGACCTTACAATCATGAACAGTTTTTTGTGCTTAAATACTCTTATTCATCTCAATGTAGGAATATAATGAACCAAATTCAGGGTTTTCTTTTCTTTTCTTTCTTCTTTTTTTAACAATTACTGGTGTAATCCACTTTTGGTCTTGGTATCAATTGTAGCAGACTGCAGATTTATTTTTGTGATCCCATTCTAAGTAGTTGTTGTTATGCATTTTCAACCGTTTCATTAAAAAATCAAATATCATGCGGAAGTTGTTTGTTCCTTGGTGAATCAAATGCATCTGCTTGACTGCAGCCAGTCTCCCAGCTGTCAAACTCAGTGATCTTGGAAATACTACTTATCTTTCAATTCTGTGCACATTTTAAGTAATTTTTCCTGTTGAATTCTGCTATAGCCAATTGAAGTGTTAATGGTCATGCTTCGAGTATTCCAAGAATCTTTTTTTTTCACTTATGCAACTCTTTATTGATGTACAATAGAAAGAGTGAGCGATTTCAACTTCCTCCTTTGGTTATCTTTGATTTGACCATATTAACCAATTCAAAGACTAAATCTCAAATTTTTTAATTTTGGTCCTTTAACAGTTTTTGGCTGTAAGAATCACTAGAAGATACAGATAAATTCTAATTGTGTGAAACTTGAGTGATTAGATACTTCTGTGGAAGGTGATACATGCAAAGTGTATGGCTAACCCAATAATGAAAGTTTCATAAATTATGCTAAATTTGATTGCTTTAGTGCATTTGAAGTTCAAAATTTCATGCTTTGATGCAGACTAAAGCCAAATGCTACGTGGTCTGAAGTTGAAGTTTTGAAGTTAGCTGCAGGTGTGGAATCAAATACCATTCATCCAGTTGGAAAAGCTATAGTAGAAGCTGCACGGGCTGCTAGCTGTACGAGTGTGAAGGTATATATGCATCTCGTGGAAGTTTTTCACGTTATTATTCTTGGAAAGCATGGAAACAAATAAGAGATGTGCGTGTTAGAGCAATATGGATACATCAAGAATGACAGTTCTGAAAACTATAGGTGATGTGGGACAAGAAAGGAGATATAGAAATTAGGGATGAGAAGGGGATTAAAGGGGCAGGGGAATATATACAGGAAGAGAGAGTAAAAAGAGAAGATGACTTGTTAGTCAACAATCATTTAGCCTATTGAACATAATAATACACGCCCCTATGTAGGCACCAAAACACTTACGAAACTCTATAACACAACAAGAAATAGAACAAATTCATAGACCATGTGAAAAGACCTATCAACGCTAAAAATCATGACTAGATTTTCCAAATAAGAGACACAATTAAAGATAATGTAATACCTATCATTCCCATGATATATATTTTGAAAATCTTCCACTTATTTTCCATTATTCTTCCCATATTAGACCACAATTTCTTAGGATTGCATAGTAAGAAGTGTTCCATTCTTCATTCCTCAACTTGAAATAACCTACCGGGTCTTCATGCCATTTGAATTGCCAAGTCTCAAGTCCATCCAACAATTTTAATGGGATGCTGAAACTGACTTCTTGAATGCAATGCTTTTACGAACAATGAAATCAAGATGATGAGCCTAATGCTCCAAATTTGTGTGCAAGAATTCCACCCGATGAACTTCTTTACCAAAACTTTTATCAATTTCTACTTCCTACCATTCAAATTGTTCTTATATGTTTTCTATTTGTTTTACACCAGGCTCTTTATCACAAATTCAAAGATAAGAGATTTCTTGCTCTAAATATGGTTAGTTGCTGGTAAAATTAGTTCCAAGTTTCATGAGATCTTCTTTAACTCTTTTTCTTCTTTAACTTCTTGGGAATTAGACCTTGGGAACCTCGTGTAGAAATTTGAGCTCGATCTAACGGTCAGATCTTCTGTTATGACCTCTTTTAGCCATTACTCAAGTCTGGTGCAATCAAGCCTGCTATTAGGCTTGGATCTATCTTATAAGTCCATAAAAGCATTTGTTATGCTATTCACAGTCTATTTGTGGCAGATCTCTATTTGAATGTTTAGAACCTTCAGTTTCCACAAGTCCGGTAGCATCAAAAGCCAATATGAATTTCCTATGTATTGCCTTTCACAAGTCTCCATGGAAAAGTTTAATCTTCTTTGGATCCCTAAAATGTTGTCTTCCTATTTTAGGCCTAACATTGCATATCCAATAAATGACCCTGTGCAGCCAGGGCATATGGATACAAGATTGAATTTGTGGTGGGGTATGATGTATTTTGCTTCACAGGTATTTCAAAATTTCTCATGGAAAAGCTATTTGTAGCAGGTGACTGATGGAACATTCATGGAGGAACCTGGGTCTGGTGCTGTAGCGACCATTGAGAATAAGGTGGTTTCTGTTGGAACACTAGATTGGATTCAAAGGTATTACACTCATTCCTTGCTATGTATAAAGTACCATAGCCTGTAAGTTAAGATAAGTCTACGATTCTAAATAGTGTGTTGATTTTTGTCTCTCGCTTTGAAAATTGTCGTATCAGTGTCAGTTCCATATGCTATCCACATTGCATATCTGTTTATTAGTTGTGCTTCATGAAATTTCAAGAATGGTAAAAACAATATTTGTTATAGGAAAAGGTTGTTTGTGGTATTCTGGACAGTTTTATTGATGCAACAAACTGTGGTAGCACCTCTGCATGATTTCAATTTAAATACCAGTAACACGAATATGGTATATTCAAATGACCTTGACCCAAGATTCTGAACTTGACCATGACTACTTCAATGAGCTAGCAAACGGGCATAATGCCATTTTACGTCCTTATCCCTTGCTACGTGATAATTCATATAACATTTTTCTCAAAGGATAAACCCTCTATTACATGTGAGAAGCTTCTTCTAAAGTTCACCTGGGTAAAAGCAAATGAGGCGTGAATAGCCATTGGAGTACTTAATTAAATCTAGCATGCTTGCGCTTCCAATAGAGGGATATGCATTTCTGATATTTTTGACAAATTACAATTATAATTATGAGACATTTTGCTTCTGCAGGCATGGTGTTTGTGAGAATCCATTTCAAGAAGTGGAGGATATTAAGAATCAGTCTGTTGTCTATGTTGGAGTAGATAATACACTTGCTGGACTTATATACTTCGAAGATCAGATTAGAGAAGATGCTCGCCATGTTGTTGAGTCTTTGTCCTGTCAGGGAATAAATGTGTACATGTTGTCTGGTGACAGAAAGAAAAATGCTGAGTATGTTGCTTCACTTGTTGGCATTCCAAAAGAGAAGGTAAGAAAACTTTAATTTTCTCTCATATGCTAAAATAAAGGGTGAGAGTTTGCACCCCAAATTGTCTTGAACAACTACTGAATAGAATTTGCCACTTTCACTTGTTTGATATAAATCAAAAGGTGTTAGAACTTAGTTGGTTATTCACTATCCTACTAAAAAAAGGAAAAAAAGAAAAAAAAGGATGGCTTCTGCTTTGGAAGATTATGTCCAAATCATCTAATAATTTGATACTAGTTTTTCATATTTGAATCTTGTTTCTTGAAGTTTTTTGTAGTTCTTTCCATTAGGAAATTGTAATGACTGAGACATGAAACACTTGTGCCTCAAACTGTGCTTTTGCTTCAAGGAGACATGACAATGTGATGCCAGTCATAATTTACCTTGGGAATGCCTTTGCTTTAGACATATGCCAATTTAAAATTCATATAAGCATGCATGCTGTGAGCAGGAGATTTGTTACCACATGAATGCTAACACGCATATGTAGCTCAAAAATCCTTTTACAGAAACCAGCATCTCCACTAACCATGATGGAAGCATGAGATTCTTTATGTTTCATGTGTTATACATGCTTCATTTTTAAGCAACCACATTAGGAATTTAGGACACTTGAGCATCATGAGATGGAGATGCAAGCATTCAAATGTCAAACTATGGCTGTTTTAGTTTCAAGCATTCGAATACGAAACCAAAGACTGGAGGTTCCTGGAAGAGGATAAACTAAAAACCAACAGACCAGGCTTGAAGAACTGATCATATGGCTGTCTATTTGATTTTATAGGATGTTAAAAAACTGATAGTATGAATAATAAAACATCATGCATCCCTACTTGCTGATTTTGAAAACATGCTGTGGATGGCAGGTGCTTTCTGGAGTTAAGCCAGATGAAAAGAAGAAGTTCATCAGTGAACTTCAGAAGGATCAGAATATAGTAGCCATGGTTGGTGATGGAATAAATGATGCAGCTGCCTTGGCTGAGTCACATGTTGGAGTTGCCATGGGAGAAGGTGTTGGAGCTGCCAGTGAGGTATCCTCCATTGTGCTGATGGGCAACAGGTTGTCACAGGTAATTTGAAAGAAGTAGATAATCTTAAACCTTGGTTGTGAAGTAAATGTTGTCTCTTCTGCTTGTCCCAAAAGGAGAGAAGGGGGCAGTTTTATTTTTAAGCATAGACACATAGCGATATGGAACACAAGTGCTTTGCTTTGCCTTCTCTTATGATGCCCCGTCCATCCTCGTAGCTGCCAAAATTATAGCTTTGTCCTTGATGTAGTAGTTCTTCTGCATAACACTCCTTTTAATTATGATTCTCCTTTACCATATCAACTTTGAAATTCTGGACAGTTTTAAGTTTTTCTAATGCATATAAATGGTAGAAGACATACCAAAAGTTCCTTCTGATAGTCAAAATGAGAGGTTTAATTAGATAGTGATGGAGAATAAATGGAAGACTTGCAATATAATTATTATAGGAAGTTAGAGAAAGTTCTGTAATAATAGTGAATTCTTAGATAAACACCATATCCTTTGTACAGAGGAATTGGGGATGAGAAGAGGTAAGCAAGGGGCAGAGGAGTAGAGTTAAGACAGGAGTAGAGTTAAGACAGGAGAAGAGATAGGGAGAGAAAGAGAGGAGAAAAACAACTGTAGGAAAGAAGTTTCAATTCTGAATAATAATTCAGCTATCCTTAAACATGATGATAGGTATCCTTGTGTATTCAAGTCCTAAATAAAATAGCAAATATAATAAAATACTAAACATAATAAAACCCCAAATACTCTTAAAGATTATAACAGCCTAAAATAAGTAGATTGTATAATTAAGATAGACTATAAAATAAAATATAGCCTCTAATTTTCCTGTTATATTTATTGTCATGGTGTGACAGCATTATATTGCAAATTTTCCAGTTATTCTCCATCAAATAGCCTCAAACAAAACATTCTCTTTTCTTAAGTCAGAGCTGTAAGACTTTTGTTACCATTTGAAATTTAACCCAGCATACAGTTTTTCATGGCTCTACCATCTGTATTTCCTATAGCCTACACATCTTTCATTCTCAAGCACTGTTGTAGTCACCAAGAGCTGACATGTGAACTCTTCATTTCTCTTTAATGCCTAAAGAAAGAATCTATGCCTGTGATTGAAATTCACATTACAGCACAGTTTTTTGTAGCTCTACTCCTCTACCATCCCTGTTTCAGATAGCCTTTGAATTTTTGGCTCTCAAGCACAACTGCAGTCACAGAGTTGTGACATGCGAATCCATAATTCTTATTTTACGCACAAAGAATGAAAATATGTGGTTGCAAGTGAAGCACATCTTTTCTTTTGTAATGTCAGAGTATCCTCCTGATGCTCACTGTTTATTGCATATTACTCTGCTAGAATTACAATTAAAGATATTTGCTCTAATGAAATATAGTTTCTTGGTTTTTCTCCCTAAATGAGCTGATGGGAGGGACAGAACGGGACAAACATAGTTTAAAATCACGACAGGGTGCAAAATAGCTGTTGTGGCTACTGTACATGTTGCCGATCATTTAGCAATTTTATAATAATTTGTGTATTTTTAATAATTTTGCTAAATTAACATCATGATAACACTTGCTCGTTGTTTAATCAAAATAACAAGATTCTTATCTAATAAAGGTGGTTGAAAACATTCAAACCTCAAATTAACATAAATTTCTATATATTAACAACACAAAAAATATTCGCTATGCACCTGGACTAATCTAGCAAATAAAAACCATAAATTCATATAACTATAAAGAATTTTGCTAAATACAATCAATAATGTTTACAAAATAAATGTAAAAGAGTTGAGATATTACATTGATTATTGAAACATAAGGTGATCTTCCCTTAAAAATAAAAACTCTAATTTTAAATTTTATTTATGTCCAAGACCATGATATCCTGGAAGAATTTGATATGTGCAAGTGGAAAAAGTAAAGAGAGTTGAAAAAGATATGATAAAATGAAAAAAAGAAAGTACATCAGAAGAACATCGAGAGTAATGCCTAGCGAGGTTTCCGTCCTATATTATGAACTTTAAGGTGTATGAAGTTTAACTTGGGTTGATCTTCATTTAACTTAGGTTGATCTAAACCAAAAGCCAACCTCACCTAAAGCAAATTGTGTTTTGATATTGAGAGCCATTTCTGGATTAATGCCTAATTCTTAGAATATACTTAGAAACTACCTTGGCTTTCCAAGTGAAATTGGGCAAATAGAAACTGAATCTTGGGAATATGAGCCATATATGAAAGGAAAAATTACAAGTTATCAGACACATCTGGACCTTGCACCTTTTTATTGAGGCAATGTTGGGAAGTGGCATGATTTGACAATAGAAAGTGAGAAATGAAGATCATGAGCTTCATGCTCATTTAAGTTTATTACAAGTGGGAGTTCCAAGACATTAATTTCCAGGGAGACGTAAAATGGGGAGGATGGGAGCATCATGCTAAGTGAAAAGGTGATATAGATCTTGAGAAAGGATGCAGTAGCATTATAACATGAAAATATATTTACCATTTCAGTATATTGAAATAGAAAAGTTTTATTTTTGGACACAACTTCATGTTCTGATTGGTTGTGTTGTGTTCAGCTTAACAGCATGCAATCCAATTTTTGTGCCTTGCCTTGTCTCATATTAATTGACAGAATGAATGTCTCTGTTAGTTGCATGTCCTTGCCTGGTTCAGTCTGTATCCAACATTTGTTGGTCAACTATGCCATCTTGTGCTGGTGGACTACTTTACATGATATTACAATTTCAATCTTAGATCTCTTACAGCATTCTCAGATGACCCTGTAGGACTGAGAAGACTAGAAACAGCCTTAGCAGTAACTTCTTTACCTTGGTCTGGATCAAAGCAGTAGTCATGTGATCTATATTGAATTTCATCTTTTCTTTTCCATGCTATATTGTCTTCATGCACTGCTTTGACTAACCAATATTAGAATTTGATTTTCTAAGCTGATGCTGGAAAAGATTTTGACTTAGCTGGTCTGACCTCGGTATATATATAAGCCTATTGGTGCTGCTGTGTTATTGACTAGTATCATTTTTTTTGCAGGTGCTTGATGCACTGGAGCTGAGCAGGCTAACAATGAAAACTGTGAAGCAAAATCTTTGGTGGGCTTTTGCATATAACATCGTAAGTTTTGTTCTTTATCCAAGCAATGGCCATATGTTTCAGTACTAAAAATATATAATAATAGCAGTTCTGGGGGAAAGGGGCCATATGGCAGATCTTGGAAGCATGCACCTTGAAAGAGAGAACAGTAATTCTAAAGTTTATCAGTGTTGTATAAGTGTGCTGATTTCAGCCTAATAATTTAGTATGGTATAAAAAGCCAAGCAGTTGCATGTTTATGCCTGTTGCTGGTTGTTGTGATTATCACAGCCACACAGGGTCCAGGTTAGGGATTTTCAAGTTGCTTGTCTCTGTGAATGTGCTATTCAATCATGTCAGAGTTTTCTTTTTTCTTTTTATTTCCTTTCCTTTCAGTTTCTTTTTTTCCCACTGTTTTTGAATGAGTGTAAAAACAGTAGATATCCGCATCTGCATCGTTTCGGAATTAAACTTTCACCCCCACCTACTACGTACTATATATTTCTTTCTTATCCTGATCCCAGAATTCTACTCAGATGCAATTAAAAATCTTCTGTTGCTTTTCAAACTAAACTCCAAGACCTAGTTGACTAGTTCATACCTGCAAATATCTATTTGCTTGCTCTATTCGGTGTGATTGCATCTGTGGAATTCCTTGCTAACCTCTTAAAACTCCGCTGAAGCTCCTTTCCACTCACCAGGTTGAGGACAACATACTCTTTTGCTCAACTCTTTCTCAGCCTACTGTCTGCACACACCCTCACCTTTTCTTTTTTGCATTTTGATTCCTTCAAAATTATAGAATCAATTGATTGTGAGGTAAATTTATTTCCAAGGTCTTGTAGCTCAGATTGGCAATTTTTCCCATCATTAAACAAGCTTAGCAAATCTCTATGCATCTCCTATGACTTCAATAGGATCAAGCAGCTTTCACGTTGCTCTTCTTGAATGTTTTTTTCTGATGCTGCTTGTATACTACATGCAGGTAGGAATTCCGATTGCAGCTGGAGTGTTACTGCCAATAACCGGGACCATTCTGACACCGTCAATTGCTGGAGCCCTCATGGGTTTCAGTTCTATTGGAGTGATGATGAATTCATTGCTTCTGAGATTGAAATTCTCCTCCAAACAGAAAAAGGTCCACGGAGCATTTCCAGACCCCACGATTTATTCGGATTCTGTTCTCTTGGACCAGAAGGAGAAAATTAAACCACCTTGGTCAGATTCTCGATGGCGGTAGGCATGATAGAAGTGCAGAGACTCTAACCATGGTAATTCTTCATGCTTTACACGAGCATTGGCATTTTGAGTTGGTAGATTGCAATACTAGAAGAAGAAAGGAATTGGGAGAGATTATGACATTGTTTTTGGTGACCAAATGATGAAAAGATGTGAGAAAAGCAACTAGAAAATGTCCATTAATGTGAAACTTGAAAGATGAAGTTGAGCTGAATAGAAGCGCTTTCGGTGACATTGAAATGTTGCAGTGACAACGATACTTCTCCTGGGTTTAAAAGCTGCATCCTTCGATTTCCAGTAATGGCTCTTGGTCCAAACCGTCTGCAGTTACTTCCAACAGCTATGGAAATTGAAAACATTATATATATTTAACATATTTAAACAGCCAAATCATTCTTTCCCTTCTTTTTTTTTTGTTTTAATCTTTTATCGTCATCCTTATTATTGACTAACAACATCCTTAATCCTTTTTCATTATTTCTCTAATAAATTCAGCTCTTGGGGTTAAATTACATCATCGGATTTTTAAAAAGTAGTGTTTGATTATTATTCTAGATCAAAAGGGATGTAGATAGTGGAAATAAAAATGTGTTTGGTTAAAGAGATAGAGATATAAATAAGTCTATTTTGAAATAAATAATTTTAGAGTAAATTTATGTATTTTTAAAATATAAGGTTTAAACTATTTATTATATTTTATCCCTAAAATATTTATATAAAAAACATTTAATTTTTAAATTGTTAATTTAAGATATGTAATAATAAAAATTGTTATTATTATAATTTTAAAATCAATCTCAAGGGGTCGATTCACTGCAAAACTCAAATCTTGAATTGGATTGATTTAATTTAATGTAAAAATAAAAGTGGTTAATGTTATAGTTTTAAAACTTAATTTAGTAGTTGACTGGTGGTAAGGTTTAGGTTACAAATGGGGTTGGTTGTTAACCTGGGTCAATGTAAGAGAAAAAATAGTTATTATTATAATGTTAAAACCCGACTCGAGATAAGGTTCAAGTCACATGTTCAAGTTGACATGAGTCAATATAAAATAAAAGTAGTTATTATAATAGTTTTACAACTTGATTTGGGGATCAGTCTAGGACAATGCTCGGGTTACGGATTAGTAGGTCAATCGAAGTTAACTTAGGTTAATGAAAGTATAAAAGTTATTATTATTGTAATTTTAAAACCCGACTCAGAATCAATCAAGGCAAGACTTAGGTCAGAAGGTCAACACGGGTTGACCCGAGTCAATGTATGGATAAAATAGTTATTATCATAATTTTAAAACCTGATTCAAGAGTCGACCCGAGACATGATTTAGGTCACTGGTCAACCCGTCATTCAATCCTGGTTTTATAAGTATAGTTATTATAATATTATTAATTTCAATACTCAATGTAAATTAAAATAAAAAAAATAATACCTAATTATTTTTTAAAATATATAAGTTTAATAATAATACACTAAAGGATAAAATATATATTTTTTAATATTTTGTTTTGTCTAGTCTATCATAACCAAATAAAATATAAAAATAGTCATTTTATTTTGTATATTACTATTAAACATAATTTTATTTATCTCTATTTTTTTATAATATTTCTATATTTTTTTTTTCTTGGAATAATAATCAAACAGTATAGATAGCTTTGGTTGTGAATCCTCATCGAGGACAAAATAATACTTGAAAAGATAATAACGTGATAGTTTCCTGTAACATGCATTTTCTATATTTTTCTATATTTTCTATTTCATTTTCTGTAACATGCATTTTTTTTACTCTCTCATTTTCTCAAACAGTATCGATAGTTTTGGGAATTTTTCCAACGTTAGTTCTGTTTAAAATCTGGTGCTCGTTTTGAAACTGTCGAAAAGCCACTATGGATGGAGTAAATGAGAGAGTAACACTAACACCAAAGCAGTGTCGTATGAAAATCATCGAACTTAACAAGAACTGAATCAGGTAATCAATTCTTTTAGGGACACTTAAAAAAGGAATTTCTGCACCAAATCAGATTCCCATCACTTTAATGGTAATTACAGGAGTCACTTCCAAATTCATCTCTCAGTATAGTAAAAAAATCAATTACGTTGAACACAGCAGAAACTATCAACACTACAAAATTTCCCAATTAAAGATCTCTGCGGGTTGGAGATCCTATCCAAAGAGCTGGACATGGTCAGGAAGATGATGAAGTATGTAAGAACGCATGGATGTATCTCACATCGAGAAATTGCCCTAACCATGTGTGAACCAGAGTGTTCAGCTTCCAATCAACAGCAGTGGCGTGGTATCAGAATTACAGCACTAGTATCAAGATCAACTGTCAAACCATGTAAGTCATGCCAACCTGCATGAGGTGCGAGTGGGGCACGCTCAAATTTGCGGTTCCTCTTCTACAGTTTTTTCTCAGAAAAGCATAGAAGTAGTTTATGACCAACTTCTTGATAAACCAGGAGTCTTTCCTTGCCCTAATGTCTCCATGGCCAAGAAGATATACAACCCCAGATTCTTTAGCCTTGTGAATAAAAGACAGTTCCCTTTCAAGACTCTGTTCTGCATCAGAAGCAGAATCTGAGGGATACCCTATCTTTGCCTCCTCAGATGTGCTTGCTTCAGAAATGGACTTGCTTGTGTCCTTGTACTCACCTAGTAGAGGCACGCCAAGCGAGTAGACACTTCCATTCGGAGCTATTAAAACTCTTGTACTAGAGTAATCGTCATCATAGTCTGTATCATCATCCCCATCACTCTCTAACGAACGTTCCTGGGCTTCCCGACGAATGAACTTCTCAAGGCTCTCAATTAACAGCTGTTCAAATGCCTGGTGATTCTCTTTACGAACATCCTTGTAGCCATACCTGTTTCAGCAATAAAATTAAAAGGGTGAGAAGGTAAAAAGAAAAACAGAACATTGATTAATACAAGAAGATTAATGCCCATGAAAATCCCACACTAAACAATCAAGAAAAAATGACAAGTAGCAATAAAATTATCATCATGAAAGTTGCCAGGTCATCTAACTGAAAGTCACATGTTTCCATGCATCAAACATCTTCCCACTTGCAAGAATCAAGCTCATTACCTCGCAATACAACGAAATATGTGGTAGCTTTTTGGGCAGACTCGTCGGAAAAGGAACCTTTCGCCCTGAGGCACTACTGGAACTGGAACATACTTTATACACACAAATATAATCATTGAATGGATAGCCGGAAGAGTGGTAAGAAAATGGCCAAAAATAGCTGGTATTCCTTTGACCAGTTCATTGTATATCAAACCAATGCCCGGGGCTCTAATTGTTCCAAGATTGGGTCCCAATTCACGCACCAAATCCATTGACAGTTTTTTCTTAACTTCAGTTTCATACTTGAGCTTGCTCCCGTAGTTCCAGACTAACATTACAAAAAACATAACTACAGCAAAGACCAGTATGATCCAACTTCCATCTCCCACACCTCCTAGAACTGATGAGAAGAAGACCAATTCTATTCCTAGGAAAATAACCAAAAAACTCAGGACAATAATTATGTTTATCTGCCATATGAGAAGCATAACAATCGTTACTAAAATTGTTGTTGTCATCATCACCCCCAGCTCAGCAATTCCTGTAATAACAAATTACCATAGGAATAATTAAACATTCACATTAATAAGTACAAATAAAAAGCATATAATTTGATACAAAACTTTGAAGTGACTAGACTCTTTCAACACAGAGCAGATTATTGCATCAACATGTTGCATAAACACCAAAATAATTGAAGCAAAACATGGGTTCACTATCTGCACAATGTTCAATGTAACAGTTTATAAATGGAATCGGCTGCTCAAGAATAGCAGTAGTGTAACAGCTTTTCAGCTAGGATGAAAGATAAGCCAAAGATAAATGGAAGAAGCTCAATAGTCAATTCATTTCCTAGATATTCACAGTATGATTCAGAAGTTATAAACTATCACCAAAACATTGACTAGCGATCAACAGTCACAACATTGTAACTGCCACATACCGTGCACAAGAAAAACCCAACCACTGAAACTTCAGCAAATAATCAACTACATGAGTAATATTAAGATACGATTCATTTCCTTGTGAAGCTTCCACTCCTGTCTCCCTGAAGTTTAAATTTTTCTTCAACCAAACTGATAGGCAGGAATTTATCCAAGGCAAAAGAACTATTTCATTTATTGATCGGGGACTTTCGAGTCAGTTTTTGAAGATTGTGAGAATCCAGGCTTAACATTACTTACTCATTTTTTTGCTTAGGGGGTGTTTGGGAATATGATAGCCATTGTTTTTCAAAGTGTTTTTTGCTTGTAAATGCATCAAAATAGTATTATTATTTTTTTAAAAGATCATTTTTAATACCAACACATCAAAACCATTTAAGAACACCAAAAAAAAAATTAATTTGAAGCAAATAAAACAATTTCAAATTTTTTCAAAAGCGCTTTTGAAACGCAAAAACAAACGGGCTCCGTTCCGAAAGAAGATACTCGAGTATCAGTGGACAAAAAAGTATTAGTTCCCAGGCAAAGATAGCAATTGGTATGGTATTCAACACAATGATTAGGAATTGAGTAGCAGGCCACAAACATTTAATTCAAATGATGACAAACAGTAAAACAGGGGGAAGAAACAGTAAAACAGGGGGGAAGAGACAGCTAATAAGAGATACAGAACTGCTGCATTGAAAGCTGGCTTATTACTTTTATCACAATTCAGGATGGGCAATCACAGTTATGAGAAACTTTGCTCAATGGTGCAAGCATACACAATTCATGTGAATACCAAGGGTAATATGTCAAAAGACTTGCTAAAAGTAGACACTTCAAGACAAAATATTTTTTGAAAAGTTGTACAATTCACCAGTTATGTTATATCTATGGAAGTAGAAACTGGAAGTTTGCACCAGCATTTCCATTTAGTGTTGGTGGAAGCATTATGACATGCCTTCATGGTCGTTAATTCCATCCAACTGATTCTTTTCCTTTTCTTTTCTGCTGAAGTAAAGGTGACAATACTTCATTTGGTGTTCACTGGGTTATATCTAGGACAGTGCTTAGTAGATACCTGGTGGGAATTGTCTAAGACATGCAGTAGCATGATTGCATGCCAGAAGGTTCCGCTCAAGTCTTTTTAAGTCCAGAGCATTTGAAGTGACAGGCATGCTGATGGTGAAATTAAAACTGGGACATTGTGTTATTGGACCTCTATGATCTCTACTTGCTAGAATGTAAGATATAAACACTTCCTATTTCTTTCATTGGTGGTGCTTTATTCTATACTCCTAGGTATCCTTCACTTTTTTTCTTCAACACATTCATTATGTCATTAAAAAGAATGGAAACAAAAAGCAAACTCAATAATTGATGAACAGTTGAGATCAGAATGCTAGGAAAAAATCCAACTCAAACTAGGAAACAAGTATTACCATATGCATTTCCTATCTCAGTAATGCTTGAGATAGAGCAGACGAGCACCAGGCAAACTACCAGCAAAAACCAGTTTATGACAGGAATATAAATTTGACCCATGAATTTCCGCGAGGTATGAATGATTTTAAGACGGGGGAAACAACCAAGCGCTGTTGATTGTTTTATACACGAAAATGTAGCAGTAGTCATAGCCCGGCTAGCAATTAATGCCGCTAAATTAGCAACGAGGAAGACAGGCCAGAAAAAACCACCTGCAAGACACACAGCAAAAATTGTTGCAACAGAAATGAAACTAACAGTTTCCAAATGTTAGACAGGACTAAATTCAACTTTATACCACAATAAATAATTTTTTTCCCAATACACGATGCAAAGTAAGAAGAACAAATGTCACAAGGCTGTGCAAGTTGCAGTTAGATTCTATTTTAAGAAATTACATTAGACTGTATCAATACAGATAAAAAGTGAAGCTTACTTGGTACTGAAGAATAGAAAGCATGCTCAGCCAGATCATCAGAGTAATGTTCCATTAGGTATGCAGCTTGACCCAAATAACCCAATAAAAGGCAAGGTAAAACGAGAAATACAAAGGTAAGCTGCAAATGATCACTATTAAATAAATCAGAATCGTAGCAATCATAAACTAACAAAGAATATAAAAACAGAAAGGCTTCATGACACTTGACATCAGAGAAACTTGAGATTCAACATCTGATACATTAAACAGGTATTTTCTTGCTTCTTTACCTGCACTGATCTCACAGAAAAGTAGCAAAGATCCGCAAACATTGCCTCAGATCCTTAAAAAAACAGCGAAGGAAGAAGCCATCAGCAGCAATCATAAAAGAGCAGTGCAGCTGCAAACATCACCTTCCAAGTTCATCATTTAATTAAGACTAGGACATTCTTTAAATTGGTGTGAATTATTTACAAGTTCCACATTACACAATGTGTGCCATTGATTGAGAACAATTGCTTTAAGAGAGCTCTGCTAAACAGCAAAAAACTTATATAGACAAAACTGGTATTGAAATTTATTCTGTCTTTGCTAGGAACATCTCAAGTCAAGATCTCTCAATCCCTGCCAGCACCAGATAACCATGCAAAGGCCCTATTTTTCTCATGAAGGCTACATTTGCTACTAATTTTCCAATCAAAGAGGACAATTCATTAAGAATTAAACTTCCTTTCTTTTTGTCAAATTTGGAATTGGAGGTATGGCCCATACCTCCCATGCAACAGTAGACATTATGTCATTCATATTATGCAAATTACTCCCCATCTCAACCTTTTCTTTTCTTTTTTAAATTAGAGAAAACCATACTAACATAAAAGGGATTTACAAAAGCTTGATGGAGAATAAATCATCCTCCAAAAAAGAAAGTAAATGGGAAAAAAAAAAAAAAAAAAAAAAACTAGCCCGATCCTGCTGAATATCAGCCAGGGAAAGTCCCTAAAAGAACCAGAAGCATGACACCATAAAGAAGAGAGGCAAAGTATCCTATCCCAAAAAAGAATTGTCTTAAATGTACTGGTTTTAAAAAATTCTAGCATTCTGATCCAACCTAGTACAGCATGGAACAACACATACACCACAAAACCATATCATCATACTATCTTTCTTCCTCCAGAAACAAAAGTGATTAACATGAAATCTGACACTATCACATGAAACCCAAGAATCCCCACCATTATAAACAATCTGCACCACATATCCTCACAAGTGGGCAATTTAAAAATAAGTTACTGTGATGCTCATCAATTTGTTGCCACAACATAAATATCGAGAGATAAGACCTTGTGAGGCCTTCCTATTTGCAACAAATCATCAACAACAAGGCCCTTACTTTAGAGACTTTAGAGGGTACCTTCCAAGAAACGGTGAGACAAAGAAGAGGGTAAAGAGTTAGCAAAATTGGGAAAATGACAAAGAAAAGACTTACACGAGAAAACACCAGACTTTCCAAAGAACATCATATGTGATCAGATCACTTGCCAAACAAAAGAATTTAGAATAGGAAGTAGAGAACCTCCAATTCTCTATCATTTAGATTCCTAAAGAAACTGAAATTCCAGTTTATATTATCCCCTTCCCCCTCCATTTAAAAAAAAATCACAAGAAATAGAAGCATTATGCAAACTGTATAGGTGATAAAAACATGGAAAAACAATAGAAAAGGGGAGTTTCGCCTAACCCTCCAAAACAAATCACCTCCATCTCTATTTTCATTGCCACCAGTTTCCTCTCCATACAAGTTACAAGCCATCTCCGGACCAAAGCAATGGCAATAGGAAGAAAGAATTCATTCCACAAAGCCCCATTCCTCTAGTTGAAATAGAAGTTCATCAAACCCTGTAATGAGGTAGATTTTTATAGTTCATAGATATTTAACCTTACTTTTTCTTTTTCCAGTTTACTTTAAGAAAAAGGTTTCTGGAGTAGTGGTACGTGCCATCAACTTCAAATAAGGTTATCATCTTAGAGGAAGTAAGCATTCCAAGCAAACCTGAGGAGCTAAGACAGTAAGACGGTTGCTATTAATCTCTTTCTTTCTCCTTCCTTGGTATATGTACAAGCCTGTCTCTTTATAGAAATTCCTTTCTTTATTTGTCAAAAGTATGCTGCTTAGTGAGGTTTGGGGATCTATCCTCTGTTTCTCAGTAGTTTAAGTGACTCCACTCTTTGGCAACATAACTCCACTCCATCATACTTTCAAGATTATTCCAAATGCAATCTCCATTCAACAAGAGAAATGGCAAGGCTATCCAGCACTCTCCTAAATTAGTTGATGAAAATTAACCCATCTGTATTGTCACTAACTCCCAAAAGATCACTCTTTTTAGGTCAATCAAATCCAGTTATCCTCTAACAACCACCATTTATCGATGAACTTTATAATTCCTGCTACATTAACCTAAATTCTTTCATGAGCTTCATACACCAATTATCCAACATTATTCAGCTTAGATGAACTTCATAACAGCTAGTGTGAGTATTATCCAACCACAAACAAGCAAATGATTTGTTGAACTAAATAGAGAGCCAACCAAATTTACATGTGGAATCAATAAGAACGTAGTACCACTAAACAAAAAAGGCAAGCACCATCGCATTCAAGCACCCAAAAATCCTACTTTAATGTGTTACCTGTTGCACATAGCAAGCAACCTCCAAGTGCACGCCAGCCCTTAGTTGAGTTCCTCTTGAAGAAGTAATAAATGTGAACAGGATTAAATGCCCTCAAGACACTGCTATCATATTTAACAAGGTTATAAATCCCAATGGCTGCAAGAGAACAAAACCATATGAATAAAGCAGGGCCTACAGCAAGTCCGACTTTACTGGTCCCAAACTTCTGTACACTGAATAAAATTACAAGAAAAGCAACCGAAATCATCACCACTTGCTCTGCACAAAACAAAACAAAATAATTAACTCAATATTATAGCTAGTTTTCCACAACAAAAAGAATACAAAAGGCAAGGACATTTAAATTTGCCAGTGTAGTAGAAGACCTGCAAGGTTTGCTAATTTGATTGCAGTCAAACTAATTTCAAAAAGGAAGTATTTTCAATCATTTTCCAAAACCTGGAACATGCAAGAAATTTCTTTCGTTTTTTTTTGGAAGTGAGGAGGGGGGCTAGGCGTAAACTGTTGCCCAACAAAATTCATCCACGGTGTAAATTCAAATTGATGATCTATTAGGAAAGTTCATCCATGCCCAAACTGAACCAGTGTCTTGATTCATGCCAAGCTGAGCACTACAATCATTAAGTTGCAGAGGGCATTAGTATAGAGAAAAACTCATTCTCCTAGTTGCTACTAGGTACTAAGACAAGTGCAAAATTCGGTGTATAAATCAGCTCCAGTAGTATTGAGCGCTTTCTGAACCATATAACCAGCAACTGATCTCGCACAATTTTGCTATGTAAACTATCCACACAACAACAGCTTATTCCTGCACCATCTTTTGATGCTGGGTTGGCATGTATTCCAAAGACATTCTATGTTCGTATAATTTACAAAATGACCAAAAAAAATCTTCTTCCCAGTCTACTTTTTCTGGCATTCAAACACTAAATATACAACCCAAGCTTCTATCATTCAATGGACAATCTGATTACAAACCCCACCTAGGATTACCCTATCTTAGATCTATAAATTACACAACAAACAAGTTTTTAGGTTATCAAAGTTACGATTATTTATTAATTAATTAATTTGACAGCGGTCCAGGTTACAATAACCTGCTGTCCAGATCCAGAACCCAACTTCCAAAACAAAAGAAAGAAGGAAAGGAAATGATTTGATCCGAATGTCCGGTCATGAAAAGAATAATTCATGAATAAAAAGTTAGGAAGAAACCCTATCTCTAATGAAAAAAAATTGGTTAACAGAATGTTAGATCACCTTGCTTAATTGAAGCCACTCCAACCTTTAGGCCACCAACAGCAGACATTACTGCATTAAGACAGACAAAGATACCTGGGTAAATCACAAGGTACTAGCTACTAGGAACCAAAGAAAAATACAGCAAACATGGTCTACAAAAAAAAAAAAGCAGTACATAAAAAAATCTAAAATAGCTTTTTTGCTCATATAAACCATGACTTAATTATAATAAACTCCAAAAACAGACCTGACATAGCAGGGGTAACAACCCCATCAGCAATCAACATAGAAGTACCAGCAAGCACTAGCATGAGAAGCATTCTTTTGAGATGGGGTGATGTCTCAAGTCTCTCCTTTATTTTCAAGGATCTCTCAAGTTCTGCTGAGGGCACCTTGAGCCTGAAGCTAGATATACGAGCATCGGAAGGAAGCTGATTAGGGAGAAGATTGACCTTAGCATGGCGACAAATCAAAGAGTACAGCGCAAAAGTGCCACCTGCAATGCAGTAAATATAACATGCAGTACAGTGGTTACAAGCCATAATCAGTAACTAACTAGAGAGGCAAGCAATAATAACTAATAACCAGTACCTTCGCCGTCATCATTGGCCCAAAGAACAACAAGTACATACTTAACAAGGGGAATCAATATCAAAGTATACAAAACCAAAGACAATGCACCGATGACATCTTCTTCCCCATTAACAGGTGCTTTGTTAAACATAACATGGAAGGTATACAAAGGACTTGTCCCAACATCACCAAATACAACTCCCAGCGTTTGAAATGCAAGTATTATTCTCCTTCCCACGCCCAATTCCTGCCACGCATTTTCCATTTCCAGATCAATTTTTTTTTCTTTTTTCACTTGTCAAATTCAATCAAAGGATAAATAAACAAAATGTTTTCACTTTCACCTCGTAGAAGTAGTCGTTGCGGTGGGCGCTGGGGATCTCTAGGGCTTCGACATCGAAGGAGTCGATGCGGGGACCAGTTCGGATCAGCCGCTGCTCGGCCGTGTCCTCCTCGTCTTCCTCCTCGGAGTCTAATCCACCACCGCGCCGCAGTCGACTATGTTCGTCGTCGTCGTCGTCCATCAGTGAATCATCCTCGTCGTCGTCGTCGTCTTGAAACACCCACCGTGACTCCACCGAGTCCATCGACGCTAGTCGACTCTCGGATCTGCCAATGCCGTTCTCGTCTGCCATTACAATTTGGATTCTGCTAAGGTTTCAGAATCCGATCGATTGAGTGAGGAATATTTTGGTCTGTGCGTCTTTTTTGTTTTCTAGTTTTTTTCTCTTTCTTTTTTTCCGATGGTTTTTCTATATCGCCCGAGGATCCATCAGTCGGTTTGAATTAAAATCTGGTCATCCGGGTCAAAATGGACCCTAATGAATCCAAGCGATCTAATCTGGCATGAGTTTTCCTACACGTGATGTAAAATTTGCATAAGATAACCCATTTCTTAGAAAAATAGCATAAAATATTTAAGATAAATAATATTAGATTGTTAAATAGCATAAAATTTTTTAGTTGAAAAAATTAAAATACATAAAGTAAAAATCTTTAAATAAAAAAAAATAATTAAAAAAACAGGAATGAAATTTGACAAAAACTCTTGTATTTTTTCTTGTTTTAGTTACACGAAATAAATATAAAATATTTTAGATAAAAATGTCACATTGCTAAATATTTTATAAGAGTGGCAGAGAACCCATGACCTGTCGTTTTTCTTATTTTAGTTGAAAAATATAACAGTTCAAAAGATAAACAGTAACATTTGAAATTTGACAATAATACTTGTATTTTCTTTTTATTTTTAAAAATAAATTTATGTAAATATTTATTTAGGTTTCAAAATTAGTTTTATTATTTTTAAATTTTTAGTGCTTACTTCATTACTGCAAATGATTGATGTAGTGTGGTTTATACTCATAATAATTCTGCAATTTTATTATTCTACTCATTAATTTGCATGTTAATATTTATACAAAATATCTTGATCCCATTGAATTATACACTAAACCATTCTTATTTTCTTCAACATGGGTTCCTCTAGTATGATTCGATAAATTCTTCTATCCAAGGCAGCAAAATTTGTTATCATGACTAGAAAGGTCAATGAAAAATCGAATAGCAGAAACCACTTAGTAAGTGGTCCAGTGGTAAGAGTTTAGGATTAAAGGATTTGCTCTTTTTTTTGTCTCAAATTCGAGTCCTATGGTTACTAATACGATGGCTACTGGAGGCTTACATGGTCGTTAACTTCAAGGCCTGTAGGATTAGTCGAAGTACGCGCAAGCTGGCCCTGACACCCACGTTAATAAAAAAAAAATTAAATGGTGGCATATTTTTATTTTTATTAATATAAATGTCTGAAAAATCAGCTTGTGTATATCTCGAATAATTCTATAAATTTTAAAATTAACGATAATATAAATCACTTATAAATAAAAATTATTGCATCATGAGTTGAGAAGTTTCTAAACTTATTGTCAAGGCAAAAACTTTTGTAACGGTCGGGGACGATTATAACTTCAGTTTTTTTAAAACAAGACAACTCAACAGAAGCATATAAAACTCACATGTTTGGACACTAAATTTCTCATATAACTGGGAAAGAAACTTCAGAAAAATTAAATATTGAGCTTCGGTTCAATCACAGCATGAACATTCATTCATGTAACGCGTGCAGCAGCAAGGTCTTAGGAAAAGTAGAAAACCATCATGCTTATTCATGTTCAATAAAATTAAATATGTTTTTATCAGCAGCACATACTTAACCAGATCTAAGATCAATATAACTGAATCATGAAGGGTTTAGCTCAACTGGTCAGGTCTTGGGTTTGTTCTCTAGAGGTCACCAGTTCGAGTCTCACGAACCTCAGGGCCACTAGAGGCTTACATGGTCGTTAATTTCAAGACCCTTGGAATTAGTCGAGATACGCGCAAGCTGACCCGGACACCCACGTTAATAAAAAAAACAATATAACTGTACTTTAGAGTTCTGAAAATGGGAATGCATGACCTGGAAAACCAAATGTAATCTCATGATGCTCAGTATCTGTTTCTAATAAAAGAAACCTGCACAAAAATGCTTGACAACCAGCCATATCTCAAAAACTTGTCAATTTAAATAAGAAAGGTGTGAAAACAAACAACTACATATACATAGCAAGCCTGTGACAACTATACCTTAGAGCAAGAGCTAACATATACACGGTTTTGAATAATGAATGTGTCCATCAAGAAGAACATACATTTCATCCATGTTAAAATGCTTAGAGAATAATATAAATTATATCTTAAGACTTTATTTAACAGTTTAAGCTTTTGGGTTAAATTGGTTCTTTGGCATGGTATCAGAGCCTTAATGACCAAGCAGTCACGAGTTCGAATTTCACCATCCCCATTTATTTGATAAAAAATAAGCACAAGGTGATGTAGATCTGTGTAAGTTTCAAGCCCAAAGGACTTTCACTTGAAGAGGTGTGTTAGAGAATAATATAAATCATATCTTGGAACCTCACCTAACAGTTTAAGCTATTAAGTTGAGATGGTTCTTTAACATGGTATCAGAACTCTTATAAATATAAAAACTTCCTTGCTTTAGTTGGAAAAAAAAATGAAGACAAAACTAATTCCTTGTTTTGACTAATTTAAATACTCCCAATAACAAAATATTAATAATCTATTTGTGCTCAATAGGCTCCATCTATCACCTCTACAGCTTTTCTATTTTTTAATTATCAGTGTCTCCCAATTTTTCTTTTCACCCAATAAATTTCATATATTATTTCCTTTTTTTTTATAATGACTAAGCAACACAACTATGATAATAAGAGAGCATAATCAGTAAATCTAGGATGACGAGCAATAAATTTAATAAAAAAAATTGAATTAAAGAAAACAAAATATTGAAGTTTTAATAAATCAAGTATCTTTACCACAGTTAGTGTCGATGGTAACTTAAGTGATAATTTAAAAAAATTATCTTGATTGAAGTTAAAAATGATATTGAAGTATGAAAAAATTGATTGTCAAAAGAAACAACCTTTGTAAGCAAAGAATCTGGACTCGTGTAGGAAAAAATATGTTGAAGCTTGCTAAGTCAAACATATCACTTTTACTATCAACTTTGTAGGCATAAAATCTTTATCAGTGTGTTTTAACTTTTTTTAAATTACTATCAAGAAGCATGTCCAACTATATCACTTTTATTTATTTTTTATAAAAATTTCACGTATTTTTATTATCGTTAAATTAAATAAAAAAATTATTTTAATTAATAAATTTAATAAATACAACCATGTAAATGTCTCGTCTAACAAAATTAAATATCTTGATCTACATTTGTATCTCGATTTTTCAAGTTTTATTTTTAGTTATTGTTTATGATTTTTTTTACTTATTAACACACATAGTTCTCGATTTATTTGATTACATGTATGCATAATTTTTTTTATTCACTCAAAATTTTTAAATTACAAAAACGTATCGAAAAAGCTTGTGTATAAAGTTTTTTGTTGAGAAAAAATATCTAACTCACAACGAAACACGAGTCAAGTATCTAGTAATAACTAATCAATAACCTACGTATGCTAATAGCATAATAACTTGTCTGTGCCAATAACATCTCTACGTGTTCCCTCCATCACCTCCATTCCATTGTAACTTCCATCCCATTACCTCTGGTGCTTCCATTTTTTAATAGTCGGTGT
>Ga0307510_10001574_pt1 | contig 25215 bp, 21 predicted proteins | sample 12_EM_MG_FD_207224 | JGI IMG/M metagenome (GOLD analysis project Ga0307510, IMG submission 207224) | Populus trichocarpa ectomycorrhiza microbial communities from riparian zone in the Pacific Northwest, United States - 12_EM | ecosystem: Host-associated > Plants > Roots > Unclassified | place... | reverse complement strand
AACCTATAATTATTTAACATGCAATTCAAAGTGCTACTGTCAGCTATTTATAATAACTGCCCTCACTTTGTGGTCATCACAACTACTTTCAACATTCTTTTACTGCTTAATCTCTTAGCCTCTGATTCCCTGTATATAGCCTGGATCAACAAAGAAGGCATTCATCTACTACAAGCTATATTGGCAATGGCATTTAAGTAGAGAATTGTATAGGTGTTGTAGCTTTTAGGGTTTCAGGGTTTAAGGGTTTAGGGGTTTAGGGGTTTAGGGGTTAGGGGTTAGGGTTTATAATACTATTAAAAACACAGTTATCCATAGCATAATACTACTACTATCCAACAAATATCATTACATTCAGTAATACTATCATACAGTTACTGTCCTAGTAGTACTATTGGACTGTTATTTTTCAATTGGTAGTACTATTTTACAGGTACCTTTACATGAAGTACAACTATCCTCCAGTCATCATCCCATTTAGTAGTACTAGCCTACAGATATTGTTCCATTTAGTAGTACTACCCTACAGTTATCACCTCATCTAGTACTACTATCCTCCAGCTATCATTCCATTTAGTAGTACTATCCTACAGTTACCATCCCATTTAGTACTACTATCCTGCAGTTATCACCCCATCTAGTACTACTATCCTACAGATATCATTCCATTTAGTAGTACTATCCTACAGTTATCACCCCATCTAGTACTACTATCCTACAGATATCATCCCATTTAGTAGTACTATCCTACAGTTATTGCCCCATTTAGTAGTACTATCCTACAGTTATCGCCACATCTAGTACTACTATCCTCCAGCTATCATTCCATTTAGTACTACTATCCTACAGTTATCATCCCATTTAGTACTACTACCCTGCAGTTATCACCCCATCTAGTACTACTATCCTACAGATATCATCCCATTTAGTACCACTACCCTATAGTTATCGCCCCATCTAGTACTACTAGCCTACAGATATCATTCCATTTAGTACTACTATCCTACAGTTATTATCCCATCTAGTACTACTATCCTACAGATATCATCCCATTTAGTACTACTACCCTACAGTTATCACCCAATCTAGTACTACTATCCTACAGCTATTGCGCCATCTAGTACTACTGTTCTACAGATATCATCCCATTTAGTAGTACTATCCTACAGATATCATCCCATTTAGTAATACTATCCTACAGTTATCACCCCATCTAGTACTACTATCCTACAGATATCATGCCATTTAGTAGTACTATCCTACAGTTATTGCCCCATTTAGTAGTACTATCCTACAGTTATCGCCACATCTAGTACTACTATCCTCCAGCTATCATTCCATTTAGTACTACTATCCTACAGTTATCATCCCATTTAGTACTACTACCCTGCAGTTATCACCCCATCTAGTACTACTATCCTACAGTTATCATCCCATCTAGTACTACTGTTGGACAGATATCATCCCATCTAGTACTACTAGCCTACAGATATCATGCCATTTAGTACTACTATCCTACAGTTATTACCCCATCTAGTACTACTATCCTACAGCTATCATTCTATCTAGTACTACTCTTCTACAGATATCATCCCATTTAGTAATACTATCCTACACTTATTGCCCCATCTAGTAGTACTGTCCTACAGATATCATCCCATTTAGTACTACTACCCTACAGTTATCACCCAATCTAGTACTACTATCCTACAGTTATCACACCATCTAGTACTACTATCCTCCAGCTATCATTCCATTTAGTAGTACTATCCTACAGTTATTATCCCATTTAGTACTACTACCCTATAGTTATCAACCCATCTAGTACTACTATCCTGCAGTTATCACCCCATCTAGTACTACTATCCTACAGATATCATTCCATTTAGTAGTACTATCCTACAGTTATCACACTATCTAGTACTACTATCCTGCAGTTATCACCCCATCTAGTACTACTATCCTACAGTTATCATCCCATTTCATACTACTACCCTACAGTTATCGCCCCATCTAGTACTACTATCCTACAGATATCATCCCATTTAGTACCACTACCCTACAGTTATCACCCCATCTAGTACTACTATCCTACAGTTATCATCCCATCTAGTACTACTGTTCTACAGATATCATCCCATTTAGTAATACTATCCTACAGTTATCACCCCATCTAGTACTACTATCCTACAGTTATTATTCCATCTAGTAGTACTATCCTACAGATATCATCCCATTTAGTACTACTAGCCTACAGTTATCACCCAATCTAGTACTACTAGCCTACAGTTATTGTACCATCTAGTACTACTATCCTCCAGCTATCATCCCATTTAGTACTACTACCCTACAGTTATAAACCCATCTAGTACTACTATCCTGCAGTTATCACCCCATCTAGTACTACTATCCTACAGTTATCATCCCATTTAGTACTACTACCCTACAGTTATCACCCAATCTAGTACTACTATCCTACAGTTATCACACCATCTAGTACTACTATCCTCCAGCTATCATTACATTTAGTAGTACTATCCTACAGTTATCATCCCATTTCATACTACTACCCTACAGTTATCACCCCATCTAGTACTACTATCCAACAGATATCATCCCATTTAGTACCACTACCCTACAGTTATCACCCCATCTAGTACTACTATCCTACAGTTTTCATCCCATCTAGTACTACTGTTCTACAGATATGATCCCATTTAGTAATACTATCCTACAGTTATCACCCCATCTAGTACTACTATCCTGCAGTTATCACCCCATCTAGTAGTACTATCCTACAGTTATCACCCCATCTAGTACTACTATCCTACAGCTATCATCCTATCTAGTACTACTGTTCTACAGATATCATCCCATTTAGTAATACTATCCTACACTTATTGCCCCATCTAGTAGTACTATCCTACAGATATCATCCCATTTAGTACTACTAGCCTACAGTTATCACCCAATCTAGTAGTACTATCCTACAGTTATCACCCCATCTAGTACTACTATCCTACAGTTATCGCCACATCTAGTACTACTATACTCCAGCTATCATTCCATTTAGTACTACTATCCTACAGTTATCATCCCATTTAGTACTACTACCCTGCAGTTATCACCCCATCTAGTACTACTATCCTACAGATATCATCCCATTTAGTACCACTATCCTACAGTTATCACCCCATCTAGTACTACTATCCTACAGATATCATTCCATTTAGTACTACTATCCTACAGTTATCACCCCATCTAGTACTACTATCCTACAGCTATCATCCTATCTAGTACTACTGTTCTACAGATATCATCCCACTTAGTAATACTATCCTACAGTTATTGCCCCATCTAGTAGTACTATCCTACAGTTATCACCCCATCTAGTACTACTATCCTACAGATATCATCCCATTTAGTACTACTACCCTACAGTTATCATCCCATCTAGTACTACTTTCCTACAGTTATCACCCCATCTAGTACTACCATCCTACAGTTATCATCCCATCTAGTACTACTATTCTACAGATATCATCCCATTTAGTAATACTATCCTACAGTTATTGCCCCATCTAGTACTACTATTCTACAGATATCATCCCATTTAGTAGTACTATCCTACAGTTATCACTCCATCTAGTACTATTATTCTACAGATACTTTTCCATTTTGTACTACTATTCTACAGTTACCTTCTCATTTAGTTCCACTATTTTATAGATCATCTGATTCTAGTAGTCTAACAGCTAGCTGGGCTTATGTACACTTTAATTCATTACTCTTGTTGTAACTTAGTATATAAAATTGGCGACATCGACTGGTTCGATCTTGTCCGGCATGAAGCACCTGCACGACCACAGCATCATCCACCGGGATCTCAAGTATGTTGCCCCTCCCCTTTATTATTCACCTTCCCGATCCTTGGCAAGAGTTTTGGGTCTAAGCAGTCGCTTTTTTGTGAACAGACTGGGGCTTCTCCGTACCAAGGGCCCTCATCAGATCTAATTATCGCCGACTTTGGCATGTGCGTTGCCTGAATCTTCTCGCTGTAAATATGTCTCATGCGCATCCCACGCTTCTCAGTTCCAAACGCCTTGGTTCCACCGCGGAACCGCGACAACGACGTCGCCATCCCCGTCCTCCTCAACGTCATTTTCTGATGCACTTAACAAGGTCAAGGCTACTGCCGACTGCTGAGGCCGAAAAGATGCGGGAAGGGGATGTACCCTGTGCACAGACGATGACCGATGACATTGTCTCGGTCGCACCAAATGGAGGAACAAGAGGTGGAGCTATGTATTCCCGGGTATTTTGAGTCCGGCGATGAGGCGGTGGTGCCACACGTGAGACGCCAGATGCGGGTACCGTCAATCTGTTCGATGGTGTCAGTGCGCTCGGGGACCTATAGCAGCGGATGCAGGTTAGATGACTGGGGACAAGGACATCCTGTGCGTCGTATCTCCCCCCATTTAGACCCTCGATTCGGTTCCAGCATTTATATGGACCGTGTGGCTCGTTCCCCTTGTAGATGTGGTTCAGCACGAATCTTACCACATAGCAGCTTAGAGCAATGAAAGGCTCCTGAAATACCAAATCATTGGCCTTCGAAAACTGAGTGACACTTAGAGGGACGCAGGCAATAAACGGCCTATTTCTGGTGCTTGGAAGGCTTTACAAAAATTACAAGACCAGTACTTTATTTGGAACAGATCGTCGCTTCGGTAGCATCAGAACACAATCCCATTGTGCAGCATGACGCTGGCCCATCACAAAGTACAGCAGACTTGAACCAAATGTATTTGAGCATGAGCATTGGGTATACAGTGATCAGCTGGAGCAGGGGAGAGAAGGCGTTGGTAAGGGGTTTGTGGATAACGATAATGCGATCCAAGTAAGTCATTGGGGAAAGAATAACCGTACAAAAAAGAAAGGCATATATCTACTTTCGGTCCTTGGCAGGTCCATCTGATGCACGTGTCGGCCGCACATCTCCCCAATATTCTGGAGTGTCGCATTTCGAATACAGTATGCCAACCCATCGTCTCCCCTTCCTTTTTCCTCTTTGTTGCATTTCCTTATCCCTTACCGCTCGGTCATCTCAACCATCTTTTCTCTTCCTCCCTTTATTGCCTCTGATTTGCCTCCCTCACTCGTGAGACCGCCATCCTCGCCTCAGCGCTAAGCTAGCCGCAATGAAGGAAGATACATGGCAAGGTCCGCCGAATGCAATTGACATGTCCATCAAAAACCTGACATTCTCAGTGACGGATGGCACCAGACCGTGTACGCCCACTCACTTATTGCGGACAAAACATCCTGCAGACACTTCCATGTCCCATCATGCACTCTGCTCCAGACTATCTTGACAGAACGACCTGCTCGTTGCAGTGAGGCGAGGGATGGATTGAAGGCTTCCATCGCGGATCTCCGTTCGTCTTCGGCAGCGGATCCTGTCGACCTCGACCACGTACAAAGCTCGATTTCTTCCAGTGAACGTAACACAGTAGTATTGGACTCGCCTTGATCTTGTTGGAGGGAATGTGCGATCTCAAACATGATTTTGTGCTGCAATCTGAGTACCTTCACGTTGGGGAATAACCTAAGGAATCGGCGCCAACACCACAGAGTTGCTGGAGGTGATGATTTGTAGAAGGAAATGAGGAAAAGCTCCTTGACAATAGCAAGTCTTGGAGAAAGCACGTTGCCGATCTGCATAATGTCTTGTGAATGGAAATTGAAATGAGGGTTGGGGTCGTCGATGCACTCAGACTGGGCCAGCAAGGAAAAAGTGAAGGAACCGTAGTGCAACGAAGTCACTCGAAACCCGTGGTATTCTGCATTTATGTCAGCGATAAACCGAGAAATGTGCCAAATGGGAGAGATGGAGCTGCCAGGGAGTTCAGTGCTGAAAGTCCAGAGTGATGGGGCCGCCAATCTAAACATAAGGTCGTCAAGGAATACCTGATGACCATAGAAGCGAAAAAAGGTAAGTTTTGAGAGTGGGACGATCGTTCCTCCATTCTCGGAGAACGCCGGAATGCTGGTGGGGAGTATTAGAGAAGGCAGACTTAATGTGAGCCAACGCAAGCAAGGCATATTTTGCAGATAAGCAACAAGCGATGTCGTAGGCGATGGTCCGAAGACGGTGTCAATCTGCAAAGAGAGCTCGACAAGCGCCATTGCAGACGATAGTAACTGAGAAATAGATTTGAAATGGATGGGCGACATCTTGAGACGTCTCAAACGAGGAGCAGAACCCCTGAGAAATGTGGGAGGAAGTTTCGGCGGACATGGACAACAAATCTCGAGTCTCTCCAGCGCAGGAAAGGGGCACCTCATCTTCCTGAAGACTTCTTCAAGTTGCAAAGTTTGTCCCTCAAAGACGATCCCATGCACGCGATTACGTTGCTTTAGTGCAGCAGCTATACGTTCAACATCCTTGCTCGTCAGATTGTTCTGCCATGCGTAGTTAATGCGAATCGGTAAGGATCGGAGACAAGGTGTAGTAGACACCGTCTTCATGTTGCCCAAGCTATGTTCTATCAAAACAAGGCTCAAATCTAAGCGAGAGGGCGATCCAAGCATGATACAACGCCATTTTCGGCACACATGTACCAGTTTGAACCATCCATGTTTGTGGTTCCATTGTCTCTCATAATTGGAAATGAGTTGAGATTCGCATCAATGGCCACGCGGCACTCTCAACGTCAAAACCTGATAAGAGTAGAAATTTCATTGATAGGAGTCGAATATCTCCATGAGAACCTTCTCAGGGAGTTGGTCGATTTTCGAGCATGGTGACTTCACTTGGTCGCTATGAATTCCGCTACTTGGACTTGAACAAAATCAGCGGGAACATCATGTCTAGTCGGCTACACATACCGCTGCATACGGACGGCCTCAGATTCGGTGCGAATGGGTTTTGTGACATCGAAGTATGCTTTGAGGAGGAGGGGAAAGTCAAAGATAGGGGCTTAATAGGGGGTCACTACTGCTTGAGGCGCTTCCGAAACTGTCATTTTGTACCGAGCTTGGAAGTTGTACGGCAGCGGCCCGACGACACCTCCCTTAACATTATTTTCCAGAGAGAAGGATAATAATGCTGAAACAGCTGCCAATCGTGCGCTGAATAGAGACCATCAAGGGGGCGATAGTACCAAGCGACTGCTTATTCAACGCTGTGGCCGGCTGGCTTCCCTTGACAAATCACAGTGGCCTCTGAATCCTCGAAAGGCCGAACCGAAGGTACTTGTGCGTGAGAGACCCTACATGTGGAGATAAAGGCTGAGGAGTATTTAGTATTATAGAGGGAGCATAGCATAACATTATGCATAACATTATGGAATGGAATGATAATAACGATTGATAGGAGCATAGAATTCGGGAGCAAAGTGAGACCGCAAAACCGTCGAGCGTCGAGATGTTTAAACGCCGTAAGTGCCACTGAACTTGAACGTGCCCTCCGCTGGGTTCCAGCGAACGTTTACATCCGACTTCAAATAAAGATCATTGTAGCTTCAAGCCAGAGACCAGAGGGTTAGAGCGAGCCACAAGGGGAACGAAGAGAAAACGAACTGAGCGGAACCGGTACAACTCCCAATGAGATCTTCGAAGTCAGCCGTCGAGAATTTCTTCGTCTTGAAAGTTACGGGGCCATCGAGACCCATCATTGTACCAAATACCTTGGGGTCTTGGCAGACGCCGTCATAGACCCACTTAGCGCCACCAGTCTTGCATGACGGTTTCCACTGGCACGCCCTTGAGTATCGCAAAAGAGTGATATGAGACGTGACTTACACTCATCTGCTTCTTAATACCGCTGCACGCAGCGCTTGCTATTTTCACGGCTGCCGCTTCCAACTGCTGCGGGGACATCTCCTTTGGCTTCGATGCAGAAATCTCCTCCTCTAGGCTACGCGTGTATTGGGCAAGCTTGACGATGGTGTCGCGTATTTCAGCGTCATTGTCGGGAATTTCATAATTTGTCGCGTCAGAGAGGATTTTAGCAACAGTGTCGACCTGGGTGTCAATGCTGAGCTTAGCCTTCTTCGATGTAGCGGTGCTGGTGGTGCTGCTCTTGTGCTTCTTGGTAGCTGTGGTGGCCATTGGAGTTGAGAGTGTTCTGTGGAGGTGAAGACGCGTCAAGGGTGGTTATTGAAAGGAATGGAAAACAGCGCGACGGCGACTCGTGAGCGCGTTTGATGAGAATCCCCTTCACGTGACACGCGTCCCTCAATATTTCCTCAATCAACTATCGTAGCACGATTGAGCGTGCTCTGCGACACACTGCCTAATTTGACAGCCCGGCTTCTAGCCATAACTTCGGACAAACGATTTACAGTAGTCCATGACTATGACTGAGACCTACGAATGCCCGCGGCCACGAGAAATCGCAGCATTGTTTTGGGGTGCAGGCGAGCACCTGCATAGGACAAGTCTGATGGGGCTAACTTGCGTTACATGAAAAGTCGCACCAGTGTGCAGCATGCCCGATGGTTCCTGCACGCAAGGGGGAGATCTATGAGTGCATTGTGATGCCACGAAGGATGACTTGGTGTGTACCAAGGTTGGTCGTAGCCTGAGGGTATTCCTGAGAAAAGGAAACGAAAAGCAAATAGCAATCCTGAACTTACTTGTTTTGAGATGACTTCGGGAGATAGTGGTGTCAGTTTTGAAATGTCGATATCGACCTTTGGGAGTCCGGTCAGACGCTATGTGTCCACCGAAGACTTATTTGTAAAATTCGGGAGCTATGAGTCAATATACCATAGTGTAGGTGGTGGGCCCACGCTGAGGGTTTGATAGGAGGGATGAAGAGAACAGGGGCTGCGCTCATGAAAGAGTAAGAACTTGCGAAGGGAAAACGTAACAAGCGTAAATATGAGTTCTTGCGGCGAAAGAGAGTGCGGGGGCAAAAGCACACAAATAGAAACGGGGAGAAACGGGCTCTGAATGGCCTCCTTCTGACAAGGCCAGGCAAGGACGTTTTTATACAAGAGTTGGGTGATATAAACACATATCCTACAAGTTAGACGGGTAGAGAGGAAAGAAAACAAGAACAAATGAGATACTTGCTGGCAACAGACTCGCACGGCAACCTAGGCGATGGGCAGCAGTGTCTGAAATGTAGAAATTTTTACTGAATCGTTGTGAAGTATGCCACACAGAGTGAAATGGAAAGCAAGTGCAAGTGAGATGTGACCACGCTCAGAGGTGAAATGCTGGGGTAAAATAAGGTGTAGAATGGAGAGTAAAAGTCCAAGGCAAGGGAGATGGAGAACGTACAAAAAGGGTCTGGGTGGGCCAATATAGTAAAGTGCATGTCAAGAAAAACATGGTCCTGAATAAAGATCCGACTTGCAAGGTGTCGTGCACATTGTGCATGATGTGGAAGACAGGCCAATCGAGGCAGCAAGGAATTGTGGCGCTGGCTGGCGAAACTAGGACAATGCGCGTGTCTTTGGCAGCAAGATTTTAAGGCGTGACAAGAGGTCAATCCAGGTAACAAGGGTGGAGTACAAAGGGTTGGAGGTGAGGCAGGCAGGGCGAGAGAGATGGAAGGCAGGCTAAGTTACGACAGTCGAGCACCCAGAGGATATCACGTGGTCGAAGGTGTCATTAGTGTCCAGGATTCACTTCGTCATCGACTTGTCACCACCAGTAAAAGCATGACCAGCTCTGCATTCAGGTCTGCCATCTGCCCCCATCTTTTGTTTGTGGATACTCCGTCATTCACCCTGGGAAACTCGACCCGCGCATCTCAGCTACAGAAATAAGACCGAAGTACCACACATGGACACGGCAGTACTCGAGCTGACTACGAACGAATTCTCACTCCATTAAGAATATATGATCTGTGAGGTTACATATTCTCCCCTCACCCCTCCCTCAATAATGCCCGTGGTTGGATGGGATATGAAATCGAACAGGAAGCTGGCAGGAGAATGTCGGCGGTGCGTGGCCTATATTGTTATTCTTACTCACCCCACTTAATTCCCCTTTTCCCGTTTTGTAGAACTTATACTCATCGTCCTTGCATGTCCGCAGAGTCCGAAAGCAAATGACCTTGCAGTCACAGACTCTGTGGCGGATACCAGAGCTCTTCCCATGACCAGCAACCGTTTTGAACGCATCTTTTAGAAAACCGTGCGAGGTCTCCAAACTCGAATTCCAGCGTGATGTAACGTCAGATCGGGTCGGCGCCCTCTCGTTCTCAGTACTTGTGTACCGTGGTCAACGAGGCATGTATGTAGCGCTTCGTCCTGCTCCTCCCTCATGTGACCAGCGAGCTCTGTGAGAAGGAATTTTCATATCTCTATGCCTGCACAATACAGGCAATGAACCTGCCTCGTTTCTTGGCTCCCGTGTCGCCCATTCGGGAACATTCCTAGCCCTCAAACGATGGCACCTCGTATGGTACTGTGCAACATGGCACATCCTACCGGGGCAGTGAAAAGTCCTTGAGCACCCCATGGCCAACCCTTTGACCCATCGAATTCCTCTCCTTCATCCGCCGTGGTAGCATGCACGACGTCGCGCTGAGGGTCATTCCAAAGAATGTCAAAGGCACGGAGAGAAATGCGGGTCCTCCAGGACCATCCCAATGCCTCGCGTCCTTTCCTTATGATGCGGGTGTCGTTGTTTGTTGTTGACTTTCTTTAACTTGTGTATTAAACCTTTCTGCGCAGTCTGAGTCCCGGACAAGTCCTATCTCGGCGGCGAGCTCTAAAAGAGTAATGCGAGATAGCCAGCGTGGCTACTCCAAGAATGTGATGCTGTCTTGGCGCTCTCATACGTTGGGTTGTTTTTTCAGCCACTGATATATTACTGATAGATAGTCCGGCTCAATCTAGTATGCGAGACCGAAACCGAGCGGATGCTGCTCCTTTTTGGCCGAGTTTTGTGATGTCTGAAGCAAAGTTCTTGCAGGACAACGAGTCAAATACATCATCCACTGCGATCTCAAAAAGATTGCTTTCCTCTTTTTCACCTCCGATTTTCTGCGAGATCGTTGGATGTGACAAGTAGTGTTTACAAAGACCCAAGGTCCCATCGTAAGGTAGTCATCAGCGACTTTGGCATGTGGTTGCTCTGACTTCCTTGCTGGAGAAACATGTAACACTTGTTATGGGACCTTGCTATGTCAAGAACCCCAATTCCGCTGGAGAGCAGCTTGTGTCCGCCACAGGCAGTTTGAGATATGTGACACAGGGTATTATTCACTACAAGCCCGTCCACCTGGGCCCAAAATGTGCCTACGTACGCATTTGTGGATATACGCCTTCTCCGTCAGACAACGTGAAGGGGCTTGTATGAAAGATGTTGCTGGCAAGAAACGAATGTAAAGACCGATACTGGAAGAAAGTCTTCGTGGCTCACGAGCTTCGCATCCCCAACCAAACATGACCTCTGCGGTCTGCACGAGAAATCTAGCCTGCACACATGCTGTTACAACAGGATCAGCGCGACTCAGGTTCTGTCACGCGTCGTAAATAGTAAATGGTGCAAACAACAAGAAGGACCATCTGTCGATACGCCCTGAAAATTAAGATGACAACGGAAGCGGAATTGGGCCGACATTGTGGCACGAAGAGACTATAGCAGTGTCTTTTCTCTGCTGTTACCGGACTATCGCGTGCAGCGACAGAGACCTGGCAGGACTTGTGGCGACAGCGATTCTAATTTTGCGGGTAATATTTCCTATTTATGAAATTTTTGGTCGCGCCACAACAGTCTCGATGCGGCGCTAGTCGAGCACTCCGCTGAGTCCGCTCGGTGCCCTGTTGCTTGTCAAGTTCCCTTTTCTCTTTCCCTTATCACATCTGCACCTGGCATATTACGTCCTCCATTTCCTGCTTGACTGAATCAATCATCTCAAAGTCGAGAGAGAGCGTAGTCACCGCACCAGAAACTATCAGCGCAACGACAATGAAATGTTATTACTCGTCTCCCAAAAGGTCTATCACATGGCAGCTCGCAACATGGCACGTACCAACAGAACAGTGAACCCCCGCTGAGCGGAGAGCGGCCGGCCCATCCATGCCTCCCCCCACCGCCACACCCAACTCTCTCCGAGTCCCCGCTACCTTACACTCATTCGCGGCCACGAGGAGTCCCTCTACCCAGACGGCACCTAGGGATGCCACGCGCGAGGTCACACTGAAGGCCATTCCGAAGAAGAAAGTCAAGGGGAACGAGGAGAGCGTGTGGAGTGACATGCGGGTGCTCCAGGGTCTCGATCATCCAAATACCATGCGTCCTCTGCACACCGCTGTTCTCCATGATGCACCTGCGCTCACACGTCCTTGTTTGTCCCCTAACATTTTTGGTTGTCTTTCTGTAGGTCAGGTTCTACGAATGGTTCGAGTCCCAGACAAAATGCTACCTCGCTTTCAAGCCCGTTGTCGGCGGCGAGCTCTTTGAGCGCCTCAGTCAGCGCAGCCATTTCTCGGAATGAGATGCCGTAGCAGTGCCTCGGTACGCTCGATTGTTCTTCAACCGGTGATAGCAACAAGAGACTGATGGGCTTCGTTTTATCCCCAGTTCCGACTTGTCCAGCGTGAAGTACCTGCACGACCACGGCATCGTCCACCGGGATCTCAAATATGTTGCCCCTCTCCCTTTTCATTCCCCTTCCCATCTTTGGCAAGATATTTGGATCTAACGCATGGCTTGTGAACAGACCGGAGAACATCCTTTCCCGCACCAAGGACCTATTATCAGATATTGTTATCGCTGACTTTGGCATGTGCGTTGCCTGAGTTTTCTTGCCGGAAACACATCTCATATGTGTCATACGCCTTTCAGTGCCAAACACCTCAATTCCACTGGGGAACCACTCACGTCCGTTGCAGGAAGTCTAGGATATGTAGCTCTAGAGGTGCTGAACCATAAGGGGCATGGCAAGCCCATCGATCTTTGGTCAATAGGGTGGGATTGCTTGCTCTCCTTGCTAATCATTCATAATACAATGGAATGCTGATGACAGGTTGCAGAATCATTACTTATGTGCTCCTCTGCGGATACATGCCGTTCAGGGCAGATGACATGAAGGAAGTGATACGGCAGACAACAGAGGCGAGGGTCAACTTCCACGATAGATACTGGAAGCGCTTCTCCAATGAAGGTACGCCTGGAACCAATCGCGTCAAGAATGCGCTTATCTGATTTTCACGCTGTCCATCACAACAAAGAACTTCATCCGTGCCCTTCTCCATCACAACCCTGCACGTCGGCTCATCGCCGAGCAAGTCGCATACATGGCTCACGAGCTTCGCGGCTCCGACGGAACACGACCTCTGCAGCCTATGCGAGAACTTTGACCCGCGTGCACGTTGGCGTAATGCGATCGGGGCAGCGCGGGCCATGTTGCGCTTTGCAAAAGGTAACGGCTCGGACGATAACAACAAAGAGGACTAGCTGGTACTCAGTTCTGACGATGAAGACGATATCGGGAGCCGAAGCGGGTCGCCGTCGTCGCGCCCGACGCCGGAACTGGACTCCAGGAGACAACGGCAACACCTCTCTCCTCCATCGCCGGATGATCGCGCGCTACGGGGCAGGCTGAGGGGGCTCCAAATACGACGATGTTGCCATCGCTGTCCTCCCCAATGTCATTTTCTGATGCCCCCAACAAGGCCAAGGCCAATGCTGCTGCTGAGACTGAGGAGGCGCAGGAAGGGGATACACCCCGTGTGCAGATGACGACAGCGTCCCAGCTGCGCAACATGGAGGAGGGAGAGGAAGACGAGGAGGAAGAGAAACTTCATATTCCCGGGTCTTTTGACTTTGGGGATCAGGGCGGTGGTGCTGGGCGTGAGACGCCGGGTGCGGGTACTGTCGATCCATTCGATGCTGTCGGTATGCTCGCGAATCTGTGGCGGCGGATGCAGGTGAGATGATGGTGCGGACAAGGACACCCTGCGCTTCGTATTTCCCGCCCATTTAGACCTTTGATTTTTTCTACACTTACTGTTACGGTTACAACCCATCGCATATAGCTTGGGTTTTTTTGGGTTTATTTTCCCCTCTGCTCGGTTCGGGTTCTGATTGTTCGGTCCATATGGCTCGTTATGCCCTTTGTATATGTTGTCGGCGTCAGCGCGAATCTTAAAGCGACTTAGACCAATACAAGGCCCCCAAAATTCCAAACCACTTTCCTTCGGACGTCAAGTGACACTTAGAGGCGCGCTGGCAATAATGGACTGTTACGAATGCCTGTACGGCTTTACAAAATACAAGATCGGTTCTCTACTTTGAACGGATTGTCGCTGCGATAGAATGCAAAAAATACATTTGTGCAGACGACGCAAAACTACGACATAACGCTGATCCATCACAGAGCGTAGCAAACTTGAAGCAGAGAGCACTTATCGATCACCAACCTCCCGACACACCTACTCCTCCTCACTTTCGCTGTCTTCGTAGTTTTCAGTGTCTTCCGTAGTGGACGGTTACAGGGTGGCCGTCGAGTTGTCGTGGGGCGATGAACTCCCCAATGGCTTCCTTGAGAAGTCCCGATGGCGACCAGCTGGAAGTTGTTAAGGAAAGGTTTTGTAGAGCAGGTAACACTCCTGGTGCTCTTTCCCCGGTGAGCTCTTGAAGGGCAGGTATGACAAGTCGAACGGAGGCCTCGTCTTTTAGGGTCACTTTTTTCACAGAGGTGAACGGGTGTAAGAATTCTTGCCATTGGATGACCTCGGTTTTGTCTTGCCAATCTTTATGATCTATTGTGATCCTGAGGCTTTCCAAAGTTGAAAGGGAAGGCAAGAATGAGTTCAAGACCTGCGAAAGAGCAGAAAGCTGCCAATCCAACGGCTTGCAAGAGATCAATAGAGTTATGGTTCGGGAGTCGTTATTAGCCATCTCTTGTGCCGAAAATGTGACCCAGACATACAAACTGTAAAATTCTACCCGTGCTGTATGGATTGTCATGAATGTTTCCGTGTGACGGATGAAGTGGCCGAGTAGTGGAGTGTCGAATACTAGTTGATTGAAGAAACGGAAATGACTTCGGTTGAGCATGGGTGTTTCGATTTGAGACAGGATGTCCTCCAAGTACTCGCTATCGCCGTGGAAGTGTAGAAAGGTGAGACTGGGGAAGATTACACGAGTGAGCGGGGGAGGATGTCGGCTTGCTCGACGGGCCGGAGATCGGGGGTCTCGGAATCCAAGCTCAAGTGATCCGAGCCAGGGCAACATGGACAGACAAGGGACGATCGTCTCGGGTGAAATATATCCGGAATGAGGAATACGGCAAAGGCAAAGCCGGACAAGGTTAGTGGTAGACGAAAGTAGTTTTCCAATTGACGGATAAGGAATGCCATTCAAGTGGAGTGATCGCAGACGTGGGGCAGATCCACCCAAAAACGAATCGGGAAGGACTGGCACATTTTGTGCGTAAGAGAGGAGACGCAGACTTGTCAGCGCCGGGAATGGCTCGTCTATTTCTGCAAATTCTTCCAACAAGGACTCTTGAGATTGCGTATTGTAGTAATCGATTTTACACACTCGATTGTGCTGCCTGAGTGCGGCAATGACGTTAGTCACATCCTCTTTGAACTTCATGTGGGCATATAAGACAATAGGCAATTCTGGCCAGATATCCAGCGTTTTTGAGTTGACCGATCGTTGTGGAATGCAGTAAAGTTTGAGATCGAGGCGACGTGGTGAAGTAAACACGATACATCGCCATCTGCGGCACACGTGTACCAGCGTTTGCCATCCATCATACGTATGGATGAAGTACTGCAATACTCTATTGGGATCATCTTTACCCAGATAGAACTCGAATGTTTCTAGGAGGACATTGTCGGGGAGCGCGTCGATAGTCACCCGCGGGTAGTAAAGCCGGTCTGCTCCGCGCAATTCAGTACCAGTCATCCTACGAAAGACCTGCCTTTCGTCACTCACTACGGCCCTCTTTGACCCATAATCGACGTGCAAAATGCTTTCCACCATTGAAACCCTTGACGACATTCATTAGCGATGCGTTGAGTGATGGGTAGTTGCCGATGGGACTGGGGCTCAGTCTGAAGCTTCGAGGAGGCAGGATAGAGACTGGTGAGTGAGGAATCAATCAGGAGACGACGGATGCGCCGTGAGGCCGTGTTTACATGCGTTTGTGTTTTCTGCACAGCCTCAACGAGCTCAACGTGTTGACTCATGCTCCAACACACAGCCACGGGTAAGGCGACAATGAAAATGCTAACCAAAATTGGCGACCCTCATTGTGTTTAATATCCTCTCAACAGATAGGCAAGACAACCCTCTACTTGCGACGCCCATGCCATTTCAAGTTCTCGATCGCTGCTGGCACTCGGACGCGCTACTTGAGGTTTCTAGGGATCGGCTCCTTCAGAAAGGCCGCAGTGCGTGCGACAGCCTACAGGGTTCCTGTGCTCACACCCCAATTCTACATCTTCAGTTATATCGCAGCGCGCAATGTTTGCACACCTCCGGAATAGCGGAAACTCGTCGAATGCCCCACAGGCCATGGGCCATGGCCAGTCCTTCCCCCCCTCTCTCTCAGCCCTCACATGGCCTCACTGGCACAGGCATCACCGTTGCCTCTTGATCACACCATGAAAGACGGAAGGATGACTTGAGGTCACAGAACGTGTGAACGTCTCGCCTCCCCCATCTCATCTCCCTCTCGCTCCAAGAAAACGTCGCTTAGACTTAGCCGCAGCCATGTAGTAACAGTACGACGTTTTATCGTCCAATTTCGTCCTTTTTTCCCTTTACTGAATCCCGCTTGTCCGTGTTCATGGTCTCGCACCTCGTGTCATCTTTCCTCCAACTTCCCTTTCTGGATGGTCCTGACCCTTCCCTGGACGAGACGCTTTATGTATTCCTCAGGAATATCAGACCACCTCGAGCGCGTAAGTCGCTGTGTGAACATAGTCGCTTTTCTGTTGTTATATTTCTCAAAGTCCTCGAGCGTGGCACCGTCGGCCGCTTGATCCTTCTTGTATCCTCAAAGTGCTCACGCTCCCTGCACAGCCCTATTCATCGCCGACAATGGCATAACGTTAGTTTTACTTTCTCGTCGGAGACATGTCTTACGCTCGTGTCAGGCCTCAATTCTTCCGGAGAGCAGTTCATATCCCTCCCAGACAATGCTGATCGCACATTGCAGATCACTGCTTCCGTGCTTCTCTGTGGATTCATGCGTCTGAATTTCAGGTTTTGGGATTCGACACCCCACAACAAACGGGTTTATTTTCAGTCTGCTCAATGCAGATGTGGCGTGTTCCCTCCCTCAGAGCGGAGCCACTCGTGGGCCTGTCATGTTGCCATTCACAAATAGTCTGAGCGAAAATAAGCATTGTCAAGTAGGTGATCAGAAGTCGAGAACGGATGGGGACATCGCGGCGTGCGTCGCCCGTCATGAACACCAAGGCGACAACAACAAGTGTTACGAACCTTACGGCATCGCCCATGCTCACATGCATTATACAGACTGTCGAGACTCAGTGATGAAGACAGCACATCAAACACAGACTCGGATGATGGCGACGTTTTCTAGGGCCTATCATAATAAGGCCAAGGCTATTGCCGAGACCCAAAGACGCAGGAGGACGCACATCACATGCAGATAACGGCGTTCCTGCCCTTGAAAAGAGGAGAATGAAGAGAACGAAGGAAAACATTGGGTCGTTTGACTGTGAGGGCAGCGGCGGTGCAGCTCATCCGGCAGGTGCAGATACTTTTCTCTGTCGCGTACATGCAGGATTATGCTGTACCGTCGCCACGTAAAGCCATTTGGTGCGCACAAGCACAAGGAGAAGGTTAGCAGGCGATAAGCGTCAAGACTGACGTCGCGGTGGTAAGGGACAGAGACCGGGTGTGGTGCTCCCGGAATTACGGCGGGCGGAATGGGCCTTCCGAGTTGCCATATTCACCAGAAAGCCCTCAGCTCGTTGCGCTCGGCCTTTCTCTTCCCTTCACAGGCCTCACCACTTCTGCACCTGGCAGGTTCATTTCCTGCCCAACCGAAGAAACCACTTAAAAGTCAAGAGAGAGCATAGTCACCAACTTGGGTACTACCAGCGCAACGACAAAGAGATGTTCTCGCTTGTCTCCCATGAGGTGATGGTGCAACCACCGACGGTCCACCATCAGCGAACGAGAAAAACCAGTACGACATCCGCGACATCCTCGTGACTGGCTTGTTTGGAAAAGTCGTGGTACGTGCGATGGTCTCTCGGGTGTATACACTCACTCTAAAAGCACAAACGCCGCATCATGGTCATCGCACATAAGCAGAGCGGGACATGACACGTACCACCAGAACAGTAGACCCTCGCCGAGCGCCGCGCAGCTGGTCCATCCACGCCTCGCCTCGCCTCGCCCCACCGCCACCCCGGACTCTCTCGCCGCTACCCCGCTGTCCTCCGCGGCCACGCGAAATCCCTCCGGCCGGACTGCCCCTGGGGACCTCATGCGCGAGGTCGCACCGAAGGCGATTCTGAAGCAGAAAGTCAAGGAGAATGAGGAGAGCGTGTGGAGCGAGATGCGGGTGCTTCAGGGTCTCCATCATCTCAACACGGTGAGTCTCATTTCCCCACCCCGCCTTATCTCCATGATTCGCCTGCGCGCGCGCCCTCGTTTGTCTCCTAATATGATTGGCTGACTTTCTGTAGGTCAAATTCTACGATTGGTTAGAGTCTGGGACAAAATACGACCTCGATTTAAACCTCGCTGTCGACGGCGAGCTCTTTGAGCACCTCAGTCAGCGTGGCTACCTCTCAGAACGAGATGCCGTAGCAGTGCTTCGGTACGTCGATTATTCTTCACTTGGTGATAACAACGAGAGACTGATGCCTTTCATTTTATCTCTAGTTCCCTCTTGTCCGGCGTGAAGTACCTGCATCGTCCACCGGGCTCTCAACTATGTTGCCCCTCCCCTTTATCATCCACCTTCCCGAACTTCGGCGAGAGTTTTGGGTCTAAGCAGTGGCTTTTTTGTGAACAGACTGGGGCCTTTTCCGTTCCAAGGGCCCTCATCAGGTATAATTATCGCCGAATTTGGCATGTACGTCGCCTGAATTTTCTCGCTGTAAACCTGTCTCATGCGCATCCTACGCTTCTCAGTGCCAAACGCCTTGGTCCCACTGCCGGACTATCCCCAAACGGTTCCTCCCAGCTGGCACAAGCACAACACTGTCCAGCGAGCTCGCCGCGCATCCAGTGGACCTCGCGGTATTCTACCCCTGGTGGTTTCCCAATACATGACCTGTGTCAATCTCCCTGCACCCGACACCGGTGCAAACTCGACCTCACTTTCCACCTTACGTGGCATCGTCACCAACTCACTGCATGGTCGCAATCCTCTCACAACACGGTCCTCTCTCACTTGGTCCTGGGACGAGGACGGGAACAACTTGGGAAGATATTGGTGGTTTGGGGTGACAGGGATTCTAAAAGGTGCGTAGACATTAGGGTGCCGGAGGTGCCGTTGGGCTGACAATTTGTCCCAAGACCAGCACTCTTCCAGGCGTCTTTCGTGCCCTCTTTTGGATCTCCCCATGGCAGCGCCTGAGTCTCGTGCCCGCCCTCTTGAAGCAGCACCTCAATCCCGCACTCATTATCCTGCAGCGGTGTCTTGAGACCATCATGCTTGCCCTCCTTCAGGTTTCACGGTAGCGCGCGAAGTGAGCCAATTCTATGCTCACTTGATCGGGTTCTCTCGCAGCAAAAAAGACAGGCCCGCACAGAGCCTTGCCCTCTACGTGGGGCTCTAACGCCTGGATAGTGGCGGTGGAAACTCTCGGTCGCGTCAGGGAGTTCGAGGCGGGCGGTGCCCTCGATGGGAACAAGTGCACCGTCTATGGTCGACAGCACTCCCACTCGTTAATGTCAGCAGGTCCGGCTGCATTGGCGTCGGCACTCTTAGCCACGCTCGCCCTTTCTCTCGCCTCTTGACTTGGGCGCGGTGACCTGTATGCATGCGACAGACCCTGGATGACGCACTCTGGCATGCTCGCCACCTCCGCGCTCGCCTCGGCCAGCGCAAATCAACAAGCAATCACGTGTCAGCCCACGGGGAGCTGCTTGCCGAACAACCACGTTTGGAGAGCGGTCGCAACTGGTCTCGACCAGTCCGCAGTCCCTTGGTCATCAAAGATTGATGCAATCGCGGCTGAGGACGATGGTGCGTGGTTATATTCGTTACCCTCATCCATCCTACTAAACCACTTTTGCTTTGTTTTGCTTAGCTCTACTCATTTCTTGGCTTCGGGGTCGTCGTTCCGTAGTTTTTCGGTCCCTCGGACGACATTGCGCTGTATGGTGGAGGGTGACATGGTGCGTCGCACCATGGCTGTGACATTCCGAGAACGACATCTCCCGCTTCCTCCACACCCTGGCTTCCCAGCCTGCCTTATCGGTCCCTTCCGTCACCTCTATGTTTCCTCTGTTCACAGTCCCTCAACCCCACCGCTGCACCCGTTACCGCAGATGGCCATCACGATGTTCGTGCCCATTATGGTGCTGGGGCCCGTCCGGAAGAAATCAACATGTTCTCCCGCCCACACCCTTCTGTTCAAGGTGATAAGACCCGTGGCCGATGAGATTGAGCTGGCCGGGAGGTTGTCAGGAGGACAAGGACGACGGTGCGTGGGCAATATTCGCTGCTCTCACCCTGGCCCGCTTGTTGGTGCCAAGTTCTAAGTTCGGACCCGAAGAGTAGCGTTTAGACAGGCTAGAACCCGTCCTTTTTTGAGTTGGCTGCTGACCACGGAACGACACCACGCAGTTGCATCGCCCGATCGCCTCGTGGCCCTCTCCGCCATCACTCACACATGACTCCCTTCCGTCCTCTCATCTCCCTTGGTTCTCTCCCCTTCCGACAATATGCCTACACTTACATATGGACTCGATATTCCCGGATGAAAATGTGTAGCATACAGCATTGTCCCTTGTATATAACTTGTCCAGTCAACTTCTCTAGTCTGGGTCGAACTCAATGGCGAGTCCTCCAACTCGCTCACGCTATGGCAAAGTCACCTCCATGCGGTACAACGCAACACTACACTGTGCCTTGCAAGATCATTGAGGTGGCTGTCCTGTCACTCCCCGCATCACAACTCACATTGGGTTCAAGAAATGTCAAAAGATATCAGGTCATGATGGCAGCAAAAGTAGAATAAGTGGTTTGACGAGGGTCAAAGTGCGAGGGTAATGGAAATGGCGAACAATATGCGTAGAGAATACGAAATGTCAATCGAATGGTTGACAGGGACGACCGAAGAGGTGTCGTGTGATGATGAACTGGGGTGAGACGTTCCAAAGTTGGAGAAATGAAATACCATCTGTCCGGCAGATCTTCAGTCTGGAACCGATTTATCAGCTCGAAATGGCTTCACGACGGGCAAGAAAGGCTAAACTGGGTCTGCTTACAGTTGACTTATGGCTCAATTAATGTCTAATTGACTGCCCGATAAGTGGACCTAATTGTCATTGTAAGTTATACTAAGACAATTGAACAATTTGTCGACCCCTCTTTATATGTTGCATTATCATAAATATGACAACTCAGACAATTAGAAATTAGTCACGCGCTGAGAAGAGATCCCTTTATTTCCCGGCATATATTAACTAAATTGTCACCTTAACTGGAGCAAAATATCAATCATCTTATATAGACTTATTTTTCATTGTTGTTTTAGAGTTAACGGGTTATGTTCAGGTTAACACAGCGGACTATGCAAAGTCATTCATTTATTTTAAATAAAATTAGACATAAACAGACACTATGTAGTTGCCCCCATGTTTTAAATAAAGACACACTACTTATTGGTTGGCGATAATTGGCTGATGGGAATCAATCAGCCCAATATATTCTATTCAATCTGCCATTGAATCACCAGGGCATTGAAACCACCCATGCAGTGCACAACCTTGGCTTCACAACCAGAGCCTTCTATGCAGACATGGGTATGCCAATGTGGTGTCAGCAGGCAGACTCAAACAAAGGAAGGTGGGTGGTGGGAAAGACAGATTGCTGGCAGCTAGTGGCAACAAGATGGAAGGCAAGCAGCAGGAGGTGAGCAATGGCGGGAGAGAGAGAACTTGTCCATGCAAGATCACAAAACACAGACCAGCAGGGAGATGAAGGCTAGAGGAGATGAGTGAAAATGAAATTGGGGAGAGGCCCAAGCAAGCACAGCAGTAAATCACCTAACCTCATGCATTGGCTGTGCATCATCTATCCCTTCCAACAAGGATTGGCCCTGCTCAAGTCGGTAGTATCACTGCCCTGAATAATTCTCTGTTTCTGGAAAATCCAATATCATTTTGAACTAGCCATGATGTGCCAACCATACATGTTGGTGAAAAAACTGCATAAATAAACAAAAACTGACAACTGATGGAGGGATTGGGTAATGCAGGGGTGCAGCAGCCAACGTCTGTCAGTAACAGTGTTGGAAAGGCCACATGCACAGTGGTCAAGGACACTATTCATGATTCGGTAGTGGGTTGACGTGATTGACAGGTGTGGGACTGGGAGATGGTTTGGGGGACTTGAGGCGACGGCGTTTATACAAGTGCAATGAGGGTTAACCAGAAGGGGTATCATACCATGCCCTGTCAAGCTCATGGGAGAACTTAGATGATTGGGGTGAGGATGCATTGGAAGGGGGGATGTATTGAGCATTCTTGAGCTTACAGTGCAACTTGGCGATGTGCTTCTCACCTTTTTGGGTCCTTGCCGTTCCCTTCTGGATTTCCTCTAACTCCATTTCAGTTGCTTCCTCCTCCAAATGAAGCATGGTGAGCTCCTGGCAACATTCATCCCACTCCTGCCTGAGGTCATCCACCTTTGGCTGAAGGAGTGTGTAACAAATGTGAACTTCACAGGCCACACATGCCTGGAGCAATGTCCCATCTTCATCATCCTGAAAATGCGCTTTCCAATCAGCACAGGTGGGGCACCCTGTAGCATGGAGGACAGTGGCAGTATCTTTATTGTAAGTCCAATATAGCTGGTTGGACTTGTCATCAAGGGAGGTATCATTGTTATGGGAGGTGTTGCTGTCAAGGGTGCCTTCATTGTTGATGGAACATTTGCCATGAGCAAATTGTGTATCCTTGGGCATCTCACAGGTGGCACAGGAGGGGATATTTGAGGAGGGTGGGGGTACAGAGTTGGGATGTTGGGAGTTGAGTGCCAAGAAAGACATAATGTGTGGGATTTACCAAATTGACTCTCATTCCCATCCCTGTTTGCCTTGCCTGGCTGTGTGCAAAATTTTAACAGATGGAGCCTCCAAACTAAAAAAAAACATTAGAAGGGGAGGCACAGGGCCTGTGGCATTCATCAATGAGCACTGAGCCCGAAGGACATCATGTGAAGATGAGTGGGTTAGGGCTTGATTTATGGCCATCATATAGCTGTACAGCCATACTATACAGTGATGGCGTGCCACAGCCCTAGGAACTTGTCAGCACATGGAAAGAAAACAGCCGAGCAAGGGGTACTATTCACAAGAGCATCAGCAGAGGCAGGTAAGGAGAGTGGATAGGAGGTGACAAGGTGGAGTCAGGGGTCAGGAGGAGTGGTTTTATGTTGCAGTGACCCAATGACCCAGCGCATTCACCTAAACCCATCCACAAGTCAATATATCGCCCTCAGATTGTGAGACTCAGAATCTTGTTGAAAGGATGAGAATTTATAATATTTATTTGTCGCTTGCTGTACATTATACAAGCTCTTACTCCCTGCCTATGGTGGGGGAGCAAAAGGGGGGGCTTGTACAGTATGATGGGCTGAAGAGAAAAGGGCAGAACATGCATTGAAGCAAAAACTGAAAGAGGTAGCAACAAATACATATGTAGTAGTATAATAGTACTATCAGTTGACGTCAGTTGAGCAACACTTACAGTTCTTGCAGGGGCTTGTGCAGTGTTGGGGCTTCAGGAGGGAAGGATGGTGTTGGGACATTCACTTCACTGACAGTCATGGAGTTACCCAATCTATTCTGCACATTGTGGCATCCCTGGACTGGGTTGGAGGGAAATGTGAAAGCAGTGGAGTAAATACACAATGGAGTGCACACAGAGCGGTTGGAACTCTGAATGCAGCAACGAAATAGGGGTCGTGACAGGCACACGTGTGGGGTGAGGAACAGTGAGGATATAACCTGGAGAAGGTGAGAAAAACAGAAGAGCGAGAAAGACGGGAACTTGCCAGGTGAGGGGACAGGGAAGGAAGAGGCGGTTACACACCAAACCCGGGCATCGCACACCAAAAAAAAACCCCCCAGGCATCACACACCAAACTGGGCAGGAAGCACTGCTGAAAGAGGGGGGCTTGGAGGTGATGGCAAGAGATGGGCACTCCAAACCCAGAGGCATCAGACACCAAACCAGGCGAGGAGCGCCATCAAAAGAGGGGGGCTTGGAGGGGACTGTGAGAAAGAGTGGCACTCACCCGAATACAGCGACAAAAGAGCGGTGCTCACTGGTCAGTGGCAGGTGATACTGGAAGTTGGGGCACAGGTGGGACTTGAAACTGTGGGAGGCATTCGCCTCCACCCATGCAAGGTGTGTGCCATGTGTGTGAGTACAGTGAAGGCCAGCCCCCTAACCGTAGGCAGGATTGGTCAGGATGGGTGTTATGATCCACCCCATTTTTCGCATTTACCCTACCCCTTCTTGCCTACACCAACTGTTGTATCCTTTGACTTAGGACCAGCAACCAAGCCAACTACCAAACCACCAGTCATCTTCCCTGATGCTATGCTGCCAGAGCTTATGGGAAAGGTACCACTACCAATGAACCTGCTGTCCCTACTGCCCTTAGAGGACCTGCCACCTAAACCAGAGTGGACCAGACCAGCTACACCACCATGGACCAGACCATCCCAAGTCATTATAACATGACCACCTTTACCAGCAATGTCCATCTACCCATCCTTTGACCTGCCACCAGTCCAGCCTCCTATCATTATCCCTTGGAGCACCTATTGTCAGGAGCACTCCTCAATGGAGCAGTTCACAGAGCCACCCATAGTAGAGCAACCAGAAGAAGACCCAGACAGTCCTATGAAGGATGCGCCAGCTGTAACCAGACACTACTCACCAGAGGAAGGCCACATGCATATCCTAGACTCAGATGAGTCCCCTATAAGACCATGGGAAGAGTACCTCACTGATCCCAGTCCTGTGTCCTGCAAGCACTCCCTATCACCTACAAGT
>Ga0307510_10001573_pt1 | contig 25217 bp, 24 predicted proteins | sample 12_EM_MG_FD_207224 | JGI IMG/M metagenome (GOLD analysis project Ga0307510, IMG submission 207224) | Populus trichocarpa ectomycorrhiza microbial communities from riparian zone in the Pacific Northwest, United States - 12_EM | ecosystem: Host-associated > Plants > Roots > Unclassified | place... | reverse complement strand
GCTTACCAAGCTTGCGGGAATTTTACTTGCAGATGGCTTGCGGCAGCTTGCAGGCAGTGGCAAGTTGGATAAGTACTCAGTAAGACACTGGCAAGTAATGTTACATTTTGCTGATGTGTCCTGGGTGGGAATATGTGCAATGGACATCAAGCTTAAGGCCCGCTCAAAGGCAATGAGGGAGATCCTGGCTCAGCTCCTGGACAGGGCCAGGGGGTCCAGTGAGGGTCAAGGTTTTCGGGGGACTCGGAAATAAAAGTCGAACCTCGGATAACAACAAAGTAGCCGGAAATCTCCTTCAGCTTCAGGCTTCCGGTTTCTTCACTTGCGCCGTGACTCTGATGCCCCTCATTTCAACAAACAAAAGGACCTGTTGTAAAGAAACCGAGCATTTTTACTGGTACTAATTAGTACTAATTAACAAAGCTGAAACAGCAAATTACAATTGTCTATCACAGTCCGGCATCCAATGAACTCGTCGACACTCGATCAGTCTCCCACCATTTGGCGCAGTGACTTACCTATTACCTATACCGGAAGGAGACCACGACCACAACAGGACTAGGAAGCTTGTGATGACGCTGACCCGACTCCAAGTCATATCCCGAGCTAAACCATCTACGGCGGGGATGGCCTGATACGTCTTGGCGTCAAGCGAATCGGGGAATATAAGTATGCCCCATGGGGTTCCCAACTTCCCGATATCCCCAGTTCATAGGCCTCATACAGCCGATTATATCCAGATGGCAACGTCGTCTTTCTCTTTCATTACTCTGGGCCTGCTGCAGGATACCAGATCTTCACTACTGAAACTCCAACCAAATGCGCAAAATCATGGAATATTCCCCATCGGCCTCATTCTTGGTCTTATCATGATCTGCGCAGCTCTTTATTTCCCGAGTCCTTATCGTAGGCTACCTCCAGGACCTCGTGGTTACCCGATCATAGGGAATCTTGATCTACGATCGGGGCAATGGCTCAAGTTCGCAGAATGGCGAAAGAAGTATGGTCAGTTCGTTCCCTCTCCCCCTCCTGGTTCATTCTAAAGCGCACACCGGATCTGAACAGGTGACCTCATCTATCTCAATGCAGCCGGTCAGCCGATTGTCATCTTGAACTCTTACAAAGTAGCTGGAGAGCTGCTCGATCGACGCTCCAGCCTGGGATATACTCGGATCGGCCACAGAACATTGTAGCGTGCGACATCATGGCTAGCGGTCTCATGTTCGCATTGTCTCATTTCGGTGACACGTAAGTCATTATTCCCTTCCGACTTGATAATGAACCACCTTACATAGAACAAAAATCCCTCAGTTGGCGTCGGATGCGCAAGGCAGCCAATGAGGGATTTAGCAAAAGCTTGGTGAAGAGGTTTTACGAGAAGCAAACGACGGAAGCTATCCTCCTCGTCTCTGACTTCCTCGTTAAGCCCACACAATGGGACAAGAATTTTCGCCGTGCTGCAGCGTCGGTTATGCTTTCTATTGTTTACGGCTGCGCTCCAATCACCTCTGAAGAAGATAACACCGTAAAGCTTATCAACGACTTCACCAATCGTATCACTCGGGCGGCTTGCCCAGGTACTTACTGGGTGGAGTTTTTCCCCTGGATGCGACACATCCGGGTGACATCCCTAGCAGGTGAGCGCTATCAATATTTTGCCAATTAACAGGGATCATATACACATATAAACGAAAAGGCTGGCGAAGTGGAAGCGAGAGGCCGAGGATTGGTATAAGCAAGACACTGCAATGCTCGAAGGCCTTTTCCGTACTGTTGAGGAAAACGTTGTACGAAAGTGTCTCACTTATATGCTCCAGTATCACAACGATGGATTACCCTGTACAGAAAAAAGGAGATGATGACCAAAGTTTGAGTGCAACGTTGATTCATGATGCGGAGAGAAACAAGCTCTCGTCTAAAGAACACTCATGGGTTGCAGGAACCATGTAGTCAGTGACTCAGTTATGCTGCTGACCACTGCCGTTGACTGACGATTCCCCTTTCTCTCATATTCTACAGTATGGGTGGCTCTGAGTCTACCTCGACTACGATGGCTTGGTGGACGCTCGCTATGCTTGCGTACCCCGAGGCACAGTCTCGCGCCCACGCCGAACTCGATGAAGTCGTTGGCCGTGAGCGTCTGCCGACCTTCGCTGACTACCCGCACCTACCCTACATTCGTGCTATGGTGAAAGAGATCTTACGTTGGAGGCCAGCCGGCCCACAGGCCGCGCCGCATAGATCAACGGAGGACGACTGGTACGAAGGCATGTTCATCCCGAAGGGCACGATTTGCATCCCGAACGTGTGGTACATGAATCGTGACCCCGAGGTCTACGGCGAGAATGCCGAGCATTTTGATCCGGGGCGATATCTTGATGAAGCCCGAGGCGAGGTCGCACCTGGCCCATCAGATGCCAAGGAAGAGGGACATTACTCGTACGGTTTTGGTCGCAGAGGGTGCATCGGTCGCCACATGGCCAACAATTCGCTGTTCATCAATATGGCGATTATGCTATGGGCAACGAAGCTTGAGCGTAAGAAAGACTCGTCAGGACGACTTCTTCCCTTGGATGTGGATGGCTTTGTGGATCACGGTGTTGTTGTGTCAGTAGTCATCACATTAATCATCCTTGGATTAGATGCTGACATGGGCGCTTCCACAGACGTCCGATCCCCTTTGAGTGTGAAATCTCTCCGCGTTTCCCGGAAGCCCCTGCCCTGCTTTTTCAGGAACGCGAGATGCGGGCTCTGTGAGAATCAGGATATCTACATTAAAGCGAGGATTGAAGGACTCGCGTGTGAGATCGTAAGGCAGATCAGAGTTTAGAAGGCTTCAAGGGATTCAGGGAAAGAGGGGAAGATTCTATATCGCAGACAGGTATCGAACCAGGATATATATATACAAGCCAGACACTGTAAACTACGAAAAGGGAGATCCGAGAATATCGAAATAAAATGTAAACGTACGAGCAGACCGGGCGAACGAGGAGCACAGGACATGGAGAAAGTTGAAAGGAAAACAGCGCGCGAGGGGAACACAGGATGAGTGAATGCAGTCTAACACATGTGGGAAGTCCACGCTGTTAAGTGAGTTCGAGGGTTGGTCTAGAAGGTAGTCCGACGCGTGTCCGCGGCGCAAGGGGAGAGGAAAAGTGTGTGTGTGTGAGAGAGTGTGAGTGAGAGAGAGAGAGAGAGTGTGTGTGTGTGTGTGTGTGATGGAATGGAATGGGTTGGCTCCGCGTGAGCCGCTTGAACGATGCTGGATGACAGGAAACAAAACGAGACGAGACGAAAGGGGGGAAAAGCAAACGCGACTGGTGACACTTCGTACCAGTGGCCCTGCCCGGGAGACACTCGTGGCCTCCCGTTCACGGTGCTGCGCGCGGATACTTATATCGAGTCTGGTACCTACTAGTACTTACAAATTAGACTAATGAGGGTGAGCACAAGAAAAAGTGTTCTACTGTAGACTCCTGGAGATGAGCGCGCGACGATGAGGGTGAGGGGTAATCCGAAGGATGGAGACATGGTGACCCTGCCTTGTCTGGCGCGCGCTCGCTGTCCTGTGGCGTCGAGCGTGTCGAGCATGTCGGGCGTCGGTCACCGTCGAAAGTGGGCAGCGCGTGTGCTAACTCTACAGCAGGCACGAGGCCCGAAGACGGACGGAGTCATACGAAATCCACTGCGTGAACGGAAGTGAGGTTGTGTCGGATGTGAGATCGCGTCGGCCGAGGCTGGGCGTGAGGACAAGGACAAAGTGTTCGTGGTTGGCGAGTCGATCGATCGAGGTGGAGCGAGCACGTGAGGGCGGCGCCAATTAATGTGCGTGCGCGTGTCCGTGCGCAACGGCATAGCCCCGGTCCGTGACTGCGGACAGGCGCCAGACAATCTCCGGCTGGGCGGGCCGCCTGCTAAGTTGAGTTAGCGGACGTGCCCGTGTGAGTCGTCGTCAGTTGTCTCCCGAACCAACACACACGACGTAGAGCAAATGTCCTCCACCACGGCCTCTCAGGAAGAGCTCAAGGCACACAGAGTCCGATATCGCTTCTGTGGGGCCAGTTTCTTCACTTGCACTGACGCCCGGGCGTCTCATTTCAACAAAGAACCTGTTGTAAAGAAACCGGAGGAGCATTTTTACTGGTACTGACAAGCCGAAAACAGCAAATTCAAATCGTCTATCACAGTCTGGCATCCAATGAACTCGTCGACACTCGATCAGTCTCCCATGGCACCATTTGGCGCGAAGACTTAGTACCTATTACCTATACCGGAAGGAGACCACGGCCACAACAGGACTAGGAAGCTTGTGATGACGCTGACCCGACTCCAAGTCATATCCCGAGCTAAACCATCTACGGGCCTACGGCGGGGATGGCCTGATACGTCTTGGCGTCAAGCGAATCCCGCGGGGAATATAAATATGCCCCATGGTGGTTCCAGTATATCCCCAGTTCATAGACCTCATACAGCCGATTATATCCAGATGGCCACGTCGTCTTTTTCCTCCCTTCCTCTGGGCCTGCTGCAGGATACCAGATCTTCACTACTGAAACTCCAGCCGAATGCGCAAAATCATGGAATATTCCCCATCGGCCTCATTCTTGGTCTTATTATGATCTGCACAGCTCTTTATCTCCCGAGTCCTTATCGCAAGCTACCTCCAGGACCTCGTGGTTACCCGATCATAGGGAATCTTCTTGATCTACGATCGGGGCAATGGCTCAAGTTCGCAGAATGGCGAAAGAAGTATGGTCAGTTCGTTCCCTCTACCCCCTCCTGGTTCATTCTAAGCGCACACCGGATCTGAGCAGGTGATCTCATCTATCTCAATGTAGCCGGTCAGCCGATTGTCGTCTTGAACTCTTACAAAGTAGCTGGAGAACTGCTCGATCGACGCTCCAGGATATACTCGGATCGGCCACAGAGCATTGTATGCGACATCATGTCTAGTGGCCTCATGTTCGCATTGTCCCATTTCAATGACACGTAAGTCATTGTTCCCTTCCGACTTGATAATGAATCGCCTTACATAGAACAAAAATCCCTCAGTTGGCGTCGGATGCGCAAGGCAGCCATTGAGGGATTTAGCAAAAGTTCGGTGAAGAGGTTTTACGAGAAGCAAACGACGGAAGCTATCCTCCTCGTCTCTGACTGCCTCGTTAAGCCCACACAATGGGACGGGCATTTCCGCCGCACCGCAGCGTCGATTACTCTTTCTGTTGTCTACGGATGCGCTCCAATCACCTCTGAAGAAGATAACACCATAAAGCTTATCAACGACTTCACCAATCGTCTCACTCGGGCGGCTTGCCCAGGTACTTACTGGGTGGAGTTTTTCCCCTGGATGCGACATATCCCTAGCAGGTGAGCATTATCAATATTTTACCATTCAATAGGGATCATATACACATATAAACGAAAAGGCTGGCGAAGTGGAAGCGAGAGGCCGAGGATTGGTATAAGCAAGACACGGCAATGCTCGAAGGCCTTTTCCGTACTGTTGAGGAAAACGTTGTACGAAGTGTCTCACTTATATGCTCCAGTATCACAATGACGGATTATCCTGTACAGAAAAAAGGAGATGATGACCAATGTCTAAGTGCAACGTTGATTCATGATGCGGAGAGAAACAAGCTCTCGTCCCACGAACGCTCGTGGGTCGCAGGCGCAATGTAGTCAGTGATGCTGTACGTTCATTAACGCTGGCTAACACTTCCCGCTCTATTATACCATAGTGTCGCTGGCTCGGAGTCTACCTCTACTATGATGGCTTGGTGGACACTTGCTATGATTGCCTACCCAGAGACGCAGTCTCGCGCACATGCCGAACTTGACGCAGTCGTCGGGCGCGAGCGTCTGCCTACCTTTGCCGACTATCCTCACCTGCCTTATGTTCGTGCCATGGTCAAGGAGATCCTACGTTGGAGACCGGTCGCTCCGCTAGCCGCCCCGCATCGATTAATGGAGGATGACTGGTACGAGGAGATGTTCATTCCGAAAGGCACGATTTGTATCCCAAACGTGTGGCACATGAACCGCGACCCCAAGGTCTACGGCGAGAATGCCGAGCATTTTGACCCGGCGCGGCATCTCGAAACTGATGGAGACGTTGCGCCTGGACCGTCGGATGCCAGGGAGGAGGGACATGTTTCGTATGGGTTTGGCCGCAGACTGTGCGTCGGTCGCCACATGGCCGACAATTCGCTGTTCATCAACATCGCAATCATGCTGTGGGCAACGAATATCGAGCGTAAGAAGGATGCGTCTGGAAAAGCACTTCCCTTGGATATGGATGGCTTTGTGGATCACGGTATCGTTGTGTCAGTAGACCCATCACGTACGTTGAAGTAGATGCTAACGTGGATCCTTCCGCAGACGTCCAGTCCCCTTCGAGTGCGAGATCTCTCCGCGCTTCCCGGAAGCTCTCGCGTTGCTTGCACAGGAACGTGAGCTGCGGGGTCTGTGAATATTTGAGTGTCTGGGGGCGCATACACTGGTATGGGTGAACTGAATTTGGAATTAATCGTCTCTGTATGTACAGGTTGGGATATAGGTCAGTGGGATATAAAAGAATGCTAGGAACCAATGTCCACGTTTCTTTGAGAGTGTCCTTGCGCGAGCTTGATGGGCTGTGTGTGCCATTTCACTACCCTTTATGCATTGTGCATTTATGCGGCAATACAATTGGTGTTGATAGGATGAAAGGGATGACTGAGCTTCAGCGCTGTCGCCAGCGGAAGAAGGATGGTATTTGGTTCAGGGAGAGAAGTGACCAGGTCAGCTGGGCAGATTTAGAAGTAGTACCTAGCAGTACATTTTGAACGCTCGATGTGTTACTCGAGTCACGAGTCATAGAGGCGGTAGGTTTGAAGGTCGGATAGAGGCGCGAGTGCTCCGGTTTCCCGTACGTGGGATAACTAAAAAAGAAAGGCATGAAACTTGAAGCCAGCCTGGCCCAATGCCTTCGCCAAGTGTGGACCGGGCTTATCTGCGGTGTCACGGAAACTGATAACGTTGTCCACAATATCCAATCATTCTTGGAAAAGTCATGATCCAAAGGTCTTGTATAAACGGTTCAGAAGACATCGGACAAGTACGATGGACTCGGAGGCTGTGCAAATTTTGGTGAGACGTCAGCTGCGGCCCGACGAACTGCAGCCGGCTAATCCCCCCAATCAGCGTTCAGCATTTTTTGTGGATTATCATCGGAAAGTCCCTGGTGGGTTGGCTCGCTCCGAGTCCGCGCTGCCAGGTCGACCCAGTTTCAAAGACCAAACCGTCCCTTTGCTCCCAACACATGCTCGTCTGGCACGCGTCTATTCTTATCTACGCCTACCACAAGCAGTAACACCCTTCTTCACAGCAAAATCCGGCGGTTTGTATTAGGGGTCCCGTGATCCCGTTCCATCCCGCCCCAAACCTGCCTCACACACCCTGACCGCATAAGCGTCTCACACGCATCACCTCGATCTCTTCTTCGAAGACAGCCAAGTCTTTTTGAAAAATCCGTCTTTCATACCACCGTCCATACCTTGGGCCATACTTTTCTGTTACATCTGTAAGATCTGTCGACCACGCCCTCACAAGCGAAGGCGCACACGAGATTTACAAGTGGCAGAATTCGTGTCTTTAGTGATAATTTACCACGGACGTGCCTCTATGTCATCCTCGGTCCCCTCCACTTCCCCTCCGCGCACCAATTATCACCGGGATGACGTAACCCTCTCATGTTTTCTTGATGAAGTGAAAGTGAAGTTAGAACAGGAAATCATTTTATCTGATATCCAAGCCCGCATTCCAATATACAATGGTTGGAAAACAAAAAGAAAATTGGGCCCGTTTATGATAGGGAAGTGTTAGGTGGAAATGTTAAACAAGGTTAATCAAGACGACGGCATCCCGCTGGTTGAACTTGTTACCTGTTAGGCTGTTACAAAGGCGAGTTCAGGCTTCCCCAATGTGACTCTTGTTGTAATGCTGAACCATACAGTACTATGTGGTAGAACGTATAGCTATTCGATCAACCAGGTTAATTCTTTCAGCGTGGCTCGAAACCAAAATGTGGCAATGCTGGAAAGAGTTGACTACAGGATGACGCGATCGTCAACCAGACGCGAGCTGAGTTCGTACTGTACGTCGAACAACTACGCTCATGTAGCTCCGAATTGACTCATTTCACGGACAACGCCAACCCACGTGAGTCCAGCCTTCCGGAGCCTTCTACGCCCGACGCTCAAATGATGTCGCTAAATCACGCCACCGACTCACTGGTACATTTACGCAATCCCGGACCACCATTAGAACACCGGGGACCAAGCCAAATTGTGCCTGTTCTCAGACACGCCTCGATAGCCTACGTGCGGTTCGGCTCGCCCAACCTAGCGCCCTCATTTCAACAACAGGACCTGCCACAGAGGAATCCGGAGGGGCTGTTGTCCTAGTGCCAACAAACTACAGGGCTTACTAAGGAGCAGGCTCCAGATTACACAACTTAAAGTGACTCAACATCACCACTAACCGCCTCACAGTCGTACAGTCGTGGTTGTGGTCCCCTTTGACCAAAGCGACGCTCGTCGCGCCAGATGGTGGGAGAATAACCTTACATCAATTGGATGTCAATGGGATAATTGGACCAACCATGACAAACATTTAATCATCATGCTCTGGGCGGTGTCTTGCTGGCATAAGACCCTGGCGTCAATAGTCTCTGGGAACATAAATACGCACCTTGCAGGCTCCATTTTAGCGCCAAGCCATAGGCCTCATACGGTCGATCATAGACCTCTTGCCATGTCGTCTTTCTCTCCCCTTACTCTGGGCCTGCTAGAGGATCTCAAGTCTTCACTACTGAAACCTCATCTGAAAGCGCAAAGCCATGCGACGTTCCCCATCGGCATCGTCCTCAGTCTTATTGTACTTTATGCAGCCCGCTATTTCACAAGTCCATATCGCACGCTACCTCCAGGACCTCGTGGTTATCCGATCATAGGAAACCTTCTCGATCTAAGGTCAGGGCAATGGCTCAAGTTCGCAGAGTGGCAAAAGGAGTACGGTAAGTTCCCTCTCTCTGTCCTCTCTCGGCTCATTTTAAACCGCACCGGATTGGACCAGGTGACCTCATCTACCTCAACGCAGCTGGTCAGCCAATAGTCGTCATGAACTCTCACAAAGTTGCTGGAGATATGCTCGATCGACGCTCGAACATATATTCGGATCGGCCGCGTAACATTGTCGCTTTCGACATCATGACTGGCGGTCTCATGTTCGCCTTGTCTCATTTCGACGATAGGTAGGCCAGGCTTCCTTTCAGATTTTGTGATGCATCGCCTAAGACGAAATCAAATCCTTTCGTTTTTCAGTTGGCGTAGGATGCGCAAGGCAGCAAATGAGGGATTTAGCAAAGGCTCAGTGAAAAGGTTTCACGAGAAGCAAACGGCGGAAGCCATCCTCCTCGCTTGCGACTGCCTCGCAAAACCCGCACAATGGGACCGCCATTATCGCCGCACTGCTGCATCGGTGATGCTGTCTGTTATCTATGGCCGTCCTTCAATCACTTCTGAAGAAGATAAAGCCGTAGAGGTCGTCAATGACTTCGCCTACCGTCTCACTCGAGCTGCTCTCCCAGGTACTTACTGGGTCGAGTTTTTCCCCTGGATGCGACATATACCTAGCAGGTGAGCCTTATCAATTAACCACTGATTAATTGTTGGTGATCTTATTTGACGATCACAGCTTGGCAAAGTGGAAACGAGAGGCTGAAGGTTGGTATAAGCAAGACTCAGCAATGCTCGAAGGCCTCCTCCACACTGTTGAGGATAACGTTGTACGAAAACATCTCACCTCTAAGCTTTACCATTTCAATGATGGCTATTCCGCATAGACGAATGGGGATGATCATCAGAGTCTAGGCGCAACAATGATTCGTGACGCGGAAAGAAACAAGCTCTCGTCTAAAGAATGCTCATGGGTTGCAGGAACCATGTAGTCAGTGACTCAGTTATGCGGCTGACCATTGGCCTTGACTGACGATTCCCCTTTCTCTCATATTCTACAGTATGGGTGGCTCTGAGTCTACCTCGACTACGATGGCTTGGTGGACGCTCGCTATGCTTGCGTACCCCGAGGCACAGTCTCGCGCCCACGCTGAACTCGATGCAGTCATTGGCCGTGAGCGTCTGCCGACTTTCTCCGACTATCCGCGCCTGCCCTACATTTGTGCTATGGTGAAAGAGATCTTACGTTGGAGGCCAGCCGGCCCACAGGCCGCGCCACATAGATCAACGGAGGACGACTGGTACGAAGGCATGTTCATCCCGAAGGGCACGATTTGCATCCCGAACGTGTGGTGCATGAATCACGACCCCGAGGTCTACAGCGAGAATGCCGAGCATTTCGATCCGGGGCGGTATCTTGATAAAGCCCGAAGCGAGATCGCACCTGGCCCATCAGATGCCAAGGAAGATGGACATGTTTCGTACGGTTTTGGTCGCAGACTGTGCATCGGTCGCCACATGGCCAACAATTCGCTGTTCATCGATATTGCGATTATGTTATGGGCAACGAAGATTGAGCGTAAGAAGGACTCTTCAGGACGACTTCTTCCCTTGGATGTGGATGGCTTTGTGGATCACGGTGTTGTTGTGTCAGTAGTCATCACATTAATCATCCTTGGATTAGATGCTGACATGGGCGCTTCCGCAGACGTCCGATCCCCTTTGAGTGCGAAATCTCTCCGCGTTTCCCGGAAGCCCCTGCTCTGCTTTTTCAGGAACGCGAGATGCGGGCTCTGTGAGAATCAGGATACCTACATAGATGAGAAGAAGTTGGTGTTCCGTACCCGAGAGTATGCTCAGGTTAGACATAGATTTATGGTCTTTAGATTATGAGAGGTTGCTTGACATGCAATCGTCACGTTTCTTTCAAACTGAGAACTACGCCAGTTTTTGAATTGGTACGCCGTTTCACTCATCGCCCATTTCCGACTCCCTCCAGAACCCTTTTTGCCGTTAAGGATGCATGCTGTGGCTGTGAACTGGTTATAGGCGGTGCGATTGTAATGTCAGGGACAATATCACCATGTTCAATGTGGGTCCATTCGGGGAAGTACTGTATCTGTAGAATGTTGTATAGCTCTACAACCCAAGCAATAGAACGGCCAATTGTAAAATTACCGGCCATCACGTATCTTATCATGCCAGTGATATATCGCAGGACAAGCAAATTGGCCGCCCATACGACTGTTATATACAATATCCGTCCCAGATGAAATTCTGGCGCATTGAATTGGCCAGAGTTGCAGCTCGACTCGACTTAACTCCGAGTCAACTCTCCGGCAACATTAAAGTCGCTATATCGCACACATACTTCGACTGTTGGAAAGTATATGTATGTCATTGTGTGCCAATTTGCGGGAAAGGACGTGAAGATCGTCGCCAAGACGTTTATGCTTGTTCTCAACGACGACTTCAGTCCAGCCGTGATTCCTAGCGAGGCAGCAGCTCCATAGAGCATAGAGGGGGCAGAGCTCGATGAATCAAAAATAGGTGAGAAAGTCCAACCGAGTAGATGAGAACGGAAGGTCTCAAAATGAGGTCAATATAAGGGCGGTTCGCAAATCGTAAGAAAAACGAGGAGCGTGTTCAACCAGAGTACTGGCTCTGTGGGAACTGGGAACTGAAGGACAGTGGAAGAGAACTGACCCTGCCCAGTGGATTCACTTCCCCAACGGACCCAACCGAACTGGGCGGACAGCGGACAGACAATCTCCGGCTGCGCGGGCCGCCCGCCACGTGCTCGTGACTCAGCTGGGCCGTGAGTCGTCGTCAGTTGTCTCCCGAACCAACACACACGACATAGAGCAAATGTCCTCCACCACGGCCTCTCAGGAAGAGCTCAAGGCACACAGAGTCCCGCTCGCTTGGCGGGATCAGTGTTCTGCGTACGTCTTGCTTTCCCTTCACATTCGCGTGCTCTGAGCTTACCCTCACATGTTCTTTTCCAACGGATGGGTCGTGTTCCTCTCTCTTCTGCGTGCGCGTGTAGCTTGCTGCTGCCTTTGAACGTTTGCCGCAAGGAAAAGTATTACCTGCCATGGGAATGTGAGAACGAAAGGCACGCGTATGAAAAGTATGTTTTTAATGTTTTCGTTTTCCTTCTCTGATATTAAATGCTTGATCCCAGATGTCAATACGACGAGTAAGTCACCCTTTACTATTGGCGATTCTCCACACATCTAAGTGCACCTGTTATCCAGCTATATGCGCAGGATGAAGGTGCTGTCAAGGCAGAAACTCCGGGAGAGGGAGGCCATGACAGATTCATAATAGACGCGCACATGTGTTTCCTTCACACATCATGCAATTCCTGTCTTGAGTGTAACAATGATCATTATGGAGTGGTGGTGGTGATGACAACAATGAGGATTGCGCGAAGTATCATAGCATGCTTTTTCTAGGTCGTGGTCGTCAAATCAAACGGCCTTTTTCTGCCTTCCACTCCTCAATCTCTCGCTTCACTCTCTCGACGACGTCCGTCTCCGTACTCGACTTGCCAAAGGCATCGACGAACTTTCCGTCAGGGTCCATGAAATAAAAGAATATGGAGTGATCGACGAGGTAGTCATCACCTGGCTTGGTGCCTGGTGGCGTTGAGAAGTAGACGCGATAGGCTTTACACGTTGCCTTGGTCGTCGCATAATCACCTGCTAAGCCGATGAGGCGAGGATGAAAGTCGTGCACGTAACGGGCCATTTGGGGGAGCGTGTCGCGTGCGGGATCGACGGAAATGAATATCGGCTGAAGGATGGGACCATACGTCTTGTCTACACAGCATTTAGAAGCAAAAGTGGAGTATAGAAGTGAGGTAAGGGGTGCGCACCAAGCTCCGTCACAGCGGCGCTCATCTTGTCCAGCTCTTCTGGGCATATGTCCGGGCAGTTGGTGAAGCCAAAGTAAACGAGGCTCCACTTTCCGAGCAGGTCCTTCTCCGTGAATGGCTTTCCGTCATGGGTCGTCATTTCAAATGGCCCACCAACGTGCGCGCGTCCGACGGAGCGTGATGCCATCTCCTTCTCTGCTCCGAGTATTTTTGTAAGAATCTAAACCGACAAGTAGAGAAGCTGCACTCGTCGACTCACGCTTTTGCTCTAGCAAGCGCTGCTTTTCCCACCTGAAGTAAAAGTAAAGGCCAGTGCCGGCCAGAAGGAAAAGGGCCGCCGCTTTAGGGGTGAAAACCTGCATTTCAAAAGGGAAATGGAGCAGGGTGGAGGCTTAGCATGGAGACGGAGGTGGGAAAGGGGCGTGTGGTGGGACAGAAAGATGTCCGAGTGGACGTACCCCAACAGCAGACTTGTCCTTGAACGCATCGGGGTTGTGGGTTGAATACTGCCTGCGTGATTGTGAGATAGGACGGGATATCCTTGATGTCAGGAGCTGTCGGTGCAGGACAGTCCTGTTGGTCGGTAGCAGCGAGCGACGGAGGACGGAGTTCATAGGGAAGGTGACCTGCCTGTTTCGGTAATTCAAGACAACCGGTTGGGATCCACGATGATGCCATTTTCATTTCATTATCTATTCAACACAGCCCCCACAGCGATCCCCTGTCAGTCTGTCCCCTGTCTCCCTACCACGCTCTCGTCTATAAGAACCCTGCAATGTCTCCCTCGTTCTATCAATAACCATCATGCTCAACGCAAAGCTTCAGTCCCATTTTCAGTCATTCGTTCATCCGCAGACGTGCTCGGTAGAGGTAAGTCCTTGCCCGCAGTCTAGTCTGGTTTAAAATTATCCCGCTGATGAACTTCCTCTGCCTCAAGCGAGCCGTTAGCTTTGTCGATGCTCACTGTGCCCTCAGCGCCCCTTGCCTTGACGATTACGAGTTCTTGCGCAACTTGGGCTCTGGAGCCAATGCGACCGTTTACCTCGTGCGAGAGAAGCATACATCTTACTTGTATGCTCTCAAAGCCGTCGACAAGTACACCCCCGAAGGGAGAAAAATCGCGTGCAGCACGGTACTCAATGAACAGGCTGCTCTTACCGAGCTGAATGGGAATGACTTTATTCTCCCGCTTCATGCATGCTTCCACGATACCGAGGACTACTACTTCGTCACTGTATGTATGCATGTATTCAACTTCCTGTTTTCTTTACTCATGGTGGAGATAGGAGTACCTCCCTGGGGGTGATCTCGAAAGACTTCAAAGAAACAAGCAAGTGTCACTTGATGCGGAAGCTGTACGATTTTACATGGCGGAGCTTGTGAGTCTAACAATTCAACCATTTGTTCTCCTCTAAACTCCTCACCCAGCTTCTTGCCATCGAGCATATTCACGCCCACAACATTGTTCATCGAGACCTTAAGCCCGAGAACGTCTTCATCGACACCGATGGGCACATTGTAGTCGGTGACTTCGGTATTTCCTGGTTGTTTGACGACTCTGCTCCGAGCGCGTATCTTACGCGTGGTCGTGTTGGCACACCCGCGTTCTCTTCCCCAGAAGTCCTCTTTGAGAAGGATTATGGCTTTGAAGCAGACCTTTGGGCTTTCGGTGTTATTGTCTACGAAATGTTGGCCCGCAGGGTAGGTGGTACACATTTCACTCTTTTGTTTCATATCTCATTCGCCTATAGGAGCCATTTCAAAGCGATACTGTTTCAACCGATGATTCCACCTGGTTGCGTCACTTGGCTAAGCATGTCGAATATGATGAACCTGTTATGGTTCAAAACTCATTAATGACGGAAGAGGCGTTTGACCTAGTGAACCAAGTATGTTTTTTTGTCCCTCCGTCGAGCCAGTCCTGACCGCAATGCTCTAGCTTCTGAGGAAAGACCGTAATTACCGTCTGTCCGACATTACGAAAATCAGGAAACATCCTTACTTTGAGACAATGTACGTCACTCTCACCACCACCACGAAAATTCACAATTGCTAATTCAGTTTGCAGTGATTGGACCAGTGTTGCTTCGCGATCACTTACACCCCCATGGGTGCCACGCCTTCTCTCAACTCGCCAGCTCGGTGTGCATTATGAAAAGGCTGATGTATACCCCGGGGAGCAGTACACTTCTGGAAATGACCCTCTCCGTTCGTTCACATTCCGCGCCGACTCCAACTCGGTGTCCCGTGCGTGTATACGCCGTCAACAAGCGTTTGGTGTACTAGACGGATGTGCACCTGTTGTTTCATGGGTCGATGGGTCTGCTTGTGTGGGAGAGATTACCCGTCGTACTCCCGAGCGCCAAAGAAGTTTGAAGACGTTGTCCAGATGGGTGAAGAGGGCTTTAAATCGTCCAGTGCGCACCGCGTAGCGCAAAATATCCTCGATCTTTTGTTTATTTCATATTTATACTTGACCTCTCCCGGAAAGAGGGTGGATAGATAGACTACTATACCCATGGAAATACTGTAGGATACAATTTATAGACCAAATCCGAGTTGCGATTATCGTATTGTGATTGTGCCCTCTCCAGTAAGCTAGCAATTCCACTCGTTCAAGTTTACTACCTTTGTGCATTCTCGGCTCTTTGCGAGACCAGGAAGCCAACAAGTCAGCAAGTCAACAAGCGCGATTACTGACTCGTCTTGTTCATATCACTTTCCGCTTTTGCCAAGTTTCCCTAGCTCTTTGGCTTTTTCTTTTTTCACTCAGAACTCAGAATATTCAATTTGTCGCAAAATTGGGCGCGCATTATAACCAATATCATGGATTGTGGACTCTTCTATAGCGCAATTAAAGACGCAACCACAAGGAAACAGAATAATTACAATATATCCCCAGTTCTGAGAATGACCCAATGACTATAACACAGAGACTTGTCAGAGAGTACTGCTGTGTAATGCCCAGCAGGTGTTGAAGAGATATGGGGGGTTTTGGTTGAGAGACTAAGACAGTGACCTTAAGAACTCCACACAATAGAACCAGCCTAAATAATGGTTATTGCGGAGTTAACGTAAACGTAAAGAAAGTGTCTGCCCTTCCATTGCTGGAAGGGCACGCTTTATATACATGCAGTTCCTTCTGTAAATAATTTGGGGTTCGTTTCACAAGTCCCGACTTATATTGATCCATAATAAGTCCATGCCATGTGACAACACGCACAGTCTGTGTTGTGATATAATCGCTCGGTCAACGAGCACCAAAGTGAGGTGGCAAGATGGCGTCCTCGGGCGACACGATGCACAGCACGTGCTGCATAGTGACCACTCGTATAGCGAGCACCGAGGTGAGACGGCCAAATGGCCTCACCTGGCTCACCATATAGAATGTAATTGCATGCTCATAATAGTGCGTGCTCATGTTGTGCGCTAATGCGCGTGTGATGTTGATGTGAGGCATCCAATTAATGGCATTGGCCGCCTTACAGGGCCAAGTGCGCTACCTCCACAGCTGCGTGAGTACTCGTGAGCGTGTACAGTCCTTCAAGTTCCCCATCATTGTACTGTTGGAAGTGCAATCTGCTCATACCTTACATGAGAGACATGCCACCCAAATAGGACACAATCTACATTGAACCCCATGGCTAGTGTAAGGCAGATGGTCACGCAATGGACGCTCTACCGGTGAGTTCGAGGGGGTGTGTCTAGGCTCCGAGAGAGAGAGAGAGAGTGTGTGTGTGTGTGATGAGGCCACGTTCCCGAACGAGAACGCGCAAGGGTTCCGAGACGGAGCGCGAGCGACGGCGCGAAGGAAAGCGACGCGTGCCAATCGAGGCGCACGCTGTATGATTAGAGAAAAGAAGGAAAATAAGAAGAAGCGTACGAATCCGCGGACGGACAGACGACTTGACGGCTCACGGGCTCGAATGTTCGTCGGTCGGTCGCGCGGGGTCGAGAGCACACGAAGAAAAAGAGGGGGAAATGGGCCAAACGATTGCCTTCCTCTTCGACGAGGCAAGGCGCGGGGCTTATATATTGGTTCCAGGCAAGTAATGTACGCTACGAGATCGAAACAGGCAAGTTGAATGAGTGAAGATCCTGCCGGCGACATACCGCGTGGCGTCGTAAGGGGGAAAGCGAGTGGGTTGAATGAAAAGATAAGGAATGTGGTATTGGAAGATGAGGCGCGACAGTGGGCGTGAAGTTGACGACAAAGCAGCTAGGTAGAATAAGGGAGAGTGAAGGAGCAGTAAACAAGGAAATATTAAAGGAATATAATGGCGTACGACTTCCGTTCCTGCTAATTCTATCCGAAGCATTCCAGACAAGATGGTCCAAGCGTCGCGTTCGACGGCGACTCGGGGGTGTCGGGCACGAGGCGTCTGACTCGAGTTGGCGAGGTGCGCTCTTGAGGGGTCGGCTGTCGAATACAAGGCGGTAGCGAGGGATGATGAGCAATGAAGAGGGAAAATAGGTAGGAAGGAGGCGTTACGTTCGAGTGCGCTCGGGCAGGTGTCATGTGATCGGAATCGCTCGGTTTCAAGGCCACAGCGCCGGCTGGCTTTACAGCTAGGTAGCTCAGTTGGTAGAGCACCTGGTATATATTCAGGAAGCCTGGGTTCAATCCCCAGTCTGGCCAAATATCTTAAGGCTACCACAAATGGTTATGGGCCGTGGGTGGCAAAAAATAAAATAAAATAAAATAATTAGTTTAGGGGCCAATGCGTTCAAAGTTATAAGTTCAATTGATACATCAGCTATGCACCCATTCCGAATCAGTGTCCACTCTACCCACAAGTTCTTGGTCTAGTGGATGCGACGCTATTTCTTCCGATAAGCCGCTCGAATGTCGTCTGAAAACTCCACACGAAGGAGACGAGATGAGGTGTACAAAGGCCTGAAGACATCGCTGGAGGTATTGGTGGTCGCAGCCAAGATATCGCCCATACCTGGTCTCGAGGGTATCATCACGACGGTGAAGGGTGTCATGGACATTGTAGAGGTAAATCTTTGTTTGTCACTTGCTGAGACTTCCTCTGATCGCTTAATTAGGGGGCGAAACACAATAAGCAAGCGTGTTACGACATCTGTGTTAAAATCAACAAGCTCATTGATATTGTCCATGCGGAGCTCAATGTACACGATGATATTGATATTGATACGGGCACAAGGATGCGTATAGAAGCGCTAGAAAGGTAGAAGAGCACTGCTCCCTCTCCCATGATTTACTGACGAGCAAGACAGCTCACTCGCGGACGTTTCTCATAAACTTTCCGACCTCGCGCACGAGAATGCCTTCCGTCGGGCGATAAACCGCGTATCAGACGCGGATCTTATCCAAGATTTGAACAAAGAGGTCGATGAATGCATCAATGGCTTTATGGTGCGTGTCTATTCACGGTCCAATCCGAGTCTCCCACTCCAATGGTGATTGACATGTTCCTTTACCCAAGCTTGGGACTCAGCTTTCGACTGGGATGGATGTCAAATGCCTTCGTGAGCTGACCTTTGCTCGATCCTCTTGGCATGCTCGATGAACTTATATTAGGCGACGAGGCCGTCCGATTGCGGCTCACGGAGGACTTAGACACGGGCGGTTGGTGTTCCGATCGTCGATGCCTTCCGGGAACCAGAGCCCGCTACATCTCTCGCATCTGGGAATGGGTCCGCAGCTCCGAAGGCCCCGCGTTGTGCTGGCTCAACGGCGTTGCGGGCTCAGGAAAAAGTGCCATCGGCCACGAGCTCGCGGCGACTCTGCACGCCAAGCGACGGCCGTACAGCTGCTTCTTTTTTCGACACGACGACGGGTCTCTGGCCCTGTCGGCGGTCCGCCTCCTCGCATACGGTCTGTCGTTCGTGTCTGGTCTGCGCGAACTCGTCATCCAAGCCATGGAGCAATCCAACGATACCCGCGTCAATCCCACTATGGAGGAGCAGTTTATCGCCCTCATCGTCACACCCCTGCAAGAATTTGCGTCCATCTCCCCTCTGACGACAATCGTCCTTGTGATCGATGGCGTGGATGAGTGCCCGGTGGACATTCGCCCCTCCTTCCTAACCGCCATACGCTCTGGGGTTCCCCTCCTACCACCCACCGTCAAGACTTTCCTCGCCAGTCGCCCCCACGGTAACGTGCACCGTTATCTCAAGGCTCTGGAGCTGCTGGAGATTCCCTTGGCCGTTGGCACAGGCAAGGACGACGGTGACATCGAGCATTTTCTGCACCATGAGTTGGACAGGATCAGCAAGGCGGCGAGGCTGGAGCGCTCCTGGCCAGCGGCAGAGATCAAAAGAGATGCCGGCGCACTCGCTTCCAGGGCTGGTGGCCTATTTCAATGGGCTTGGCTTTTGTCTTCGCTGCTCGCCAATCGGGTTCGGCCCCGTGAGGTGGTTTCGCGCGTTCTGGGCGGCGGCGGTGTCGGAGGCGGTGTCGATACGTCCGCGACGCCGGAGGTTAATCTTGATGCGCTGTATACGGAGGCGCTGAACATAGCGCTTCCTGCGGCGTCCAATGATAAGGATCTTGACCCAATGTACCGTCGGGTCGTCGGCACGGTCTTGGCAGCACAGCAACCACTTACGGTATCCGCGATTTGCACGCTTCTCAAGGCGGACGATGATGATGCCACAAGCGCCATCCGCTCACTCCTAGAAAACCTCGGGTGTGTTCTCCTCCTGAATCCCATCTGCGGCGGCGCCGTCGTAGTCCGGATCGCGCATACCTCCTTTTACGATTACGTCACTTCGCGACGTCGCTGTCCCTCCCTTTGGTTCATCGATGCGTACCAAGCCTCGGTACAGCTTGGCTCGCGATGTTTCTCCTTGATGGCGACGTCCTTAAGGAGGGACATATGCAGAATGGGGAGTCCCTCAGCGACGAACAGGGACGTGTCCTCTGAGAGGGTCTATAAGTATATCGTTACTGGGCTGCGATACGCCTGCAGCCATGCATTCACCCATATTGCCGCCGACGGTGGAAATCTACGTATGCTGGAGACATTTCTCATGGAGAAGCTCCTAGAATGGTTGGAGGCCATGAGCTTGATGAGCCATCTTGACACAGCTGTGGAGCTGATGCAGCATGCCCTCGCTGACCTTACTCAGGTATGCCACACATGGTCATACAGTATCCTTTCTTGACATTGACATCTCGCTTATATCCCCCCCCCCACTTTGCGCATAAGCATAGCGCCGCTGCTTCTAGCATCGAAATGTTGCAAGATGCCATACGGTTCGTCGGCCGGTTTGGGAGTATTTTGGACAAGAGCGCCATCCACATATACTTCTCAGCTCTGCCGTTCACGCCACAGGGTACGACACTTTACCGCGTCTACTCGGCGCGATACCGCGACATACCCCACGTCACGCTTGGCTACCTCGAAACATGGCCCGAAGAGCTGTGCACGGTCCGTAACCTGAACGGCACGGACCGCGCTCCCCGACTTCTCGCATTCTCAGCAGACTCGTCTCGCCTCGGTCTTTCCACCCCCACACACCTCGTCACAGCCTCGCCCGTCACTGGCGTTCAGATCGGCAAATACCGAATGGGAGACGCTCGCGGCTCTGCCGCTCCTGAAGCATCCATCGCGCTGGGGTGCCGGGAGGCGTTCTTGGCTTCCGTCACCCCCAGCCTCTTACTCAGGATCGCCGACAGTCGCTCTCTCAAGGAAGTCCAACTGGCGCTGCCACCCGGCCCCGCGGACAGATCTCCGCCGACACCAGACCCCCTGGAAGTCACGTGCGCTGCCTTCGACGCGAACGTGAATACCCTCTGCGTGGGGTGTGGCGATGGACGCATTCAGTTGTGGAAGCTGCGTCGTTCATCCTGGGAGCCCGAAAGAGAGGGTTTTCCCTACTCTCACCCCTCCGCCGTGATTGGTGTTGCCGTCGCTTCCGGAATGTTCGCATCCGTTTCGCAACGGGAGCTGAAGATTGGCCCGTGCTGCGACTCGAGGCGCGGTGATGTCACGAAAGAGACTCTCACGCTGGTGCCGAGATGGTTGCCAGACGCGCGTGACATTCGCCTGTCATTTGCCGCTTCGTCTGCAGCGGCGTGGGCGTGTGTGGTTTCATTACAATTCGCCGCCGCCGGCGATCACAGCGTCTACGTGTTTACATCCGGCGACCAAAGGGGCAAGAAGATTTTCAGCCCCGATTCTCCCTCGTATCCAGTCTTCGCCCTATCCCAGGACGGTTCCGTCATTACAATCGTCTGCGGTGACGTGCTCCGGCGGTTGAGTACTACATCATCTACCCTCTTGGAAAAACGTACCCTTGCAGGAATCGACAGCACACGACTCGATCGCTTACCAATAATCTCTCCTGACAACCGCCTGCTCGCCGTCTGTGATGGTGAGGTTGTTCATATCAGAGATCTGATGCAGCCTCCCGTCAAACGCCTAGATCACAACCCTAGCATCAAGGCTACGGGGGTGGTTATGACGAAACACTGCTACATTGTGAAGGGGGGTAAGCAGCAATGGCTGGCTCGGGTGCATGATGACGGTACCTCGGAAGACATCGTCCAGCTCGGGGAGCACGAGATCGAACAACTTGCAGTGTCAGCCGATGGGACCAGGCTCGCCGCTCTGAGCTTCTACCAAGGGAAATCACGGCATGGCCTCCTGGAGATCGTGAATCTGCACTCGAGGAAGCGTTCCACCTCAACGTGGCCTGTGGCGCTACACGAAAGCTTCACCGACTGGGAGATCTGCAACGTCGAGTTTTCCGCGACGGGAAGACACGTCGCCATGGTCTTCTTCCTCGCCGTTACCGAGGTGTCGTACGTCTGCGCGTGCGACCTCAAGAGCGGCTCGTTGCGGTGGAAGCAACTTCCCGGGAAGATGAGGCCCTTGGCGGCGCGCTCGCTGCAAGGCGAGGAGCTGATCGTGGTCCGGACGAGAGACGTGTGGAAAATCGACCTGGGGACTGCGACGGGTACCAGTCACGATCTCTACAGCCGCGAACCGTACAAGATGGCCACGTTTTACGCCAAATTCACAGAGACGGAGGGCGCGTCGCTGCTCGAAGTTGCAAGCCGGCTGTGGAACAAGCCGCCACGATACACGATATGGAACGTGGACACCGTCGCGCCTGAGGAAGCGAAGATAAAACCGACGATTGCGCACCTCGAGATCCCCTACGACAAGAGTTCGTTTGGCCACTGGGTCCTAAGCAATGTGGGCGAGCGTGTGTGCTGCATTCCCGAGGAATACTGTTCGAAGTGGGGAACCAGAGCGCAGAGTAGTGTCGGCCGCGATCGGCTCGCCCTCGTCACCGAAAGCGGCACGCTACTAGTCGTGGACTTTCGACCGATGATGGAATACCTGAACCCCATGTCCTCTTGAACTTAAATTGGGCGGCCAAGGTGCCCATCTTTATTCTTGATTTCAAAAATATTCTATTTACGTGCACCTATTTCTGGCATGCCCACAGGTTGGCGCTGGTGACGGGCATCGCGTACAGGAACAGGGGCATGTGGAGCTCGGCTTATGGCTTTAAACATACTACAGATCTCGTGGATTAGGTTTGGCCCTTGTGTGCCTATCGATTATGAATCTGGGACTTTTTTGACAGATATTCTTCAGCAGCACTCATACGGTGTATCTAAGACGACGCTTTTTTGGTCTTGAATTGCCTTGTTCTGTATAGGATGTTGTTACTACCGAGCCTCGTGCATCAACTCGGAGGTAATGCGTTTGAAACATAACTTGGGACTTGGAATCATGAGATAGGTTGGGATCTTTTCAGAGATCTGTTGCTGTAAAGAAAAACGTGGTGACTCCTGACAGGCCTGACCTCTTCTTCAAGCGCCATTAACAGCCCTTTGGAGTTATCGCCCTTCAATGCGTTTCACGACGTTCTGTAATTTCGCCCTAAGCTAAGTCGGGCCTCGAGTTGATATTATGGATCTCAAGACCATCACCAAGTTCGGTACAGCCGAAGTGCTGTTTTGAGTTTGTCCAGCTCGCAGGGTAATATTGGATGGTTCTCAGGCTGCTCCGATTCCATTTAGGGGTGAAGGAACGTCAAGGATGAACCATCTTGTTTGGGAAAAAGGCACTGCTGACCCCCGCGTACGTTCTCAGGTGGACGCAAATGTATGTCGGGCGGAACATCGGCCAGGTTGCCGGGCGCCTCGCCTATATTTTTTTTCTCTCGGGGAGAAGGTGGCTTGATGCATTTCGACGCTTCCCTCCATATTGGCGAAAATTTTCTGCATCGTGAGGGGGGAAGCATCACATCACTAGCACGCGTGCTCCTCTCCCCAGAGCACGTTTCGCTAGCGAGTGGCGCCCGCTGAGTGATTGTGATTCGTCCGGCCGTATCCATGGGCATGGGGGGCCTTCTCAGGCTCTTGCGAAGATGCGAAGCTCCACGTTCACTAGCCCCGTTGACGCCGGCCTCGTAGTGTCGCCACGTAGCGTCTTACGGTCAGTGCCATCAAAACTTGAAAACGTGGCGCCACTGGCCGGGAACCTTATATCGACAACATGTCACGAGCTCTACCCTAGACCTCTCGTCCTGGCTGACTTTGACCTGTCTTGTGCTCTAGGATAGTCAGTGGTGCCTAATGCCCTGGGGTCGAACTGTAGGCATATTGCCTTAGAGTCCTACGGCCTGTAGTCCCTCCAAGACACAAACTTCCAGGGTGGTGCGTAATCTCAATAGTGTGATGGATGAAGTCCTTACGTATAAATTCACAGACCTCTTATCAAAGTATCACTCAAACCGCCTCATTTGCATCCGCAGTGATTCCGCACCTTCGGTTCTTCTCGACACTGTAATGTTTCAGTCCTCGAATCAACGGTTACATCTGGGACGGGGATAGCCTGACCACGTTTCTTACTATGGGAGTCTGATTTCTTATTTTCTAAATCCAGTCCTCCCGTAACCCTATGACCGCCCTATCAACTTTTCTGCACCCGTTGACTTTACAACATTTCCGAGGATCCGTGCGTTGACTAATCCAGCCAACTTGGTCCGCTCTGCGTTTAAGAACTCCATTCCTTGCGCCCTTGGGGTGGAGGTTCGGCCATCACCACTAGATCATATGGGTGACGGAACCAATTTGGGGGCGTTCGATGAGGTGCATATTCGGTAATAAATTCCGCTTAGTAACTCTTGTGCTTTGAAGGGGCATCGCCCTATATGTCCCCGACAGCACACAGTCGGGGTTTTCTTATTCCTTGTGTGTTCAGGTCTGTCCATGATGACAACGGTGACTGGTATATCTGAAAATATAGCAGCGAACTGCCCCGCAGCTACACCATACCAGACTTACTCGGAGACTCTTCTAACGCCGCCGTATTTCTCAATCCCCAAAGGTTATCAGAACACTGACTCTCACCATCGTGTAAATGCGCAGCCCGTGTCGATCTGCGCTCGTGGAAACATCGATGGCTATTTGGCAAGGCATTGAGGTTCCTTTAAAGCATTTGGTATGAGGTTCCCACAAATGTGTCGAAACTCCGAGTCAGCTGGGGAAAGATTCCTTGTCCCCGGAATTGCCGTTATGTGCAGTGCTTTAATGGGTTTCATTTAATAGGCGCCGCAGACGGGGGCTTCCTCCTGTTTTGAGCAAGCAGGTACCCCGGCCTTTTTCACGAAGCTCCTAGAGGCTGAGGTAATATAGGAGCGACTTCGCTTATAAGATGTTCAACGATACTAATATTGAAGAAGTTTACTTGTGCATCTGTGGTTGTTCACCTGCCGCAGTGAGTCGCTTCAAGCGGTATACTGTGGGGCTGAGGCAGTTAAAGCGCAGATTCGATACCATTGCTGCACCGGGGTCTCGGCGCGGGAGCATACCAGCGATAGGTTGTAGATATCTTCCGCCAGCTCCGTGGGGTATCATCTGTCCAGGAATGTCGATATGCAAAATACACCTTGTATCCGTGAAGAAGTCCGCTGGATGAGTCGATCGTGACATTGTACATGTGTAGAATGACAGGCATCTAAGGCCTGCATAGGGCTGTCCCAAACGATCACACCCTTAAGGACCTATCAATTTTTACAGCCGTATGGATGGCGTACCACGTTCACGGTCACATGGGACATCATAGAACTTTTCGCACAAGGCTCGGGTGGCGCTCGGCTTCTGAGAGCCAACCACGGAGACTCCATCTGCGCTGCGAGATGGGGTCTTCTACTCCAATACAACGCATGACAAGGCGCCAAATTGACTACCACGTGGTTAAGTCGTGATTTATTTTTTCTGATTTCGGTGGATTTAGTGGATGCGAATGAACCAGTAATCGACCATTAGTCCTCAAGCAGTATATAAAGGCGAAAAATTTCTGGCCATACGACTCTGCCACAAATGCCTTAGCAACCTT
>Ga0307510_10001572_pt1 | contig 25233 bp, 13 predicted proteins | sample 12_EM_MG_FD_207224 | JGI IMG/M metagenome (GOLD analysis project Ga0307510, IMG submission 207224) | Populus trichocarpa ectomycorrhiza microbial communities from riparian zone in the Pacific Northwest, United States - 12_EM | ecosystem: Host-associated > Plants > Roots > Unclassified | place... | reverse complement strand
TCAATGTTGCCAAACGCATCAAATTGGGTTAGGGTTTTAGTCCACTCATCCTTCTTTAAAAAAAAAATGTTTCATATCTCAGATTTACATACTGACATATAGTCCATTAGAAATTTATATATTAAGAAATAGAAAATTCATAAAGATATAAACACTTCCCTCGCCTTGCCTTATAATTGGATATCGTTGATGGGGAGCCAAAGCATGAGAGTTAACTTGATGTTTTTTTTTAAAAAAAAACAAAACAACTTATTTTGATATTTTTTAAAACAATTAACAGGATTTTAACCAGGTTATTTTTTTTAATTTAAATTAATTTAAACCTCAAATTAGCTAGGTATCAAATCAATATGTTAGGTCAATCTAGCATTTATAATTATGCGTGAGAGGTCTTTGATAAAAATAAAAAGAAAAGAAAAGAAAAAAAAAACTATCCACCCAATCACCCATCGTATAAGATAAAAGTCAAGTATTTTTTTCAAACAAGGTTGGATTGGATGGGTCAAATTATCCTCCATCCAACCATCTCTATTACTTTCTATTTTTTTTTTATAAAAAATTATTTTTAGACTAGTTTCTACATTAATCAAGATTAAATCCCTTCTTCAAATAACTTTAAAAACTAGGTATTCTTGACGCATATAAAAATATATTAAAATAATAATATTTTTTTGTTGTTTAAATTATTTAACAACAAGTCTACTTTTATATTTGTCAATAGTACCATCAATTTTTATTTTTCTTATAAGAATCTACTTATGGTCTAATGTCTAATGGTTTACTTCCAGGAGAAAGATCCACTAATTTTTATTTATAATTATTCATAATGAATTCTATTTTACTATTGACCATCTAATTCCAATAGGAAGCTACATTACAAGATATTGCCTCAAAGAATTTTTAAGGTTTTTTTTTAATAAGTATGTTAAAAAATTTATAACAAATATCTTGGTTATTTTTGTCTTTTTATTCTTTCTACACTCAACTTTATCATCTTTTTATTGATAATTATTATTTGAAATAGCCTTAAATGAATGATTTTCTTGTAATTATTTAAATAAAAACATGTCTTTAAAGAATATAACATTTTTGATTCTATGATAGTATTAAGATGAATGTTACCACTATTTAATTTGATGAATAAACATTTCACAGTTCTAGATCTTATCCGGATCTTTTTAGAATTAGATATTGCTATATTTTTAAGACACCCCACAATATGAGATATTTATAGGTAAATTTTATATCTTTTCATAATTCATATGATGTCCTCTCTAGTTTGTTGTATGATAATTTGTTATGTATATAATTGACGGTCAGAATTGTTTTTTTCTATAAATTTTGAGGTGCTTCTAAATTTATTAACATTATATTTATTATTTTTTAAAAAGTTTAGTTTTTATGTTTTACAATGTTATTTTATTAAGAAGAATAACAAGTAATAATTTGATGGATAATATCATTTTAAAAACAAAATTTATAGTATAGAATTTTGTATAATTCACTTGTATAAAGTCTTATTTCCTTTCGAAAAAAGTTACAGCTTCGTTGAATATAGAAGACAGGGGATAATTCTTGCATCTCCAGAGGGTTATATTTCGTCCTCTTCGAAAGGATCTCTTTCGGGATAGTCACCGACCTGAAATCATATGGAAGGCTTCAAATCCATGAACAAAATGAGCGGTTTGTACAGAGCATTGTACAAACCTTCACCTTGTCTGGCCTATTCATAGCACCATGAAGTGGAGGACAGTCAAACTAGCGTATTCCTTTTACCCTGAAAAAATGATCAAGTAAGAAATAAATAATCGGACGCGGAGCGGAATGATCTTTGAGATAAATCTTAAAGGCCTATAAGCATAGCACAATGCCAACAATATAAACCAGGATACCAAAATTGAAGACTGCTAACTTTGGTGAAAATTGTTAAGGATTCCAGCAGTAATCACCTGAACAACAATCATCGTAAGTTCATCAAATGTCAATCGAACAACTTTGAGATATTCAGCGATTGATCGATCTCCTCGTTGAACAAGAGTCAAAGACTCCTTGAGTTGCATGACTCTTGTGCGAGAACGATTTGCATATAAGCGAGAGAGTCTAGACACAAGCCCTCTTACACTTGCTGGTCTGCAGTCAAGAGACTACTTCGCTATCTCAAAGGAACTCTCTATTATGGCTTACATCTTCGACGTGCTTCGTCAATGGTTGTTACTGCATATTTTGATACTAATTGGGCTGGCAATATGGAGGACAGAACCCCCACCACCGGTGCTTACATGGTATTTTTAGGGTCTAACCCAATATCCTGGAGCACAAGAAAGCAATGTGCTGTTGCTTGTTCTTCAACTGAAACAGAGTACCCGTGCATTAGTTGCCACAACTTTTGAAATTGGGCGGCTATCTTCTCTTTTTAGGGAACTTTGTATTCTCATTCAGCGATGTGGTAACATTGGAGCAACTCAGTTGAGTCTCAATCTAGCATATCATTCTCGTAAGAAACATGTTACCATTGACTTATATCTTGTTCGTGAATATGTTGCAAAAGGGCTACTGAATGTTCATCATCAGTTGGCTGATTTAATGACAAAAGCTCACCCTCGCTCTCGTTTTGAAGCACTTAGATTCAAGATTGGCATCAATGATGGTGAATCAATCTTGCAGGGGCGTGTTAAGGATTCCAGCAGTAATCACCCTGACAACAATCTGCAGCAATCGGCAATCACTCCAGTAGTAGACAACAACCATGGCAGCAATCAAGGTAGATCTCAGCCTGATTAATGCCATGATTATTCCAGCAATCACTCCAGCAACAATCAAGACAGATCTCAGTCACAAGAGCTGCAGTTACAGTTCCCAGCCCATGACAAGCTCATTATTCTCCCATAATTGTAATACCAAGTAATTTGTGTATATATGTAGGTACACTGTATCAAATTGTAATTGCTTGTAATTTAACGCTTTTTATATACAAACAAACTTCTAATGATATTTTATTTTGTTTGTTTCCGATGTTTTTGTATACCAGTGAGGAGATATCAACAACAAAGTGATAGTAAATTTCCAATGATTTTTTTTTTTCTGATTATGATATTATTGATAAATTTATTCAAGTTAATTATTGTCAATTTATTTATTTATTTTATTTGTTGTGAGATTTTTTTATTATATTATTAAATTAATTAAGTTTATTAAATCCAATTAAGTTAAATCCAATTAAGTTAATAACTTAAGTTTTCTTCAATTGGTCTAAATATTATTTTATTTTTATTTTTTAAGGGGCGAGACATGATTTTTTATTTTTCAAGGGACGTGACGTGATGACAAAAAACTTAAAATCTGCACAAGATCTCGAGTTTGAATTATAAGATGCACTTTTTATAAAAACTTAAAATAATCAGGATTTTACTAACTCATATTAACTCATAAAATATGCTTTTTAAAAAATCAAGTTTTCTCGAATCAAAATAAAAAAAATTTCTTCTTTTCTATTAAAAAAAGGTTTTACACGGGCCATGACCTTACACGAGCTGACCTATCTTGTATATCCATAATTGCCAATCCATCTTATAAATTATATCTTGTACATATTTTTTTATTATTATTATTATTGTGATCTGACGGCTGTTTTATTTTGCTCGTAGCCGCCAAACAGGGTCTACCACTATTCTTGAGACCCCTCTTTCCTCTATATAAATGTTCCCATTTTAGCTCCTTTCAGTGGCGCCAGTGTTTGTCCTCCTCAAAACCAGTCCAAAACCCTAAATTTCAGTCTTATAATGACATCTTCGCTCTCTCTCAAACCCTATTTCAGCTCTCTCTATACTGAAGTCAGTAACAACCGGGTGAGAAAGATTTATTTTTTCTTGTTTTGTGCGTGTGGGTGTTTTGTTTATGGACTCAATGAGCTAGTGATTCTTATTTTTTGGGTGTAATGATTTCGCAGGGTTTGGGAAGTGGGTTTTTGCCTACAAGTTTTTGGGTTAAAAAGGACTGCAGTTTAAGGGGGAAGAATTTGATTATAGTAAAGAAATTTGAAGTGAATTGCTTGAAAGATAAAGATATGGATGTGAGAACTTCAGCTTTGGTTGATGGTGTAGCAGAGTGTTTAAATGGTATGTGTTTGTTTTGTTTTTGTTGTTATTTGAATTTATGAGCTTATTGTGTTTGCAGTTTTTAATGTAAACTTTGCATCTTTTTACAGAAATTGAGATTAAGGAACCTAGTGTTTCGACAATATTGATGAATTTTGAGAACAAGTTCGATCCTTATGGTGCAATGAGTACACCACTTTACCAAACAGCTACATTTAAGCAGGTATTGTTGAAAGGGAAGCAACTTTATGTGTTGTGTGCTACAGATGATGAGGGAGGTGAAAAGTGTATGTGTAATGTCGGTGAAGTTTTGATGTATTTCTCATGTCATGTTCATAACGAAGTTGGGGCAAGAAAGTAACAAGTTTGGATTGCATGTGATGAGAATAGGAATAGAGAGTCATGGACATTAGTCTAAGAAGCTTGTGGAAGTTGATATGCTTTTGACATGGACTTAGTTCCCTTTTTAATGTGCTATTTCCTTATTCGTATTGCATAACACTTGCTTAGCATCATTTCATTTTGGGGGCTTTAATGAGTGTTTTTTTTTATGCCTTGTATTGCAGTCATCAGCGACAGAGAATGGTCAATATGATTATACTAGAAGTGGAAATCCTACAAGGGATGCCTTAGAAAGGTATTTTTTTTTGTTTGTTGGTGTGTATAATGCTGATGAAGCAGTTTTCACAAGTATTAGAAGGATAGCCTTGGTCATTTCTCCTTGCATCTTCTTCCTTCTAAGCTTATTTCTGTTTTATTCTTTTTTTTTAGCCTCCTGGCGAAGCTAGATAAAGGAGATCGGGCATTATGCTTCACAAGTGGAATGGCTGCTTTGGCTGCTGTCACTCATCTTGTTGGAACAGGTGCTTTTCACTCTTTTTTTTTTTGTCTCTTGTTTGCACCCACAATCTGTTTTTTTAATCTACCATACCACATTATTAGCCATGTCTCAAAATATCCCCAGTCCATTATGGTCCGGAGATTGTAATAGGCTCTAAACATTTGGCAACTGTAATTACATAGGTTTGAGGTTATGAGTTCCATGCTCAGCACATGTTTGTGCAAATTTGTATTTGTAGAATGTCTACTTTGTTCATAATATGGCCAGAAATAGTTAATCTTGAATTTGTGGAATATTTCATGTTAACTTTGTTCAATGCCATCTTAGGCCAGGAAATTGTTGCTGGAGATGACATTTATGGTGGTTCTGACCGATTGTTGTCACAAGTAACTCCGAAGGCCGGAATTGTGGTTAAGTTAGTCTGGTTTTTTTTTTTTATTTTTTTCTGTTTTTTTTTTTTTTTTTTTTTTTTTTTTTTTTTTTTTTTTTTTGTCTATCATGATCCTGTTGTAACTGAAAATATGAGATACTTATGCTTAGCAATGCGCAGACGGGTAAATACAAGTGATCTACATGAAGTTGCATCTGCAATTGGTCCCCAAACAAAGCTCGTGTGGCTAGAGAGCCCAACTAACCCTCGTCAACAAATTTCTGATATTCGTGTAAGAGTCGCACTTTTTCAAAGTTAGGAAATTTGTTTGTTAATAAGCATTCAGGTTTATTGTTATTGAGGTAGAATATCCTAATTTGACCGTTTGGAAGTTAGGCTATACAGAAGTGTTTGCTATTGATTTTTTATATTATTTATATTATGCATGTGTGAATAAATGCATTCTGGTTATCCTGCTTGATACTGTGCAAAAAAAAAAGTTATGGTTGGTTTATAAAAATGGCTGACCAATAGTAACCCGCGATGCAGGGATATATTGTTCATAACTATTCTCCCTGTCTTTTTGGTTGTCTGTTCTGAATAGCCATCAATTGTTCTTGTATTTTTATTGTTTATTTTTATTTACAATGGTTTGCCGATCTTGTCAAGGTTTCAGAAAATTGCAGAGATGGCTCATGCACATGGTGCTCTTGTCTTGGTAGATAATAGTATTTTGTCTCCTGTATTATCACAACCGCTGGAACTTGGAGCAGGTATGGCCGATGCATTGTGGTTGTAACAATTAGGAACTGCAGTTCTGCCTAGTGCTTAGTTTTGAATTATTCATGTTGCTTGCAGACATTGTGATGCACTCAGTGACTAAATTTATAGCTGGACATAGTGATGTCATGGCAGGTGTGCTTGTGGTAAAAGGGGAAAGGTTATGGCTCTAACTTATGTATTTCTTAGTGCATTTGTAAGGGATGTCTTTTGTTTCCTTTGCTATCTTTAAGTTTAGAAAGTTTGCTCTCTTCAGAGCTCTTATCTGTCTTTTCAATCAGGGTTACAAACTGCTTGAGTATAAAGAAACCCATTGGCTAAATACAATTCTACCGCATTATGTGTATTTTTTGGCGTATTTCACTTGCCCTTTTATAGCCATTTATGATATAGAGTTGAAGTGCCCTATCACTTGTGGTCTTGTGCTTCTTTGTTAACATTGATCTTGTGATTGGAGAAAACCTGTTTCCATACCATACTTTTAATGCCTAGCAATTTATTGTGTTTGCAAACAGTTTTTTCTGTCAAGCTGATGGAGTTCCATATGATGAAGTTGTTGTTTTCTTTTTCCCTTGAGAGGATATAGTTGCTGTATTCTAAATTCTGTATTGGAACTGTTCTGCATGACACACACATGCTCATGCTTTAAGTTGGCAAACTTAATATAAATACTTGAGGTCATTATTCTCCCTTAGCCAGTATAAATATCTGCAGTGACTACCTATGTAGACTTCATTTCTTTTAAACATTTATAATTTATTTATTTCTGAAGTCTTTCCTGCATTACCAGCTTGGCAAGAGATCTGTATTTCCTCCAAAATGCAGAAGGCTCTGGGTTAGCACCATTTGACTGTTGGATTTGCTTACGAGGCATCAAAACCATGGCCTTACGAGTTGAGAAACAGCAGGTGCTAATTTGAATTCACTCATATTTATTGTATACTGTACAATCCGATGGGTGGAAAAGCTGAGGTCAAACTTGACCAAATAGTTTCTTGTGAATATTCTGATGACCTATCTTTAACAACCCACTTAGTAGGATCTTTGCCTTTTGGCAGGAGAATGCACAGAAAATTGCTGAGTTCCTTGCAGCACATCCACGGGTGAAGAAAGTAAATTATGCAGGTCTTCCTGGTCATCCTGGACGTGATTTGCACTATTCTCAGGTGTGCCTGATGTTAGACTTAGCTTCGATACTAACTGTGTTCTTGCAGCGTGAAACCTTTTATGTAAGAAAGCCCTTTTATTAGAATCTCTTGCAGGCAAAGGGTGCAGGATCAGTGCTTAGCTTTCTCACAGGATCACTGGCTCTCTCGAAGCATGTTGTTGAGACTACCAAGTATTTCAGCATAACTGTCAGTTTTGGTAATCATTCTTCCTACTCAAAGCTTCTCATGACTTGAAAATATTTTTGGGGGTAATTTAAAATCCAATTGATAAAACCCCCGAGATATCTGCATGGTGAAAGATGATGTTGGAGATACAGACCACTATTGTCTTTGCATCTTAGAATTTGAATGCATGTCCAATGAATATGCAACCAGAGATAATGAAGCTCGAAAAAAAAAAAAAACCACCAGAGGGATTTTGGAAACAGATTATTCCTCATGTGTATTGAAATCTTAGGTCATGGGAGTACTAGTTTTATGTTATGGTTTCCACACCTCAGAAGACAGATTCAGTTGATGTTCAATATCACCATAACCTATGCATCTCATATTTCTTAAAAGCTAAGGTTGTGAATCTTGAAAGTTCCATGAGAGGGCATTCATTTGCTCCAATATATGCTTGCAGCAAGAGGCTTGCAGATTTAATGTTTGCCTCGTGTTGCATAGCCTCCAATTTTAAAATCCAATCTTTTAACAGTATATAGATGTGGATTGTCATGTTGCAAATCCTGTCTGATCAAATTGAAATGTGATCATTGTGAATGTTTTGAGAATTGATGTTCTTTAGCTCACACTTGGTTGCAAGCTGCCTCCTTACTATGTAATTGTCTATTGTAGGGAGTGTAAAATCCCTTATAAGCATGCCCTGCTTCATGTCCCATGCAAGTATACCAGCTGCAGTACGAGAAGCCAGAGGTCTCACTGAAGATCTTATTCGTATCTCAGTGGGGATAGAGGATGTCAATGATCTGATTGCTGATTTAGACCATGCAATAAGAACTGGACCATTATAGATGTTTGAGCGTCTCCAAATTTAACCCCAAATTGTACGCCAGCCTCCCCCTGCCTTTTTACCTGTAACAGGCAAATAATGCGCAATTATTTGAATTTTTTTTAACTTTATAGCATAATTATTTGTTACCTGGGGTGTTGAAATATTGGATGGTGTTGTGTTGTTCGTGTCAACAATTCTACTGTATGCATTCAAAACAATAAAAGTTGGTAGAGCAGCTTTCCAGCTGCTGCTTGTGTGATTTCTTCTATCCAATTCTATCCATGGTATATGCAATTAACTCAAATAGAAACAGATCAAAACTACAAGATGGTGTTTGTTTTGCTCAATAACAAAGGGCGAGGCAATTAGCATCTTGCTCTAAGACTGACCTTGAAGATTAACCCCACCATGTTCATTTTTTGAAATGCACCTTTCTTAGGGATGCATTATGGCAGCCACTAAAAGATTTTGAGGCTTGAATGAGTGAAACGTTTAAAGATGCATGATCGGTGAGTGAGGCCAGCAAGCATTGATGATTTTGACTTAACAGGCAATACGAAGGAGACAGGCAAAGATTTCAGCCGGATATCTGTCCCAAAAATGGAAAATGCCAAACATTTTGTCCTGCTGAAGGTGCTTCGGGGAAACTCCACCTTCACACAACCATTGATTGATTCTGTTTCTTTGCCAATTGGACTGCCTAGTTGTTTTCTTAGCTGTACAGAGCCCTCACTTTGCAAAGCCAGTTTTTGTATGACTGGAATTTAAGGGGATTTGAGGCATTATCCAATTATGTAGTCCAATCATTGAGCCACCCCCAAATAACCATGGATATTTTATTTATGGTCACAAAATATGGTATTTTTATTTTATTTTTTAACAAAAAATATTGGAAAACACTAAAAAACAATAATTTAATATTTTTTAAAATGAAACATATTCTTAGAATGCACTTGAAAGTATGAATTACCACACTCTCTAACATTTTTTTTAATTTTATTTTCTGAAGTTTTTTAGATGTTTTTATTTATCTTTACTGTTTACTGAGAGAATTAAAGTATTCTTATTCGAGGTTTTATACGCCAAGAACTTTATTATTATTATCATACTATAATTATTATATTTATATAATTTTTTTTAACATATTTCCATTAAATTCAAATTTAAAATAAAATAGAATAAGAAAATTTGGGGATTTTCTTTTGTATTTATGCATTAGCTGAGTTGTTTTCAATTAATTACGGTGGACAATCTATCATTGTCATTCATGTTCATCATCACCCTAAGTAACAGGTTTAGAAATTCCAAAGGGTCAACTTATAAAGTACAATACTTTCAGTCCTTCACCAAAACTCAACCAATCATCATATATAACGACTTCCTTTTACACCTATTTTATTATTATTATTATTTACTCTCAATGAACTCAAATATTTATAAATTCAGTCTAGTTTGGGTCATTTTATAATCATTTCAATAAAAAAAAATCCAATAAATTGATCACCACATTCTCCTCCAATAATAAATGTATATTTTCTTTCCAACAAAATATAATAAAAATAATAATAATTAGAATAACAATGTTATATTTAAAGAGACATGCTTACTTCTTTTGTCTTTATGAATTTCAAGTAAGAGATTGATATTTACAAAAAAAATTATTAATTTTTTTTAAATATGTTAAATTGATATAAAAGACAAGTCTTTAAAATTAACTGAATAACTAACTTAGTTTAAATTAACATAAAAGGAGATTAAAATGACCCTTTATTATTAAAAATAATGATAATAATAATTAACTTGGACTTTTAAATAAATTCTTAAAGGAAGACTAAATTTTGAAGGAATTAATAAATTAGATACCTCAAATTGAATTATCTATAATCAATACCAATTTATTAATTAATTATTTTCTCCCTCCAAATTTAAATTCACATTATAAAAGAAAGAACAGCAAATTTGGTAAAAGAAAAATCCAAAAGTTGACCAACATTTGACCATGCAGTACACCAACAAAAACTAGAGAGTCCCAATCAATCACCACCACCTGATCTCTTCATTTGTCCCCACAACTCCCTCGATTATCCACGTGGCATGATTCCATGCTTCTTCCCACCCATAAAAATAAAAACATTCCTCTTCATTACCAGATTAAAAAAAAAGCAGACACCATTATCGATCCATAAAAAACCTCTCCCTCTCTCTTAGTTATCTCTTTCTCTCTTACAAAATTTCCAATTTTTAAGGTAGATTAATAATAATTATTATTATTATTATTATTATTATTATCAAACGTTGTATTCTATCCGTTTATTATTATCATTTTTTCTTATATTTATTTAGCTGTCTGCATTTATTTTTTACTTTTTGTCGAAATTAATGTTTTTTTCTTTTCTTTAATTTTTTTTTCTTTTGATATTGTTGTTGTGTTGTGATTCTAGGGTTTTGGTTTTTTTTTTTGGTGAATTGTGGTGATCAAATTTTTCTTTTTGTGATTTTGTTGAATTGTAACAGGGTCTGTTTGGTTTATGAGAAAACTGATAGATAAGGGAGGGGAAGTGTTTGGTTTCCGAGAAAATTGAGGGGGAATGGTGTTTGGGCTTGGAAAAGCTTTGAACTTGATGCGAAAGGATTAAGCTTTATAACGTTTTTTTTATATTATTAGTTTTGTAATTAGGGACTTGGGAGGTTATGTATGAACCTGAATTATTAAGGAGAATTAGAGCTGGATGGATTGGAATACAAATCTTGTGTTTGAACTGTTTTTCCATTGTTAATGGTTGTTTCAAAATTGTGAGATAAAAGACAAGTTGTGTGTTAAAGGGTGTTTTTAAGCTTGAAAAGGAATGAACTTGGGTGAGAGAAGGATTGGAGATTTTTTTTATTCTTCGTTTTGTTGTAATTAGGGGTTTAGTGGTTTAGGATTAATATATTATTAACGAAAATTAGTGCTAGATTCAATGGAATTCAAACTCAATCGTCAACTATTTCTTAAATGCTAAGTTGTAATTTGATTTTGCTAAGGTTTATTCTCCGTGTTCTAATTGTTATTGGTTATTGGAAAATTTTTCTAACACGCTAACACCTTTTTTTACCTTTTTCCTTTTGCTTTTGGGTGCTCCTGGCTGCATAATTTACCGAGTTCTAGTATTTATTCGAATCCCCACTACTTAATCCTTTGCTTAAGTGTGAGCACCTGGACAATCTGATGCTAAATACATGGTTAATTGACTTTTCTTTTCGCTTTATTGGCATAGCTGATTTTGATGGAAATTATCTTTGGTTTTTTGTTTAACATCTGATAACATTGGAGGACTAATTCGTGAATATTGATTCTTGTGTATGCTTGTTTCAGTTTAGACCCTTTTTCATCAAATCTAATATTTCTTGAAGCCTCAAGGAAATAGCATGTAAAATAAAATAGACTAATGAAGGATATTGTCACATAGAAGGTTATTCAGCTTGTTCTCCTTTTCATTTCCAATATCAAGAGATGTCGAGCGGACCAGTGAGAAGGGTCTTACCAAAAGACATACAAGTTGTAAGTTGTAGATCTTTGAATTTTAGAGTTGATGAACTTTTGATATGTGCTATCTTGTTCTACTAATTTTAGCAGTAGAATTATTTTGTATCAAGTAAGCGGCCAATGAGGATAGTTGAAAAATGCTATTTTTTGTTGACAAAATTAGTTTTGACCTTTGGCTTCCTCAAGCACCTTGTATAACAAATGTAGTTCCGAAATGTTTTCTCTGATAGGCTACTTGACCCTGTGTTGGAATTGTTCTAGTTGATTTTCGCGGAGATAGATGCAGGAATCTTTGAACTGATTACATGTCTTCGTTGCTAGATAGCAGTGCCTTATATATAACCATCAGCACATTTTGATTCTTTCCTAAGGCCTTTCCCTGATAAATACTGAAATGGAAACTTGATTTTAATATAGAAATCCAGGTCCTAATTGGAAATTCTTCTTCATGTACTGTAAATTTGGAAGTATTAGCTGACATTAGTCACCTGTGTATGAGCTTAAATCTCAGGTTCTTAAGTTAAAGGTCAAATAACAGACAACATTTATGTTGTCTTTCCATGCAAGGGTTAATGATACCCAGAGGGAATGCATCTTGTCTATAGGATTTTGGGAGTTCAAATCATTATGTTGAGCTAAATGTGTGCAGGTCCAGAGAGCCATGCATGTGATAGCTTCGCTTTATTTTTATGTTGGTGACTCAGTAGTACTTTTTCTGTGCTAGCCATTCAACATTAACTAATTTAGAAAAAAAATAGTTGTAAATAACCACGCAGAATAGGACAGTCTGGATATCTGCTATGCACACAATACCCAGTGTGTCCATAAAATATTTTTATGAACAGCTGTTAATTAGAGATTGTCTCTCATCTGTATCTTTCTTTGGGAAAAATGGGTTTCTGCATCAGAACTCTTTTCATGGGGTTGAGGGATCATTAATAATCTTTTAGACCTTGACATAACAATGCAGTCATAAAAAATCTCCTTTGGATTATTGATGTTTTTTTCCAGGTGCAAAATCTCATAGAGCGGTGTCTTCAACTGTACATGAACCAGACTGAAGTTGTGGAAACGTTGTTGGCTCAAGCAAAGATTGAGCCTGGTTTCACTGAACTTGGTAACAATTAATACTGGAACTCCTTGTTTATGTGTTACAGAAAGTTTAATAATGAGTAGATTCTATGCATACTATTTCCTACAGTGGCACTTTTGAGGGTTGCTTATTGTCTTCTTGACCCCTTGAAAGTGCTGCTCAATGTAGTGTTAGGATAACTGGTTGTGAGTTTTCCCACCATTTTTAAGCATCATTAGATTATTTGTTCTTTATGTGATTATTTGACAAAACAGTATGTAGCACAATGCTATTGGAGCAATTTTTCAAGCGACTATCAGTTCATGAATGGAACCACTAGGCATCATCAGTCTGCCTGTCTGTCTGGATGGGAAGTGTCACATGCATCGGTGAATTCCTCAATTGTTCTAACTTTAGCTACTGAATGGAATTTAAAATTCTGTTAAGTATTCAATCACATGGAATAAATGCACAAGGACTGGAAAATAAATAAGTTGAAAAGTTTGGGACCGGATATTAGTTTAGCCATGTTGATTGATATTTTGGGAGCATTCACTTAAACTTACTTAAATAGAGTTAACTACAACTTTTTTTTGTAAATAGTAGGTTGAAAGTGTTCTTTCTGAAAAAGTTGAACTGGCAAGGCCTGTTGATTATGGTTCCTTTTCTTTTCCCCTTGTTTCCATTGTTACATACTTCTAAACTAATATTGTTTAGCTCAGGAAACTTCAAGTTAGGTGATCTTGTTTCATTCTCAAACTTGTAAATTTATTTTCCAGTTTGGCAAAAGCTTGAAGAAGAGAATGGTGAATTCTTCAGGGCTTATTATTTGAGGTTGAAGGTAAAGCAACAAATAGAGGAATTCAACAAGCTGCTTGTGCAGCAGGCTCACTTGATGCATGACCTAAATTCAACCGGAGTTGCCCCAATGCCTCCTTCTAATGGATTTCATATCTCACCATGTAAGACTGCTTTTCTTCCCCATGAGCATTTTACTGTCTGATCTGTAGGCATCGACTCATCAAGAACATTGTGATACATAAGTCTTCGCATAATTGGGCTCTGCTTTGCAGTTGCGCTTTGTAATTGTTATGATTTGATTTCAGAATCATTATATAACTCCAGAAAAACTGTTTGGTTGGAAAGAAAGCAAAGTTCTGTAAGTGAGAGATTAAAGGAGAGGAGAAATGGTGGCCTTCTGTGGTGTTTTGTATTAATATACAAGTTCATGATACCTATTTCCGAAATTTTCCAAGTAATAGTAATTACTGTATATTAATAACTAGTAGCCAGCAATTTAAATCTCTTTATCAGACTTGCTACTGGCCATTTGCCCCACTATCAAATGAATTTGTAGGGTATGGGAGGGGACTTGTTGGAAACGTTGTGGAGGTATCAGTTTTTTTCATAGTGGAAAGATGTTAAAGATGGTTTCCTTGTTTTCTTCCTTGAAATTAGATTTAAAAAATCTCCTTTTCTGTCAATCTGTATTTGGGGAATGTGCTATTTCGTAAAGTTTTGCTTAATAGTGTGGTAGATAACACAGTTTCCTTCCTTTTTTGAATTTCAATTTCAATTTTTTGGAAGTCATTTTTGGATATTTGCTCTAAGTATGCTTTTTGTTTAGATGGTTTCTTGACATGTGTTTTGATTGCTGAACTATGTTATCTGAATGTCCTGATCAAAATGATATCATTGTGCATTTACAAGGATAATTTGATTATGAATCTTTTCTGTAGTTTCTTGGTAGAGCATGCTTTCTCCAAACCTGTTATCCCTTGTATGATTCCTGCTTTTTATGGCAACTGGTTTTGGTTTCTTTGTCAGTGCACCAGAATACAGCATGCTATGGTCCAGATCATACAGGACCGACCTTGAAGCCAGAGAGCATGCATCACCCCATTGGCTCCAGTTTGACAAATGCATACACTAATGGTGGATCATCATTGCACTCAAGTATGCATGCTGCTGTTGAAATATCTGCTCGTGCCAATAGAATTGATGCACCTCCAAACATGCTTTCAATGCAGAGCTCAAACATTGGTCTGCTGCAAGGAATGAATGGGGGAATGATCAAATCAGAAGCTGGTTATTCGGGTACTTCCCCTTACATGTTTGGTGCTGATGGCAATGTCCTAGAAGCACGCCCATCTATTGCGGATGCATCTGTTGCATCTTTCAGCAGCGTAGACTCCAGTTCGCAAGCCTTGAATGAGTCTATTCTGGACGCAGACACTTCTTCATTTGGATTTTTAAGTCAGATTCCTCAAGTTTTCAGTCTCTCGGATCTGACAGCTGATTTTACCCAGAGTTCAGGTTTGTTGCCCCACCTTATATCTCCCTCTTCTCTCATCTCTTTATTTTCCAATCCCCAACTCTCCCTTTGGCGCACTTTTGCACAAGATTGCTATTTTAGCTGTTTGTTGGCCAACTGAGAAGTTAGGCAACAAACTTCTTAGAGGACTCGATTATGAGCACTCAGGTTGGTCATTGATTAAATTGGAGTCAGCTCTTAACTTGGGTCCTCTGTTGCAAGTAATTCTGTGTGGAGCATTGACTGGCCAATTTACAAGTGTTACAATTGTTTGTATTCAATGTTCAGAAATATTGGAAAACTATTCAAGATCACCTTTTCTAGCAGCAGACAATGATAACTTCCCAGATTCTCGTGAAAGAGAACATCCAGGTTTTTTTCCCCCTGGTATTCATAATATTTATTACATTAGAAAGGAGCAAGCTAATTTGTTGCCCTGATTTTACAGGAGATAATAGAAGGCTGGACTCCATATCAGAAGGCATGAGTTATGATGATTTTGGAAGTGAATAGTAGCCTTAGAATTTCTATGGTGAGTTCTTCGTGCTGATTTTTTATTTTTATTTTATTTTTATTTTTTTTGTTGAGTTGCTCGTGCTGCTAGTGTTTACTAGATGGTTATCAGTACAATTTTCTATCAGCAAAGCTTATGCTGCGATTCACCTCTGCTGCGTCGGAATTAAGTTCTTTCATGGTGATATTTCTATATATCTAAGACTGCTAGAAATGGTTTGTGTTAGCACATTCTTCATGTCTATATTTGTTTGGTATGATATATATATGTATACTTCTAATTTTGGTTTACATAATTTTACTTTTTCACAAAGATGGAAATGTGGAGATACTTCATGCTTAGAGTCTCATCTTTGCCTTTCCTATTTAATTTGTTAAAGCATTTATTTTCTTTATATTTTCATTTCTTTCTTTCACAGTTTTGTTATTGCAGGTCCAACTGCATCCCTAGTACAGGTTTTGTAAATAGCAATTTAGCTTGGGAGAAGCTTCAGATGTAGAAACCACTGGAGATATTGATTGGCGTGTAAAATTTCGCTGACTTCTGTATGTAGTGATGACTGTTGACAGTAGGATTGTTTAGGGTGAAAAAAAAGTTCAAAATAATGCAACAGTACGTTTTCTAGTACCATGAGAATGCATGGTAATAAGTTATACTAAATCTAGGTGTTTGCAGAAACATATATTTGCAGTTTGGTGTGATTATAAAGTTGTTCTTGTTGATTGGTCCTTTGCATTATGTAATATTGGGATTTCATTTTTGAATGAGATTCTAAATTTGATATCATTCTTCTCTCTCTGTCTTGGCATCAGATAATTTTTTGACAACTGTGCAGATTGGACTGTCCTCTTCTTGTGTTTTTTGTGTGCTTGGTATTGTATTGAGATATTTTTAAAAATATTTTGTTTGAAAATATTAATGTTTTTATATCAATATATACTGAAGCTTTTTTCATGTGAATATATTTTTAAAATGCACTCCCTAACATTGCAGGTTTGTTTAAAAGTGTGGTAGGAAGTAGATGTTTTCAAAGTGTTTTTTGTTTGGAATTGTATTAACATATTATTTTATTATTATTTTTTAAAATTTATTTTTAACATTTTTTAAAAAATAATTTGAAGCTCAAAAAATAATTATTTTAAAATCAGAATTAAAGATAATTATAACTTAGCCCTGTAGTTCATCGTTGAAATTTCTTGACTAGTATTGGCCTGTGTGTTGGGTTTTTTTCAAAGATACAGTCATTTTAAAGCACATAAAAAAAGCTAAAAATACATGAAGATGGGATACCAGAACCCTTCCTTCTATTAGCAGGTGGGAGTTTATTTACTGTGAAAATATGCTCAGGGTTTGATGAACTTGGCAAATCGTCACACTAGTCAAGGAACCTGGAAGTGATACCAGAACCTTCCTTCTCCCATCGCAGAAGCATCCTCTTCTGATGATATTTGAATGTGAACATGGTTAGAGCGAGGGATACAGAAACAGACGAATAGATAGAAAGGGAAGACACATGTTTCAGGCTCAGCTACTAAAATGGGCCTAAACTGCCAATCAGAATCAGTTCCACCATGGATTTCAGAGTTAAGTCACATGAAGATGCATTGATGACAGAAAATGACATTATACGGATTCTGCCAACAAATACAATGACCCTTTTCTTTAAAGTTGAGAAACAATCTAACTACATGGTCCATACAAATGGTTGATTCTTACCGCAATCAAATTGATTTCACTTTATAAACTGTAATTTTTTCATTTTATTTATAAATTTTAAACTCTATTATAATCTTAATTAGTCTGTGTACTACTAGTATTCAAAGTAAGGATGATTAGGATTTAACAATTATAAGAGCCTGTAACATTTATAACATTCATCGGATCAACTCCAAATTTAAGTTACAATTTTTTTTTTCTTATAGCTTAATTAGCAAAGACAAAATTGGAATGAAATATTTTCATGTAAAAACTGTATAGATGAAGCAACTCTATTCTACACTTCTGTTGAGCCTGTATTAACCAGCATTAACGTCTAGAAAGGGGAGAGAATATTATCTGAATTACATTGTAAAAGAAAAGTCCCCATGATTTATCAGACCATAGTAGTGATGCCATTGTATCTAGGTCTGGTTCTATCTGGTGAAAGCCCTTCTTCCATAGCCTTCCTTTTGTTATTGTTGGGCTGTAGTAGTAGTGCTGATGGTTGTGGTTGTGACTCAGGCTGTGGCTGTGATGATGGCTGCTGCACTGGTTGTTTCTGCTCTTCTGACTGAATAGCTGGTATTTCAAGCTCTTCTTGCTCTTCTTGTTTTTGGTTCTTGATCTTAGTTTTCATCATGTGAGGTTTAAGCCTATTCAAATCTGATAGTCTTACTGGCTTCAAGAAAAATTCCTCGGCTCCCTCCTCCAAACATCTGTGTAATGGATGAAATTATGCCCACCACTCAGTTTTATGACATCAAAAAATCAAATTATAGTTTCCTTGTATTTTTTTCCACAAAAGGCCAAAAAAAAAACCCAATTCTAGCTTGGTTTGGTCTTTCACCTGGTGATCCTTGAAGGAACATTTTCAGATGACATGATCACTACAGGTATGTTTCTGAGAGATGATGATTCCTGCAAGATCAGAGGAAAAGGAATAAAAACAAAAAACAAGTCTCTTTAACAACCACTGTTTGATTTCATGGTAAATAAATGTGCATTAAAATCTTTGATGGGTGACATGACACGAGAAGGTAGCACGCAGAAACAAAGGAAATCTTTGAATATCTTGACCTAGATTTGTTTGGATACAAAATAGGTGGCAAAATATTCCTATTAGATTTTCTTTGAAATTCTCAAGCAAGTGGCAATAATAGAACACATGTTGACAACCAATCAACTAACATCATTTAGACCCTGAAGATTTCTCAACCTGGGAAAGAATTTTCAAGGAACCCATTTTGCCAGTAATAGAAATGGATCTTAAGGGGATTGAGGAAAAAGAAGGGAATATATGATTACTCAAAATGAAGACATGAGAATGGAAATGAAAAAAGCTTATACCTTTACTTTCTTGAGCAAATCATAGCCTGTCATGCCAGGCATACAGTAATCTGTAATAATAAGATTCACTTCCATTTCCTGCAAAAGCACCAAAAAACAAAGAATAAAATCAGAAAAGATGAAAAATTATCAAGAAAGAAGAGGAATCTCTTACATTGAGGGGGGGTGGGGGGGGGGGAGGCAGGGAAAGAAACTTTACCTGATGATTGTTAGGAGAAACATAAGGTGTGTCTGGGTTGCTTTGTTCATCTTCTTGTAATCCCAGAAATTTCAAGGCTTTGCTACCAGAATCAACTGTAGTAACTGTCATGACAAAAGAATCAGAACCCAGCAAGAAAAACCATATCTCATGTCGTAAAAACCATTCCTTTTTTAACCTTTTTAACCAGAGAAAGTAAAGTCAGTACCTTGATAGGATGATGTCTTGAGAAGCCTCTCAATCAGCTTTCTATCTATTAAGCTGTCATCAACAGCTAAAACATGAAACTGGGAGAGTGAATCCCCTGTTATTGCCATTGCATCAAACTCCAGATCCAATATCACCTCAATATAGAGCGCAATAATACAGAAGAAGATTCTTGTTTTTGGTTTTGGTTATGCTATGTATTGTTTTGTTTTTGTTGGGTTGGGTTGGCTTTTGTGGTGTTGTCTCTATAATGGAAGGAGGTGAGTAGAAGAGGAGAGGCGTATTTTGTAGTAAAAAAATGAGACCTTGACAACAAATTCCACGCACCCCACAAAGCAAAATCCGACCAGATATCTTTTCAAATCTTGCAAATTTTCCAAGTTGATTTCAGGATTGAATTATAGGGCAAGCAATGCATAAAAGAAAAACACAAAGACCTGATAAAATAAAAGAATAAAATCTTCATGGGAAAGGTTAAAGCGGAGGAGGAGATGGGGGAGGCGGGTTTTACCTATATGACCCAGACCACTACACTGACCACACATGGTGGGAGTAGAGCACCATATAAATAAGAACGATGGAGGGGAAGGGGAGAATAGGGAGGAAGTTTTGGAGGAAAGCAAAATACATGGAGAGAGAAAATGAATAGAGGGGTGGCAGTGGGACCCATCAAAATCCCCCGAGAGATTCAGGTGATGTCAGCAGAGGTGCCTTTTTCTCCCTAATGTGAAATCATGTGGCTCTTACCATATCTTGAGCAGAGGGGGAATGGTGTGGTCTGTGGGCAAAGAGAGGCCAATTTTCTGCCTTGATTCCCTTTCGAGATTTGCTTCCCATGCCCATACATCACGCCCACAAGCTCATAAAACATTGCTATCTATCCATTTCTTTATGTCCATCCTTGCTGCCATACATGCATCTAACCAGGGTCCGGAGAGCTGGCAATTCAACTCTTTAACCAATGAAAATTAAATATTGAATGGCTATTTTAATAGTTCCATTGATTTTTCATTAGCAACCAAAAAAAACTGAACTTGAAACTACAGGAAAGTAGATTTTTTATTCCAAGTTATTATTATTAATTCATTTACTAGATGGTTAGTTCCATTAATTTTTCATTGGCTTAGTGCTTTCAATTAGATTTGATGATTTTCTGTTTGTTTTGGTTTTTTCAGTATTATTTTTACCGGTTCAATTCTTTTAGTTATTTTTGTGTTTCCACATTATTTCTGGATTTTTGCTCGACCCTACTTCTAAAGAGTGTTTTTAGAGTCCCTGAAGAATGGTTACAAAACTTGACTTGATTTTACGAGTCAACTTAGTGATAAACTCCTAAAATATATTCTAGATTGGATTTTATTTCAAGTTTTATTTTATTTTTTTTACTAAATCTAATCATTTCATTACAACTACATCTTCTTGGTAAAAAAAATAGTTTAGCCGGTCTAAATTAAGGATTTTTTTAGCTTAAAGTAGAACTTAAAAAGATTAAGGATACATCTGAAAGTATGAATTGATGTGAATAAAACTGTAATTTATCTTGATCATAATTTTTAAAATATTTAGTTAATTAATACACATTATAATTTTGTAAAGGATACTACTAAAAACTTTTTTAAAACTTTATTTAAAAAAAATTATAATTTATAATTTTTGTTAAACTTACTTTTTAAAATTCCAAAAGGCAAAAGCTACCAAATACACACTAAAGTCAAGCAAGTGGTATATGGATAATTCTCCTATTAACTTTTTTTTTTCTTAACAAATAGAGAATTCTCGGATTTTTTTATATATTAAAATCAGGTTTCATTTTGATGGTATAGATCATAGATAAATTAACTAAATTAATATAAAAAATATTATAATTTTTATTGGAATTCATACTCAAGAGAACAACACGAAAAGCAAGGCTAGCATATTAACACTACCGGTGTATGCTCTTTCAAAGATGATTATAATTGAAGGAAGAAAAGGTAAGGTGGAGAGAGACGGTCCAAGTTTTCATAGCAAAGAAAGAAAAAAAAAAACAAGAACATGTCGCTTTACAAGTCGATCCTCAAGATTGAATTAATTAAAGAAATGACTTTGTACTATGATAATAACATTGCTACTCACATGGAAACTCATAACAACTTTTCTTTGAAATTTCACAACTTTGAATTTTAGTGGATTTTTTCTAGATTTTACTAGGATTCTACCCCGCAACATTCAAGATTTGCTTTGTGTTTTGAAAGCGCTTTTAAAAAAAATTAAAAAAAATTTATTTATTTTTTTATTTTAAATTAATATATTTTTTATATTTTCAGATCATTTTAATGTGCTGATATTAAAAATAATTTAAAAAAACAAACTAAAATATTATTTTAATATATTTTAAAATAAAAAAACACTTTAAAAAATAATTATTTCAACGTTTCGAAGCACTCCCACACGCTTCCAAGCTCATTCACCTTATAACTTTCTGGAAAGCCATCGATTTTCTTCAAGATTGTTATGAAAATAGGTCAACAAATTCTACGTCAAATATAGTTATGATTAGACCCAAAATATTTTGTCTACCGTGCTATTAGATTTCTACTACTATTAGTGCTTGTTTTTAAACTCCACGTGAAGTTGACCAAGACCAAGAAAAGTGTGAAGGGAATAGCGTAAATCTGGGGTAATCTAATTATTTTTCTTAAATGATTAAAGTATTTTTTTAAAATAAAAAAATAAATTTTATATGGGTTAATCGAGCCACGAATCAACTTAAATTTTTAATAAAATCAAGTTAAAATCAATTTATATATATATATATATATATTAACATAAACCGATCTAAATCCTGTATTAATCTGTCAAAACTTATCAGATTCTTATAATTATAATTATAGCAACAGTAGATAATAAAGTTTAGATCCATTAACAAGAAAACTAACTAAAGCTAGCAAACGGCACTTGCAAATAATAAAGTGACCAAGGGAGAAAATTATAGTGGGGCCAATGGAGCTTAAAATCTTCAAATTTCATGCCTTTCTCTTTTTACCTTAGACTGCAGAATTTGATCATGTAAATGATGAAGAAAAGTGGTCAGCATTTTGACAATCCGCGTTCACTTTCTTGGTGATTGCAGTTGCTATGATTTCCTTTTTAAAAGGGCATATTTCTGCTCCAATAATTTTGTCAATCGACCTAATTAGTGAATCAAAAACCATGCACTCCTGCTTTTATCACAAAGGCATGGTAGACTAGACAGGAGTGCGAGCCTTAGCTGTTCGTCTAAAATTTGTATTCCGAGACTTCTAAGTTAAGTTTATTTTTTTTAATATTATAGTTATAAAACACGATTTGGTTTTATGGGTCAATCAAGTGACCTGTTGATTTTAAATCTAGTTTATATCGTTTTAATTTAAAAAAAAATTTCAAGTTAATTCGGTTAACTCATAATCTAAATCTTGAACGAGCTTTTTTATTATTATTTTTTATCAGTTTTTATATATCAAAATTGAGTGTTTATTGAAGACATCTCAATGAAGGTAAGAAAATTCTCAGGAACTCAAATAATCCCATTGGAGTGCTCCCCACTAGAAAATTCAATGAGGATCGGAAAACCCACAGAAATTCAACATCTTTGCTTGCAATGTAAACACTAGGAGTTAAAAAGGAGAAGGGATGCATGCTCCCTTGCCATGACAAGATCTTACCCCCTCAAGTAATTAATCATGAGATGCCCAAGTTAAAATATATTTTAGATTTCAATTTTTTTTTCTTCCCACATTAAATATTTAATGTGATGGCTCCGAGGGGATTTACAATTTATATTTTAAATAAATTTGATTTTAATCATCTCAGCACTCTCAGAATAGTATGGTGAAAGGAAGACGATTGCTGCCTTGCATTCCCATTGGAGTGCTCCCCACTAGGGTTGTGACCGCAGAGCTAAATGTCTCCCTAATTAAAGTCTTTCACCAAACAGCATTCAAATTTTGTGAGAGTTCGTGTTGTCCTTTTGGACCTTAATTATTTGAATCTTGTCTTGATAATAACAGGGGAAATATACATTCAAAAGGTAAATTTCATGCAACATGTTTAATTTCTGTTTTTTAGGGGAAGAAATTCTCTACAATATCAATACTGGGGCTCTAGAAAATCCAGTAAAAAAATTGAGTGAAGAGAAATGACTGCACATTGAATGAATGATGATCATAATTAGAGGATTTTTCCAAAATTACACTATTTAATAAAACAAAACGTAGAGATACTGTGCATTATTGTGCAGTGTTTTTATTTTTACTATTAATTACTTTGTTCCTTGAACAGTTCTTTATTTTTTATTATCGAATTTTTTTTTATATAGTTTCATCCCCTTATATTATGCTGTAATAGTTTTTCTTCAGATAACATACTACTAATAAAAAAATATGTTTTCATCATAAAAGATTCATTAACAAAATATATTTTTCCTCCATAACTTAATTCAATTACTCTCTTATATATATATATAAACAATTGAGATGATTTCGCTGTCTTGTTTATATAAACAATGTTTACACCCTAATTTTTTTAATATTTTTTATAATTTATAATTAATCTACAGCCATGAATTATCAGCAAGTTGCATATTCTTTAACCAATAACTAGCTAGCGATAACTTCTGATATTTGTTAAAAAAAATCAAATTTAATCTGCACTCTAAGAAATAGTGGCAGAATCCCATGTTTTTTTTAAAAAATAATAATTTTACAGTCAATCGAGCATCGATTATTTGTTATTAAAACAAAAATTAAAAAAATATATAATTTGAAAGAAAATTCCCTTCTCATGGTTAGCTACGAACATTAAAGAAAAATGAGAGATTCCCCGACACACTTTAAATCGTTGGACAACCTGTCACGTACAATCCAATCCTGCAAGATTACTACAAATTGTTTAGTGGAGCCATGTAAGCAATTGCCAAACATTACATATGATATGATACCCCCCCTACTTAGCTACACCAATAATAATAACTAGGATGTGTGAGTATATGTACGTGTGTGTGTACATATATGTATATGTATATGTATATGTACATGCATCAAATTTCTTTTTATTGATATAAATTTCAGTTCCAAATTTTATTGATTGGACTAGCATGGTCATGACTCATGATGACGTAGACAGGGAAGGTTTTTTTGGTTTTTGTATTATTATTATACTCAAATCTGGTTGGATTGAGTTAGAAAAAATAAATAAATCAATTGATAATATTATCAAAATTTATTTTTTAAAAAAATCAAAATAAAATTGTTTTAATTAATCTAAATCAACCTGTCAAATTAATAATTTAAATCTTAAACTGAATCAATAGTTATATCAAATTTAATAACTTTGTATTCGTGATTATATGAGCATGTACGATTCTACGAAGAAAAAAAATCTATTAATATAAATAATAAATAATTTTAGAGTTTTTTTTTTATACAAAGCTAGAGCACACTTAAATTTGCTACCTAGTGGGGATATGGGATGAGTATGCAAAACTAAACCATCTCTTGTTTAGCAATATCAAATTTAGTCACAAATTAGTTTAATTTAATCAGCTAGTTTTAAATAATATTATTATAAACAAATTAAAAAAAGTACATAAATCTTGTTGGCAATGTCCAATGACTAAAACTTGTTCTTACCTTCACTCGTATTTAGTTTATGAAAGCATTCTCTTTGATTTTTATTATTATTTTTTTTTTTTTGCTAGAAGCAGCTAATCAAGATGCTATAAATCTTTTACCTGTAGTTGAAAATTAGATCCTTAGCCCGCGGTATATGCTATAGGTCAGATCATTTAAAAAAATATAAAAAAAATACAAGAATGTTACTAAAGTGTTTTTTAATAAAAACAAATCAACCATTAATTAAAAAATGATGTATATTGAAGGAAATCTTTTTAAATACTGGGATGATAACATAATAAATAAGACTATTTTTTTTAAATAGTAAAATGATGACATTTCAGATTGAGTCGAATCAACCCTAGCTAATCTGTAAAGCTTCCAACTTAGATTATAAAACAATGATAGCATCATAAAAAGTAAAACGAAATAAATTAAAAAGTTCAATTTCCAATAAGTATAAACGTTGTAGGATGAA
>Ga0307510_10001571_pt1 | contig 25236 bp, 29 predicted proteins | sample 12_EM_MG_FD_207224 | JGI IMG/M metagenome (GOLD analysis project Ga0307510, IMG submission 207224) | Populus trichocarpa ectomycorrhiza microbial communities from riparian zone in the Pacific Northwest, United States - 12_EM | ecosystem: Host-associated > Plants > Roots > Unclassified | place... | reverse complement strand
ACTGTAAGTGTTCTTAAGTTGTTATAGGCTTTCCTGACAATCAAATTAGCTTTTCTAGGTTGTTTCTTTGCTGTGCTGCTTTGCTCTGGCTCTGCTGTTGTTCTTGGGTGCTTGCTAGGTCTCTGTCTTTACTAACCTTTCCCTCTATCCCCTCTGCTATTATCATGCCATCTACCCCTCCCACATCCCCTCAGTGCCACCAGGAGGCTGCATGTCAGGCTGAGCACTCAAATTGTCTTATGGCCAGTCCTGATGTTAAGGCCTATTGAACCTTAAGGCGCGACATGCATGAAGGTGAAATATGTGGCAGTGATAAGAGTTATAAGGGTCGTGATTCCCTTTAATATCCTGAGCGACTTTGGGATGTGATAAAGGTAAAAAGGTCACTAAGACCAATGTCTGGGTGAAGATAAAGAGGAATGGGAAGTATCTTCAAGGCGTTGAAGATGACTTCAAAGAATAAAAGGGAAATGGCTTTTCAAGCAACAAGGACTGAGAACACAATAGATTGCAAACTAAGTCAGGCTTAAGACCCAACTCTAGGATATAAGTCTGGCTTATATACAAAAGGGTAGCTACCTGACTAAGTGTACAAAATGAGAGAACAATGAGGTCACAAACAATGGTGGTCATAGACTACCATAAGAAGAGAACAATGGAAAACATACAAAACAAGGGAACAATGAAGTTCCCGACAAGATGGCTCTGTTGTACAGGTAAGCAGTCATGTGAGTCAAGGTCATGTGATTGTATAAGTACATAACGGTCAAGAAAAGAAAAGAAAAGAAAAGAAAAATATGAGCCAAGTGCTCAGGAGCATAACACCTGAACAGCATAGGACTCCTGCTGGCTCCTCCATATCTGCTGCCCCTCCCCCTCCTGCTAGCCCCTCCACATCTGCCATCCCCCCCCTCTGGCTGGCCCCTCCATATATGCTGTCCCTCCCCCTCCTGCTGGCCCCTCCACATCTGCCATCCCCCCCCCTCTGGCTGGCCCCTCCATATATGCTATCCCTCCCCCTCCTGCTAGCCCCTCCACATCTGCTGCCCCTCCCCCTCCTATTGCTCAGGCCTTATCTGAGCAGAATACATTGGGTAACTTGCCCCAACATTTGTTGGGGTGTCTAGGGTGACTTCAGTGGCTAATATCAAGGTGATTTGGGAGCATGAAGTTAGGGAGGCAAAGACACAAAATATAGTGTATTCTGAGATTTTGCAATCACTGTAGTATGGATAAATGTAGTATTGTATGAGATGTGTAACTATTAGTTGGAGATATAATTGGATGAGTATAGGATTGATTATAGTAGATAAAAGATTAGTTGGCTACTAAGTCAAAGGGAGTGAGATAAAGATGAGTGAGTGAAAGAGAAAAGAGATTTTGTGCAGTAATATAAGAATAGCATATTCAGATGAGTCAGGACTAAGGTATAGTAGATGCGCTGAGGTGTGCCAATTTGGGGGCCAAGGGAAGACAATTCCAAGGATGCATGCATGTCTGAGGCAAGGCAAGTGGTGAGTCCCAATGTGGTAATTGGTTTTGATGGGATGTCCAAATGTAGTATATGGTTTTGATCGGGTGTCCAAATGTGGTATATGGTTTTGATGGGAAGCTACTTATGTGAGCTCCATAGGAGGTAAGTCCAAATAAGGACTGGGGCATGTTTGCACAGACTGGGGACTTGGTAGGGATTGGTAATAAGAAGTGGGTTGGGTGGTTGGGCTGCTTGGTGAGGTTGGGGATATTGGGGATAGTATTGGTATAGCTTAAGCCGATGATTTCTGAAAAAGATTAGTGATGTAAATCAAATCAAATAGAAGAAAATAAGAAAATAAAGATGAGAATAGAATAAGTGAAAAGCTGGGGGGTCACTTAAGACGACTTTGTGATTTGACCAGCTGTTGAGGCATAATGTAACTGGCACAATGTTTAGGTGAATTGAAGGGATAACTGGTGTGTAACTCCTGTTGGCTGTTGTATGGACTTAGGGGTAGAGGATTTACTGCTCAGAGAGATAGGGCAAGTGATGGTTGGACCTGTACTGTAGGTGGTTTTGGGCTGGGAGGGATTTGGGGGAGTGAAAAATAGATAGAGAAGAAGAGATTATGGGACTTGGAGCTAGAGAGGTAGGTATATAATGTTGAAAAGAGATTAGTTCTCTGTATGGTACATACTAAAGCAAGTCTATGATGGAAGTTGAGCTGTACCCATACCTGTAGAAAGCTTGGATGATGGGTGTACTATAAAAATAAGAGTAAGTTGATCTGAATTGGATAAGGCTTAAAGAAGTAGAAGAGATATTGTTTTGAGGATAACTGAGTGAGTTGTTATTGAAATTTAAAGATGTTGGAGAGGTTTTAAAGCTGACAGGTAGTAGAATGTTGAGATGTACCTTGAACATTGAAAAAAAAAAGACTAGATAGACATTAGTATATAAAACATTAGTGAATGCCCTTGGGCAGGGGTTTGGGGACGCAGTCCCCAACAAGCTTTGCGAAGTGCTGGAGGCCAGTTCATGAACGAAGTGAGTGAACTGAGACGTAGGCACATCGTAAAAGCTTGTCAAATATAAGGGAGGATGGTGCGCTTTGGGTGATTATATAATAATATTTGTCAGCGAGCGCAGCGAGCCTCAGTGGTGACCGACCCAAGCATGCATGTGAGCGGCACAAAGCTGGCATGCCCTTCTCAACAAGTGAGTTCTCACTTTTCTCCTTTCTTTTGCTGACCAGTCCCTCTCCACCAAGTGCAGTCCCATTCCAGTGAGTCCATTTACCCGCTTTTTTTTCGGACCTGACCATTTGCTTTTTTTTTCAGTTCTGACCGGTCCCTCCTGGCCCTGAGGTCGCTTTTCCCCCCCTCACAACTCACCTTTCCCCCCTTCCAGCTCGCTTTACCCCCCTCAAGGTTGCTTTCCCCCTCTTATGGATCGATTTTTCGGGGTTTTTCCCCTTTGCGGCTCGATTTTTTTCCCCTCACCCCGATTTTTTTCCCCTCTCACGACGTCTTATTCCCCTGCAGTTTGGTTTTCCTGTGACCCACCGGCACCAGCACGCTCAGTCCCACTGGAGCAAGTGAGTACTTATCACTCCCTTTTTTATAGTTTTTTTGTCCTGACCATTCCCGAACCCCCCCTCACCAGGTTACTTTTTTTTTCGCATCCAGACCTGTCCCGTTTCGCCCCCTTGAGCGCGCGAGCATCCCACACAGGCTCGCTCCTCTTTCCGTGTCCCAACCGTCCCTCCCACTGCTCCTCTGGACCCTACGGTGGTGCTGCACCCACCTGATGTCGTTCCATCACCACCAGCACTGCACCAGGTGAGTTCGTCTCTGTTGCTCGGTTTCTTTCCATGTCCTGACCAGTCGTGTCTTCCTGCGTCTCTCTCACAGCTGTGCCCGTCCCCGTTGCTGTGCCGCCCGAGGTGTTGCCTTCGCTCGCTGTCCCCTCCAAGTGAGTAGGCCCCCTTATTTTTGCTGTGTTCTTACCATTCCTGACCTCTGCCACCACCCCTCCCACTGCCAGCATGCTCACTCCTGAAGAAACACAGCCCAAAATCGGCAGCGACAAGATCGAGCTGGCATCACTGCCTGCAGCATAGGTGTGCCTGTCCCTTCCAACATCCCACGCTCCTCCACCTCACAGTGGTGCAGCCCCATTCAGCCACTATGCACCCCGTCTCAGCCTCATGTTGAGTCCCTCTGCTTCCCCTTTGGGTGAGTCAGCCTCTCTTACACTTGCTTTTTTTTTGCTGACCATCCCCCACCGCTCCTCTGCCTCATGGCAATGCATCCACCCCCTGTCCCATTCAGCCAACACACTGCCAGAGGCTGAAGCAGGTATAGTCATGGCCCTGCAGGTCTCACAACCCACCACCTGCAAACCGCCTGCTTGCTGCCTGCATGCGCATCAGCATATGATAGAACAGGGTCATGCAGGTTCAAATAGGTAAGTCTTTTTTTTCTTTTTTCCTCCAAGTTTTGTGTGCTTTGCTCACCCTCCCAACGACCTTCGCATACCTCCCTGCCCTCCCCCACACAAGCCTTCCCAGAAGCTGAATCATCCACACCGTCACAGGGACTCAACAAACACCAGGGTTTTGACACCAATGTCCTTGCCCCTGTCCACTCCTCAAGACAAAGACACTACCCTGAACAGACAGGGTCCCACATCATGCCCACATCCACTCAGACATCAGACCCAATGAGAAACGTGTTGACACCATGTGACTTAGTTCGATGTGGGCTGACTTGGTTGATAAAAACTGACCCTGAGGGGCACCAGTTGACTAGATCATTAATATTCCTCATGTCATTCACATCCTTTGGTACTCCAATTTTATGTAATTTCAATTTGAACTTGATAAACTGTGACTTAAGTGCATCTCAACAACATCTGTGTCAACTGCATTCCATGTCAGAAAAGACTGCTCTCTGCACTTGTCAGAGGTTTTGCCAAGCACTGCATGAAGGAAAGGCCATTACGGACTTGGTACAACCATGCAGCCCAGCATAATTTGGAAGAGTATGTTGATAGGCATCTTATCTCAGGTTCACTCTTCTACTGATGACTTCGATTTTTTCAGTGTCTGCAAGCAGCGAGATACCCCCTCAAAGGTGCTATCCTGTGAGGATGGCATATATATGCACTGGCCTGGCACCACTGATCCACTTTGTCAGCTCCCTTGCCACCCTTACACTCCTCCAGTCACCACCATCGTGCACATCCCATCACCTCTTTGCCTCCTTTTGTTGCCCCTTGTCCTTGTCCTCACCCTCTGCTCCTCAGAGTCCCACTTCGCCTCACCCCAAGCCTGCTGCCGACACTACTCCTTTGCTGACCTGATGCCACTTTCCCATGTCAATGATGCCATGCACAACATTCGCAACCACTTGCCAATCAAGCCCCTGGTTGGGACCATACACTCACCGTGGTCACATATTACTATTTATAGGACCTCTTGGACCATTTTTCATACGATCTTTCATTAATTCTTTCATCTTAGGCCTCCTGCTGACTTTTCTAGCTCAAAAATCAAGCCAATGAGCCAATGTCTGTCACTCCATTGCACAAAGTCGTATGTTCCACTTCTCTTGCCATTCCTCACCATTTACAGATAACTTTGCATCTCATTTATCATCTCAAATGTCATCTGTCTTGCACTGTGGATGGCAGCAGGCCTTAGTGAGGGTCAAAGGAAAGGTGGCAGATGTGGTGGACGTATCAGACATGGCAGACACAGTGGTCATGGCAGACCAGTGGGTGCTATTCAGGGCTATCGTCACCCATATCACCGCCATCACTTGCAGCCTCCAACCCATCTTTGCTCTCACCCTCATGGCATCCCCTTTCCCCTGTTTTCCTGCCTTCTGCCCCACCTCCTTCCCCTTTTCGTGTGACACCTGACTCCTCTGCCCAGCAAGTCTGATCTGTCATCAGCACATACATTCATCATACAGCACTTGGGTGCACAATTACTGCTGTTTTTGTTGGAAGCAGTGAGATGGCTTGGGTAAGTCTTTTATTGGTTTATGTGACTTGTTCCAATGCATTTTGGGTAGAACATTGTTTAGTTCATTCCTCTCAATTTGATCAAGTTCACGATAAAAGCTGATCTAATCAAGCACCTCCATGACCATCACAATGAGGCCATGGTGGCAGCTACTTGTGCCTGGGCTGAGACAGGCATCCGGATTGTGTGGACCCAATCACACACTGTGTCCATCCACAAATTGTTGTACTCAAACTGGATGTTATTTATCCACCACGATGTATGCAACATGGGCACAGTGGACATAGCAGACGTGGTGGACATGGTGGATGCAGCGGGCATGGTAGGTGCAGCAGGCACAGTGGACATGGTAAGTGCGGCAGAGGTGGTGGATGTGGTGGACATGGCGGACACGGACGCAGTCAAGGGGAGCCTGGGGATGTGGGAAATAAACATAGGTCATCTATAGTCACATAGTATCGAACAATACCAGTTTTTTCTGACCAAAATGGGCATAAAATTATTATTGGCAAGAATCAGATGACATCAGATAACAAAGGGGTTTGTGCAACTAGTTGGCTTGGAGTGACACTATCTGATCACATTTTTCTAAGCCACATCATGTTGAAATACATCACATGGCATCAATGGATTCCTCATTGGGCATCAGACCTCACCCTCACAGGTATGTCCTGCATCCACTTTCCTGACAACTTGACACTGGCACCCTTGCTCCCCCATTTTGATGCTGTTCATCAGTTCCAGATGCTCACACCACCTGTGACCAACCTCATAAGGATTCTTTCCTCCTCTTCACACATACCCAATGCGCAACTGCAGCGGCAGCCAACACATGCACTATTCTACTTTACTTTTGTGTTTTGCTAAATGATAGTTTTTTTTTTGGTTTCACACTAAGTTTGAGTTGATGGGCCCAGGATGGTGAGGACACATGTAGATATTAGTGAATGTCACTGCACCATCCCCCTTCTCCCCCCTCCCCTTAAGTCCCAATACTATGTAAGCCCCTGCTTTTTACTCCTGCGCTATAGGCGCAGAGTAAAGAGCTTGTGCACCTCAAACACAAACAAAGTACCACAGTGGACAGCATAACACAACCAACAAGCACCGACCCCATGCAGAGGCACTGGAAGCTTATCCATTGGTGCATTTCGCTCTGCTGCCCTAGATGCATACGCGACCTGCCAACCAGTGAACAGCTTATAAACACACACTTGCACATCAATACACTGGCAACTATATTGATGCCTTGAGCGCTTGAACTGGGACAAGCAGTTCCTAGATGGTCTCTTGCTTTGTTACAAGGGACGTCACCTCAATCTGAGTGCTAAAAACATGTCCTGGGGATGTGCCTCCACAGGCACTGACATCTGGGAAGAAACACAGCATGTGGATGTCCTCAAGGACGTCTGAGACAGAGAGGGCATGGTTGTGGATGATGGCCAGTGGTGGTACTTGCTGCTGTCTAGACTGAGGGCGTGGGTAGAGCCAGTAGATGTTCAGGAGGATCTTGCTTGGGTGGTCAGTAAGGACAAAAGGAATCACAGTGGCAATCATTGGGGAACAAAAATATGGGATGGAACCAGCTCCCCACTTGGATTGGCTGCACAATCAAAGTTTTTGCAAATCAAGTGGGTTTTCTGATAGAGCTTTGTGGAGGGAGGACTCATACCATGGTTGTAAGAAGGATGCCCATCTTCCAGTTCCAAATCACCAGATGGTTGTCCAACTTGTTGCCTCTCCAGGTAATCATGCCAAGAAAGTTGCCACATATCTCATACTTGCTATTCCCCATCAAGGGGTATTGGGAAGCTTCCAAATGAAGGACTCCCCTGCTGGCAGAGAGTGTGTGACTGACCAGTTGACAGCACACACACAAGTATGCTACACGATAAAGCTTGTGAGTATATGCGCATGAGGGATAAAAGGAGAGCACCAACATTGTGCTATTGAGCCTTGGCACCACAGCCAACAAGTCTTGCATCACATCAAGGATAAAGCACATCACAATGAAATCAAAGTCAACCCACCAACAACGCCCTGGAATCCCACAGAGGCGCGATGGAATGGACTAGACAATGAGAGACCTGACTCCTCCTCCCCTGACCTCACAGATAGGTAGCACGAGAGCCCCTCTAGAGATGTACAGGGCTTCATGCAGAGGACAAAGCTCAAGTGTGAGATGCCTGCTCCACGAAAACATGCGCCAGGCCTCCTTGTATGCTTCTACAAGCTTGAGCCTGCTTAGCATGATGGCATAACTCAGCGGACTGTCACATGATCCACATGTGGTGAGTGTGAGTGCATATTGCAAAGGTGTTTGACTGACAGTTTCTCAGAAGACCTTGCATGTCTGGTGTTGAGGTTAGCCCAAAATGAACCAGTTAGCAGGCAGAAGGATGAGAAGGGAGACTGGAGGGGCGCACCAACTTGAAGCGGATGAGAGAATGGGCATTGAATTGAGTTGTGATAATGAGTTCTGTGGTGTAAGGTATGCATGCACTGTCGCCCTCGGAATCAAGCATCATCAACCACATGACGTCCCACCAAATGCCAGTAAGTTATGATAGGAAAACTCCCAGGGTCATGGGAGCTGTGCATTGCCATCCATGTTATGCCATCCAAGTCAAATCGGCCACCATCAGAAGCCGCAGTGAATTGGGAGTTCATCGTGTCCTCACAGCTAATCCCATTCTCTGTCTAGCTCCCTCCATATTAAGCTGTATCAGTCACTTATTCTTCCTGGAAAACATCTCTGACTTGGAACTCAGAGGTCAGCATATATGTCCTCGGTTGCACATTGTCTGTAACCACTGCTGACTGATTCATCATTATGGGCCAGATAGCTATTGACATCCTCCCTGACAAAGCCCTCCTAGAAATATTCAGTTTCTATCTTGTTGAAGCATCCGACCACTTATACAAGCCATGGCATACTCTTGTTCATGTCTGCTAAAGATGGTAAAGCATTGTCTTTGCATCGCCACATTGCCTAGATGTACAAGTTTTCTATGCACCCAAAAGACAAGTAAATGTGATGTTGGACACCTGGCCGAACCTACCCATACACATATCAGCCAGTCAATACAAAACATCCCAATTGCACAGTGAAAAAAAGAGCCTCATTGCCACACTCAAGGACACCAGTCACATATGTCAAATTCAATTGTATGAACCTTCAGGTTCTGAGTTGGAAAGAATTTTACAAGCAATGCAGAAACCATTTCCTGCTCTGACCAGCCTTGCTATTGGAGGTTCCATGGCGATAGAAGTTTTACCTCAGGCATTCTTGGGTGGATCTGCCCAACATCTATGATCATGCATTTTATCAGCCATTGAATTTCCAGAGATATGGAAACTTCTTTTGAGTGCCAATCATCTTCTTACTCTTGATCTTTGGCATATTCCATATTCCATGTACACATCACCTGAGGGAATGGCCACATGCCTCTCCACAATGCCAATCTTGAATCACTTTCCATTGGTTTCCAAGCCCCTCAACCCCTCCATAACTGGCCTGACTGGCCAAACCGACCTCTGTGTCCTCTTGCACATGTTGTCTTACCCTCTCTTGCTAAATTTGAGTTCCAAGTCATGGGCAAGTACTTTGAAGACTTTGTTTCCCAGATCAATGCCCCCCAACTTGACAAGGTTGATATCACATTTTTTAATCAACCAGTATTCAACACCCCACAACTCCATGATTTCCTTGCTCGTATTGAAAAGTTTAAGGTACATGGTCAAGGCAGTGTGTGTAAGGGAGTATCTTGGTTCCTAAGTGCAGTTTGTCGATAGTTGTCTGATCGATGAAGTTTTCTGTTGCTCCAGTGTCAAGCAAGATTGTTTCTTCTGCCGTCCCTTGATAGTGTGTGATTGGAACTTTGAGTTGTATTGAATTTGATTTATTTACAAACACACTATCAAGTTGGAAAGCCCTAACTAAGGCAGCTAGTTTCAGGCCTTGGGAAAATCCTTTGGCATAACTTTTCCAATGAAATCTAGCTTAGTCTCTTCATCAAAGGAGTCCATATTGTCCTTCAGATAGTTAGCAAGACTGTCAAGATTCTGGATGTCTGGCATAATGGGTGCAGTGTGAATCCTAGTAGGTTCCTTGGGGCGACTGCTGAAGTTATTGCAGTCTGCTTGTTTCTTGCGACAATCCTTGGCTCGGTGTCCCTTGATTTTGCAGTAGAAGCAAGAGTTGCTTCTTATGAGTTCCGCTTTCTTGGCTTCAGAGTGCTGTTGTCCTCTACCAGTGGTGGCGTTGATGTCTGCAGTGACTGTAGCATCAACATCCATATGGTATCCTCCTTGAGAGGTGGTGCATCAGTCATATTTGTTTTTCCAATTGTTGTTCCTCCCATAACTGCCTCTTCCGGGGTTGTTGACCTGCCTAGGGGCAAGTTTGAATGCTTGGAAGAGTCCCTAACATCTTTGGGTGAACTCAGCTGCCGCCTTCCATTTGAGATGGGATTTGCAGGCCTGTTCTTCCTATTCTTTGAAGGTCCAAGGAGTTTTAGCAGTAGGGTCAAAGGTGGGGGAATTAATGATGGTGCTAGTGAGTCCTTGAGCCATAGCATGTTTGAGCATTTCAATAGTTCCCTTGTCATCTAGGGGAACGTCTGCTTCATAAGCAAGTTGCTTGAACTTTGCAAAGAAGTCATCAAGACTATCTTCTTGCTTGAGTTTGCATAACTCCTGATAAGCTTCGGATTGGCAGTTCTGATTCTTGAAGGTGTTCTTGAATCTTTGTATGAAATTTTCCCAGAGGGCTTCGTCTGTTTCTTGAATGCCTTCATCCGCTTCTTCTTTCATTTTGTCAAGTTGTTCCTCTTTCCAGGCATCTACACAAGTGCCATCCATGTAGCTGAGCATGGTGACGATCCTGGAGAAGGGCTTTTTCATGGTGTCATTGTTCTGATTGATTGCTGCCCATAGGTTCCAACTGAGTAGGAATTTGTGGGCCTTGTTTCTGTCTCCATCAAATATAGGTGGAGGATTTCCTTTGAGAGCACCGTTAGAGGGATTAGTGATGATGTTAATCCTCTGCGCTTCCTGCTGGGCTTGGCCAGTAGCAACATTAATTTCTTCCTGTTGTCCTTCCATTGCGGTTGGATGACCTGGGGTGTTGGGGCGGGTAGGAAGCTGCTGAAGTGCTGTGGTAACTGCTGCGATAGTGAGAGGGATGCTGGCCTCTTGTTTGTAAAAGATATGGTTGGGGTGCTGAGGGTCTGATATGATCCACCAGCCGATGTCTGAGCCGTTGTATATGCCTCTCTGATTGGTTTGCCACTCGTCTTGTCTCCAGAGGAGTTTGACCCAGTGGTAGGTGCCATTGGCCTTGATGAATTCAATAGGCACGTGTTGTTTCTTTGGAGTATCAAGGTAGTATCCAGTATTAGGATGTCCTAGTCCTTGATCGTCAAAGTATGCGTTAACTTTAACATGCTCTGGGAGATCATCCTGTTGTCTCCTGAAGATTTGTGTAAACTTGTTGTTGAGTGTATATGACTGGGTGGTCACCATGATGGTAACAGCTCTGTGTTTCAAGAGCTTGTAGGAAAGCCTAACTTGTGTTAAGGTCCAAGGGCCTTAAAGACACGACGTGCGTGGGTTGGTTTGGCGACAACTGGAATTGCTCAGTGGGTTGTCCTCCTGAGGCAATGATCACATAAGTAGCGCGGTACCGGTTGGCTACACAGTATAACAAGTAAGTTCCCAATGATAAGGGTGACTCCTGAGTGTTCTGATAGAAGTAGAGAGGGAAGAGCTTCAAAGAGGTTTTGAAGCGACTAAGGGTTTGGCTGTTTGACTCTGAGAGTCCTGGGTGGAAGCTACAAGTCTTGGATTGAAAACCAAGTTAGGCTTAGGGCCTAACTGCTAAAAGTATGGGCGCTTATATACAAGTGAGGAGTAACAGGTCACAGGAGTCACAGAATAATAGAGTCACATATAGTAAGGTTCATCATGAGCTGGCAATTCTAAGTATAGCTCCATCATGAGCTGGCGGTCTAAGAATAGCGCATTATGAGCTGGCAATCCATAAAGAGTTAAATGGTGATGCTGCGGAATGCTGCAGACTGCGGAGTGATGGCATGTGATATCTGACTGCGGAATGGTCAAGTGATCCATCAGGTGACTTGTCAGGTGATTTGGGTGCGGTCCGAGCGGCGCATAAGGGAACGAGTGGGGAATGAGTGACTGAGAGCACAGAATAAATGGGCAAAAATAGCAGAAAATGAAAGATGGGGTCCAGGATCATAACAACAGGGGAAGGTGGTCATGTCATAACGACTTGGGATGGGCTGGTCCATTGTGGTGTAGCTGGTCTGGTCTGTTCTGGCATAGCTGGTCTGGTCCACTCTGGTCTAGGTGGCAGGTCCTCTAGGGGCGATAGAGATAGTGGGTTCAATGGTAATGGTGCCTTTCCCATAAGCTCTGGTGGCGTAGCACTAGGGAAGATGACTGGTGATTTGGTAGCTGACTTGGTCGTTGGTTTCAGGTTGAAGGATACAAGTTCTGGTGTGGTTGAGGAGGGGTAGGGTAAATGAGAAAAATGGGGTGGATCATAACAGCCATCCAAGACCCTTACCTACTTTTGGAACTTTTGTTGATGTATATTTGCAGATATTCTTGCGAAATCTTTTAGAAACTGGGTCATCCCCATTATAAAGATCCTTTAGCTCAGTAGGGGGCTCCTGTAGAGCAGGAAGGGCAATCTTTCCCTGATAACAACACATTCCAAACTTTGGATGGAGCCGAGAAGAGCCAGAAAGATGCTCATCTGCCCAGTGGAGAGCCTCACAGGAAGGGCATTCAACATTAAACAGTCCAAGACTATGGACAGCCCATCCAGGATCAAAAGGGCACCTTCCAATGGGAACAAGAAGAGGCTGAGGTAGTGGGCCTAGGCCTAGATCAATCTGGCCCATAAAAAAGTCCTATAGAATATTTAGTATAAATTGTTTGTCTTGAAATAATTTAAACTTACAGGGAGGGGATCCTCAGGATATTCTTGGGGGTATAGATAAGGCTCTAGGTCCTCTGGGTCAGCAAGGGCAGGGGGAGAAGGTGGTAGTGGTGGAAGGTTGACAGCAAAAATAGAAGTAAAGGCAGCAAGAGGGGCAGGAGGGGCAGAAGGAAGCCTTATAGCAAATGTAGAGGTTGAGATAATGGGAGCAGTAGGAGGGATAGCAGGGGCAGAAGGGGCAGAAGGGGCAGAAGGAAGCCTTACAGCAAATGTGGAGGTTGATGTGAAGGGAGCAGCAGTAGGGACAGAGCTAGAGGCAGAGGCAGGGTTAGTATTGCTGGCAGCTAAGCCAGACCTTTTCGAACATTGGTGATAACAAATTAAATAAACTAGCTAAAATTATGAAAATAAAGATGTGAATGGATTAGGTCAAGAGCCGGGGGGTCACTTAAGACGACTTAGAGATCTGACGGGCCGTTCAGGCACAATTTGACCGGCTTGTTTTCGGCTCAAATCAAGCTGAAAACCAAGCTGGTCAAATTGTGCCTGAACAGCCTGTCAGATCTCTAAGTCGTCTTAAGTGACCCCCCGGCTCTTGACCTAATCCATTCACATCTTTATTTCCATAATTTTAGCTATTTTATTTAATTTGCTATTGCCAATGTTCGAAAAGGTCCGGCTTAGCTGCCAGCAACACTAGGCAGGGTTGACAGGAAATACAGACATAGAGCTAGAAAGGGCAGAAGCAGGGGCAGGGTTAATAGGAAATATAGAGGTAGACACAGAAGCAGCAGTAACAGAAGGAATGGGATTGATGGAATACATAGGCCTAGATGTAGAAGGGATAGGAGCAGGGGGGGAATAGAGATCAAGGCAGCAGAGGTAGAGGGAATGGGAGCAGTGGGGACAATAGAGGCAGCAGAGGTAGAAGGAATGGGGGCAGCAGAAACAATAGAGGTAGAGGGCTATGGTTGAGTAATTAGCAAGTGCTAAAATCAAATTTATAAATTATAACTTACTGGAACAGGAGGATAACACCTAGATCGCCAGATAGGAACCAATGGAGGAAGGTTCTCATACAGAGCACATAAATTTGATGAAGAGAGAATAGCCTATATGTTACATAAATAAATGCTTGTATTTAAATTAAGAATAAAAAACCTACTGGGGCAGAAGCAAGATTTGGAGCAGAAATAGAGGCAGAGGTAGAGGCATATATAGGAACAGTAGAGCCAGAGCCAGAGGATGGGCCAGAAGAATGAGATCTGGTAGTTATCTAAAAAGATATATGTTAGATTTATATAATTAATATAAATACCAAACTTACAGAAGGAGGGGCAAGCAGAGGAGCAGAAGGACAACCACACTTTGGAGCAGGAGGTATAGGTGTCATGGACGAAGTCCATGCCATCTAGAAATCCAGTCCAAACCCCCACAAGTCCCACAAGAACTGCCCCTAAACCGAGCTATAGCCAAATGGCTATCCAACACCCTCCTGAGCCCACGACAAAGCCCAGTCAATGACCAACAACCAAAGGGAATCTTCGACCACATGACCCTGGGAAATCCCCACCCCGTGACCAAGCATGTGACCCACCACATGACCTAGCATGTGACTCATCATGTGACCTACAAGCCCTCAAGCAAGCACGTGACCTACCAGCATGTGACTGTGGGAATCTAACATATGACCTACCAAGGGATTGGTCATGTATATGATCAACGGTTGATTGAGAATCAACAAAGTCACAAGACTTACTGCAGAACTGCGGCACAGTCCACAGTTCATCTATTATTAGTTGGTGTCTATTCTTAGCTCAAGTCTCACCCATCTCTTGTATTATTACCTGCCCTAAAGGGGCACGTGTCCACCTGTCTCTTGATATTATGCCTACCCTTAACTATGCACAGACCACCCTGTATTAGTATATAAGACCTATGAAATTATACAAACAGTCCTCAGACTGTTCTCTTGTCACCCCTTACATAATAACTGCCACTAAGTGATTAAACGACTATAATCCTTGTTTATCCTTTCCCCCCTTTTCTCCTTCAAGATCTAAGCTCCCTCTCCTTCAAGCTCAACGTTGTCAACCCTTGCGGATCAGTCACCTTCAAACCCCCATTGTCGTCGTGTTCCACTACACCTACATAGTGTGTTCCCGACACTAGAACAGTCTCTTATTGAAGCTGACTGTCGTTGGAAGTGTTCTTGCCCACTTTCCCATCAACCCAAGTCTCGAATCACCATCATCATCCTTTAATATACATCGCTCCCCTTTACTACGGCCTGTCGTCCCACCCCACCACCACCAATGGCACAAGCCAATGTATCCCGTCTTATCGGCACTGCTCCCGAATTCTATGATAGACAAGGAAATAAGGCATTAGCCTTCTGGAATATCCTTGAAAATTATTTCACCATAAACAAGGACACATTCAATACTGATCACAAGAAAGTAGCGCCAGCTTTGACCTACTTTAAATAAGACACCCAAGCTGGCGAGTGGGCTAGCGATCAAATGGCTACAGCCATTGCAGCCCAACCTACCAACTATAGAATGTGGCAAGCCTTTAAAGATGCCTTCAAAGCACAATTCATTCCACCTCAAATGGAGTTGGAAGTGCTAGCCAAGTTACATGCTACTCCACAAGGGAGTAGGGAATTCAATGAATGGTACCAAGAATGGAGCCAACATGCATGTCATGCCAACGTGGGACAAAACACCCTGATGTTCACATTCCGAAATGCTCTAAACAGAGCTATAAATAATCGGATTGCTTCCCAATCACCCCAACCAGCCATACTAGCTGAACTGGTTGAACATGCTCATGACCTGGACAAATATTGGTGCATGTATGCCAAACCTCCAGACAGCCAAGGAAACCTTCATATTAGCGAATTATCTGTGAAGAACAGTTACACAGAAATCAATGCTACCCAACATTCACCCTATGAACCACCTGTTCGACGGGCAAAGCTTACCCCAGAACAATGTCAATACTGCATAGACAATCATCTTTGTTTCTACTGTGGACAGGAAGGACATTCTATTTTTGGATGTCAACACCCAGACAAAAAGCCACCCCATCAACCTATGATACAACAAGTGTTTCCCATCGAAGAAGACAATGACGAGATGGACCAATACAAAGTCCCATCTTTTCCCGCTTCTCCTCTATAAAGGCATCATATAGAGGAGAGGTGCAACTATCCCACTGCACCCCAAGAAAGATTGGTCTCACCCAATCTCCTAAGCTATGCCACATACCCCCCCACATGATTCGGAATACAAGATCCCCAAGTTTTCAACTAAAGATCCAAATTGACCTTGACAGGAAACAAATTGATGCCCACACATTACTTGACAGTGGAGCCAAAGGGATCTACTGTAACACAAGCTTTATCAAGAAACACTTGATACCTACACATGCTATCAATCACCCCGTATACCCATTCAATGTGGATGGGACAATTAATAAGCACAGGGTGATGTGCCATGCCACCATCTTGCAAATGGGGATGCACATTGATCAAGATTACTGGGAAACTGTCAAAGTGGCCATCACTAATATTGGCCAAAACAAGATACTCTTGGGAACTGACTGGCTACAAGCCCACAACCCAAGCATCAATTGGGGTGCGAAAACAATCAAATTTGATCACTGTCCCCCTCATTGTCATCCCAGTGTGGTCGAAGCTCAAGATCGTCATAATTGCAACCCAGCCTTGCAACAACTACTGCCCTATGATGAATGGGAATCCCAAGACAACAATACCCTGGATATTACAAGTGAGGGTCTAGATGTGACACAACACATTAGAACCCATCTGGAACATTTCCTTCCAGACCTTGATGTTACTGTGTCACGCCACAGAATAGTCAAGGAACAAGTTGGTCACAGTCCAACTACTCAAGCCATATTCAGGTTGAAAGAACAAGTTGGTCACAGTCCAACTACTGCTTGAGAACAAGTGGGTCACAGTCCCACTACTAGGTGTGCAATTGTAGTGGACCGTGACAGGTAGAGTCACGTCCTATAAAAGGAGCATTTCTGGAAGTTTGGTAGAGCTGTCAAAATATTCATACTCAGAATAATAAAGAGATCTTGGATTGTTCCTGTAACTAAAATGAACATAAACCATGTGTCACTAAATGTTCATGTTGTGAAAAAAAAAGAAAAAAAACATTTGTCGCTTAATCACACAATTTGTGCATGTCATCAAATTACGCAATGTCCACATGCTGCTAAAACTTGCACGTTGCAACTAAGTCAAGGGTCCCGGGGTGAAATGCAGGTGTGCAAACACATTCCCAGGCATTATTTCCACCCGGAAAAATACCTGAGCATTAGTCCCAGCATATGCAAGTCCCAGAGAGGCTGCAGAAGGTGGCGCAAACGCGCTCCTGGGCCAGGTGGCGGGAAAAGTCGAAAATGCGAGCCCCAGTACTGTGCTTGAGGGTGGATATGTAAGTGGACCACCCATAGATGGGTTCGCGTGAGTGATTGAACCCTCAGCAGAGCCCACCACTGCAGCAGAAGGGGACGCGCATGTGGGGGAAAGCACGGCGGGGCGCATTAGCGAAGCAGGCCCTTCCGCTTTGTCAATAAAAAATCGACTTGGTGAAAATAATTGGGATGTGCGCCACCTGCCCCGACAGTCAGACCGCTCATTGCCATGTATATTATTTATTTTAAAAATAGGAGTGAGTAAAAAATGTTACGTGTTGCACTAGTCCTTAGCCACATAAATTAATTCATGAAAACGCACTAAAATGCATAAAAAAATGCGTTGATCGTTTTTTCACTGTTTGTTGATTGAAAAATAAAAATAAATAAATACAGGAGTAACAATATTGTTTTCCCTCACAATTCCTAGCTATCCCAGTCTAGTTTCCACTCCAATATGTCGCTTTTGACCCGTTTTCATCTTCCTTGAGCCTTGTGCAAGCACCTGGCCATGACCAGACTGAGTGCCCCGCCCCTCAAGCTTTGCCTGGACTTGCGCACGCGTGCTCCGGATCAATCTGAAGGGGAAGGCGCTGGAAGCTCACAAGCTGACACCTCGGATCAATCTGAAGGGGAAGGCATCATGAGCTCATGTGCTAGCACCTTGGACAAATCCGAATCCAAACCTGAAAACGCTTGGAACTCATGTGGGAGCATCTTGGATGAATCCAAAGAGGAAGACACGTGTAGCACCTTGGATGAATCCGAAGGGGAAGGCACCCCAGACAATGCCGGCTCCCCTGCCACTTTGACAAAAAGGGGAGGCTTCGATTGGGATTGGGAGAAGGGCGGATTTAACCTTGAATGGGCTAATCTAGCCAAGTTTGAAATGTGGCGCCAGGTGGAGGAATGCGTGTCCTCCATTGAGCTCATTGCATCCAGCACCCAGACCAGGGTTAATTACAGCTGGTCACAGCGCTTTGTTTGCAGGTGCCAGTACTCCGGAGGGCGAAGGAAATATCAAAAGAAATATCCCTCAAGGAAACACAAGATCCAGCACAGAAAATCTGGATGCTGTTGCCATGTCTTGATCAAATTCTATCCCCACATGCCAACCATTTTGGGACGCTACATAGCCGAGCATGATCACAAGATTGGCAAAGCCAATATCACCTTTACTCGCTTGTCCGGCACTACCCGGGAGCGAATCAAAATGATGCTTACTCAAAAAATTGATCAGGATCAGATTGTGAGTTTGCCAAACCAAAACAGTTTAGCTGCTGATCTGATACATTTGAAGGTACGTGTGATTCGCAATTTGGCGCCCGATGGAAGTTGTGATCAATTGATTGCACTCAAAGAAGTAAATAAGATAGCTCAAGCCCTTGAGAATGATAAGACCAGACTGCATCCATCTGATGCAGTCTCAACAAGACTTGTAATGGAGAACCTAGCTGAAAACGGCGCGCTCACGTTCTACAAAGATAAGCAAGATCGCACTCTGATCGGTTCAGGATTACCAGAAGATGCCTTTGTACTGTGCATTCAGACAAGTTTCCAATTGGACGCTTTCCAGCGCCTTGGCAACGGCTTTATTGGGATAGATGCGACTTATAACATCACCCAATATTATAATTTATTACTATTTACGATCATCGCTAGGGATTGTTGTGTCGTGGAGGAGCAGATCTTGGGCAATGTGCCCACATGGACTTCGCGTAGATAGACAGAAAGCATACGATCATTTGAATACACATAGCACATGGACCACCTTCTAGTTTACAGTGCTGACGCACTAGCATTGACAGTACCATATCACCCTCGTTTTGCTTCCGTCCAGTACCCCAGTTTATCCGGACCTCCCAGTCTTTCTTTTATACAGTAGTAGCCACTCTCTCGACTCCCTCAGATTCGTGCCCACTTGCGTGTTTACTGAGGTGAGCTTCCGCTTGTTACTTTACGCTTTTGTTACCTGTGCTTACCATGCGTAGTTCATTACTATTTGTGTCCTTGCACAGGTGAATATAACTACAGATTCGTGCCCACTTGCGCGTTTACTGAGTTCATTACTATTTGTGTCCTTGCACAGGCCTCAAATACATTCATGCTCACACATTCTCATAACCCATAACTTAATAGTTTGCATCAGGTTATGGGCCCTGCGCCCACATCATCATCCTGTGTCACTAGATCTGCTACCGCTGCCTCATCCTTGTCTTCGTCGAACGCCACTGCACCCGCTGCCCCTCCTAAAGTCTCATTCCCCAAGATGGCCTCTCCTGCTCTGTCTCCTGCAACTCCTTCCACTCCGTCAATCGGCACTTCACCCAGCTTGTCCGCCGACGTTCCCCACCTTGACTCGGAAGGTACCAACTGGGCGACTTTCACCTTCCGCTTCTGTCGAGCGATGACGCTGGCTGGCTATTGGGGCTATCTTGACGGTTCCAACACTAGGCCCGTTCCAAAGGACCTGGACAATCCCATGGACACCGAGAAATCGGAGGGCAGGCAATGGGTCCGTGACGACACCATCGCGCAGTGTCTCTTGAGCCAGCGACTTCCGGATGAGTTGGCCATGGACATGGAGAAATACCCCACTGTGAAAGAACAATGGGATGTCATCAGCGTCCTCTTCGCGGCAAAGAGCGAGTATGCGAAGACTGACCTGCGTCAGGCCTTCCTGAACATGCATTGTCCGAAAGGCGGCGATATCCGAGAGTTCCTCACCACTCTCAGGAAAAAGTGTCACAAGCTCAAAGCGGCAGGCGTGACTGTCACAGAACCCAAATACGAGAGCACGATCCTCCAAGGGATCCCCGACACTCTCGCCGTCTATGCAGCTCAAACACTATCCACTCTCCACCTTGCCACCAAGTATACCGGCAAGGCCATTGACATGTCCGATGTCATCGACTCCGTTTGCAAGGAAGCTGACTGCATGAAAATGCATCGCGCACTCAAGGAACAGACCACCGGCAAGGGCAAAAGGGGGGGCCAGACTGATGAGGCCCTTGTCGCCAGCAGCTCTTCTGACCGCCGCTATAACAATAACAACGCCAACAAACATTGCAAAGGCAAATGTCACCATTGCCAGAAAGAGGGCCACTGGGCCTGGGAGTGCCGCACCAAAAAGAGGGAGGAGACAGCAGCCGCAGCATTGAATCAGAGCGGTCAGACTGCGCAGGCGACATCAGGCAGCAGTAAACCCAAAAATAAGCCTGTGGGTTCCGCGAACACCGTTTTTAACGACGATTCTGACTCTGATGGCTTTTGTGCAGCCGAGGAGGAAGAGGTCATCACGTGCGACATCTGCACCGATCCCGACCCGTATCTGGACGACTCGGATTCGGAGGACGATTGGGACGACGTCCAGGCCGACGTAGAGTCCATTGGGGAGCAATCCAATGAGCTAGAGAGCATAGGAGATGGCCCCGACATGCTGGACAATGAGGGGGAGGATCCCGACATCGAGGAGACTGCCGCGGCCATCATTGCGCCCGCCGATGTGGACAGCACCCCATGCACCAAGGTCTATGACTCGGGGGCATCGTGCCACATCAGCCCGTACAAGGACGATTTCACATCGTATACTCCATTGTCCACCCCGCTTTATTTTAACGCCACCAGCCAGCACAAGTTCCCTGCCATCGGCATGGGGACTCTTGTCATCCAAACGCCAAATCATGGCCGCAAGTCTATGCTCGCTCTCCTCTGCGCCCTCTATGCGCCCTCCGTCACCAACACCCTCATATCTCTCGGGGCATTGGATGAGGAAGGGTTAATGACCCTCATCGGGAATGAACGCCTTCGCATCACCTCCCCGCATGGCGACTCCATCACAGAAATCCCATGCAATGCGCACCGTCTTTATAAAGTCATTCACATCCCGGAGTCCGCCAACGCTGCTGAACTCGTCTCAGCCATGGAGCTGCACCGCCGCCTCAGACACATCTCCGTCGCTAGCGCCCGCAAACTTGTCCAGAGCAGGGCCGTCAAGGGCATCAAATTGGATCCCAATGCGCCCGAAATGGACTGCGAGGCGTGCATCTATGCACGTGCCACTCGTGTCCCGATGTCCAAGCCACGCATCAGCGTCCCAGCCCAGAGCTTCAGGGATGAGGTCCACACCGATGTCTGGGGGCCAGCATCCACTTCCACCGTGAAGGGGCAGCGCTACTTCGTCACCTTTACGGACGATGCAACCCGTTACACCGTTGTGTATCTGCTCAAGACCAAGGACCAGGTCCTCAAGTCTTACAAATCCTACAAGGCCTGGGCCATTGCTCAGCAGCACTGCACCAGCATCAAGGTCCTGCGCTCCGACTGTGGGGGCAAGTATTTGAGCAAGGCATTCGACGAACACCTTGCGGCGGCGGGTACAGCACGGCGCCTCACCACACATGACACCCTGCAGCTCAATGGCGTCGCTGAGAGGCTGAACCGGATGCTCCTCAAGCGTGTCCGTGCCCTCCGACATGAGGCTGGCCTCCCCAAGATGCTATGGGGTGAGGCGTTGCGTCACGCAACCTGGCTCAAGAACCGCACGGCCACGCATGCGCTGGATACCAAGACGCCCTCTGAGGCGCTGTTTGGAACCCTGCCCGACCTCTCGGTAGCCCACTTGTGGGGCTGCAAGGTCTGGGTCCATGACGACACTGGGTTGAAGCTCAACACCCGTGCACGCGAAGGCCGGTGGCTCGGCTTCGACGTCGACTCACAGGCCCATAGGGTATATTGGCCCCAGTCCACCACCGTTAGTGTCGAGCGAAACGTCTACTTCGCGTTGGCAGGTCCACTTGAGGGGGAGGAATTATGGATCGACCCCATCGGCAGCAAGCAGACTGCTGCGCCGGACACCCCCTCGACTTCGACTTCACCATTGCCGCTCTCATCACCCACTATGTCCTCACCCTTGCAGGCCCTTGAGCCTGACAGCCTGCCAGTCCTGCTGCGTCGAAGCACGTGCATTCCCAAGCCCTCACGCATCATCCGCAAGTTACAGGATGGAGTTGGACACTCCGGCAACGAAGACCCTGAGGAAGCAGGGGGAGTTTGGACTGTGGAGGACGGTGCACCAGCACTGCTTGAAGATTTCGACGGCATGGAGTTCGTCTTTGTGATGGAAATGGCAGACACAGAGGCCCTCAAGCCTCACACGCTCGCAGAGGCGAAGCGTCGACCCGACTGGCTGCATTGGGAGAAAGCCATCAAGGAGGAGCTAGCCACGCTCAAGGCTGCCGGCACCTGGAGACTCGAGGAGGCACCGCCCGGAGCCAATATCATCGGTTCCAAATGGGTCCTCAAGGTGAAGAAGGATGCGGCCGGCAACATCGTTCATTACAAGGCCCACCTCGTCGCACAAGGCTTCAGCCAGATTGGTGGCATTGACTATGACGACACCTATGCGCTGGTGGCCAAGCTTGCATCCACACACGCTATCATTGCGATGGCCAACCGCCTCGGCTTCAAGATGCACCAAATTGATATCAAAGGTGCATACTTGAACGGCGAACTCCAGGACAATGAGGTCCTCTACATGCAGCACCCCCCGGGCTACAAGTCCCCTGACGCTGGCATGCGCATTCTGCGCCTTGTCAAGACCCTTTATGGGCTCAAGCAGTCTGGTTGCCGTTGGTACCAGAAGCTCTCCAGCATTTTCAAGTCCCTCGGGTTCACTCAATGTGGTGTGGACCAGGCTGTCTACTTCAAGGTGGTCATCACCAAGGGTGAGCTCACCGTTGTGGTAGTACATGTGGACGATTGCACGATTGTCGCGAATACTATTTGCCTCATCAACGAACTCAAGGCCAGCCTCAGCAAGCACTTCAAGGTCACCGACCTTGGAGAGCTGCACTGGATGCTCGGCATTGAGGTCAAACGTGATCGCCCTGGTCGCCTTGTCCATCTGTCCCAACGCGTGTACATTGACGCCATTCTCCGCCGCTACAACCTTGCCGATCTCAAGCCACTCTCCACGCCCATGGACCACCAGGTCCGCCTCTCCTCAGACCAGGCACCCGCAAGTGCTGCGGAGTGCACGATGATGCGTGACATGCCCTACCATGAGGCCGTTGGTGCCCTCAACTGGGCCGCGTTGGCAACGCGCCCGGATATTGGGTTTGCAGTTGCAACAGTTGCCCGCTTCGCTGCCAACCCTGGGCCTGCTCATTGGGATGCTGTCAAGCGGATCTTCCGCTATCTCTCCGGCACATGCGAGTTGTGGCTCACATATGGCGAGGCAAGCAGCCCACTTGAGGGCTATGCGGATGCGGATGGTAGCATGGCTAAGGACCACCATGCCATCTCTGGCTATGCCTTCCTCATCAATGGCGGCGCTGTCTTGTGGTCTTCAAAGCAACAGGAGATTGTCTCCTTGTCCACCACCAAGAGCGAGTACATGGCGGCGACGCACGGCGGTAAGGAGGCCTTATGGCTTCGCAGCCTCATTTCGGAGGTATTCGGCGACATCACATCCCCCACCACTCTGTTTTCCGACAACCAGGCGGCCATTGTGCTCACACGCGACCACCAGTACCACCCGCGCACGAAGCACATTGATGTGCGATACCATTGGATCCGCTGGGTCATTGAGAAAGGCTCCATCTGGCTTGTCTACTGCCCCACGGATGACATGGTGGCCAACGCCCTCACCAAGGCATTGCCCTCCACCAAGGTTAAGCACTTCGCTGCATCCCTTGGACTGTGTGCGAAGTGAGGGGGAGTGTCGCGGAGGAGCAGATCTTGGGCAATGTGCCCACATGGACTTTGCGTAGATAGACAGAAAGCATACGATCATTTGAATACACATAGCACATGGACCACCTCCTAGTTTACAGTGCCGACGCACTAGCATTGACAGTACCATATCACCCTCATTTTGCTTCTGTCCAGTACCCCAGTTTATCCGGACCTCCCAGTCTTTCTTTTATACAGTAGTAGCCACTCTCTCGACTCCCTCAGATTCGTGCCCACTTGCGCGTTTACTGAGGTGAGCTTCCACTTGTTACTTTATGCTTTTGGTACCTGTGCTTACCATGCGTAGTTCATTACTATTTGTGTCCTTGCACAGGTGAATATAACTACAGATTCATGCCCACTTGCGTGTTTACTGAGTTCATTACTATTTGTGTCCTTGCACAGGCCTCAAATACATTCATGCTTGCACGTTCTCATAACCCATAACTTAATAGTTTGCATCACATTGGGGACGAGGTAAGTAATTAATGATTATGGACACCTTTGATAAGGCGTGCTGACTCAGAAACAGGTGTGCCTGTTGCCTAGATGCTGACGTCAAGCGCGATGACAGAAATAATTACGTTCTTTGTCAGACACGTCAGAGACACGAGTCCATCCATCTGGCCCAGCATAATAATGACTGATCGCGATCAAGCACAGATAGCTGCCCTGGAGACAGTGTATCCACACAGCCGAATTTTTCTTTGCCGGTGGCATGTGCTCCGCATGATCAGGTCCCATTTCGTAACAAACCAGTTTCAGGTGCTGTGGGAAAAGATCAAATGCTGGGTGATAACAGATGATCTTGCAATGTTTTTCAACATCTGGGATGAGATCTCAAGTGATCCTTCAACACCTCAAAGCATTGTCAAATACCTTCAAAAAGAATGGTTGCCGGTGCTGCATATGTGGTCTGGGACTGAAAGGAAAAACCGAACTATCTTTGAAGAAGGGAATACCAACATGCTGATCGAATTGTATGTGTTCTATTCTATTTTTTGCCAAGGAAATTTACCGATCAAATCTTAGATACCACCATAAATTGAAGTCCCATTGTCTTGGCGGGAAGCACAACTGGCGCATCGATTATGTCATTGAGAAGTTTGTGACTTATTTCATTTCAGACTGCCAAAACCAGCATAAGCGACAACTTGTCGGGTTAGAGGCCCAAGACCTTGAGGAAGCACGTCGCAAACAAATCCTGGAGAGCACCAGGAACATATCCCCAGATTCAATTCACCTGGTTAGCAACACGGAATTCCTCGTCGCTTCTGAATCCAATCCAGGTTATCGTTACCCAATCGATCTTACTCAATCAACTTGCGATTGCAAGGACTTCCCAAGGATCTGGCTCTACAAGCACATTGCTGCCGTCAATGAGCATTTCCCTGCACTCCACTCGAAGGGGAGCAGCTTCTCTGAGATCCTGGAATGCATGTGTGATCAAGATCTGCCCCAAAGTGCTTCTAAACCAAATGCAGACGAAGAGTGCATTGTCCTCCTCAAGGATATAAATGTGTTATGTCAGCAGCTCACTGCTCTAAGCGATGATGCAACCCCCGATCT
>Ga0307510_10001570_pt1 | contig 25249 bp, 15 predicted proteins | sample 12_EM_MG_FD_207224 | JGI IMG/M metagenome (GOLD analysis project Ga0307510, IMG submission 207224) | Populus trichocarpa ectomycorrhiza microbial communities from riparian zone in the Pacific Northwest, United States - 12_EM | ecosystem: Host-associated > Plants > Roots > Unclassified | place... | reverse complement strand
GATTCAATTAGTTTTTTTTGACAAACTTGACAACCAATCTAGCTTAATTTTGGATTTAAATCCGTTCACGACCATGGATCGTTTTCATTTATGGTATTATCAACAAGCCTTCTTCTTAGTGATAGTGAACTCTTCCTTTTAAAAAAATGTCTCATATAAGAGATAGTCAATTTAATTTATATACTTGCTATCATGTTAACTATTACTGCTAACCCTCTAACATTGTAGAGTATTATCTATGAAAAAAATAAATAAAAAAAGTTCAATTGCATATCCAAAAGGTGATGTCGTTTTCTTACATAGCAAGAATAAATTCGTTTGGAACTACATTTGTGACAATTGATGGTATTGCAGATGATTATTAGCTAAACTATCTGTTATATTGCAGATGATTTGAATATTTGACCACTTGATCTAATTAAGAACTCTTATATCTTGTTATGAAAACTTCTCGAATAAAAAAACTTTATATTTTCAAGTTATGTTTAATATAGAGTGAAGATTTTAAAGGAAGAACGTCAAGCGATATATAAGATTTAATTGTGAAGTGGAATGAATTAAAGGGTTTTTTTAAAAAAAGAGTAATACTCTATTTCTTCTTTTATAAAAAAAAAAAGAAAAAAAAACTATAATTTCTTGTTCAAACTCAATATTCTAGAACACTCAAAAAAGTAATTTTTTAGTTTTTTAAATTTATACTAGGTTTAAAAAAAATATTTTAGAAGTTTTTCGTGATTTTTATTCACAAGTTTATCAAATGAAAAAAAATCAACACTATAATATTTTTTTATTTTTTACTCAAGCACTTTTTAACAATGTAAAATATTGAAATTTTTTATATATTTTCATATTTAGTTACTGTCATAAATTTATTTATTTATTTATTTATTTTAAATCTAACATGAAAGATTTATAATTATGCTTATTTTTAATCTGAATATAATTAAATTAAAATTTTATAATTAAATTATCACAAATAAAAAAATATTAGAATTACCATTATAAATTCGAGAATACCGCTTACTGATTTTTTTCCAATTCACCCCTCAAAAAATTGTATGCATTAAATATAAATCTCATACATTAAATGAATTGTTTTCGCTAATGAATCCGAGACTTTGGATAAGAGTAGCATTACTCGATACTAAAAGGTATCCATGAGACTTTGGATTTGGACTCTCCGTGAAAGGCTAGAAATAGATTTTGTAGATCGGATTATCAACTCATATTCAAGAGGAAAGGGATAATCTTATAAAATTGGATTAGATTTAGTTTACATTTTCAACAATTTCTCCATGTTAAAATTGGTGTCCTAATCATGATGATATCCTTAAATTTCTTTCAATTGCCAAAAGATTTTCCAATTTATATATGACTAGATCGATGGCATATAGTATGTTGCGGGTTGGATTAAATTTATTTTTAATGCAAAAAAAAAAATATCTAGGTGTTGTTAGTGTTTTTCCAGTAAAAAAAATTAAATTATATAAGAATTAATATGATATAACCTGGTTAACTTGACAGATCTAAAAATAATTTGAATAAATAGTAAAAATATAGTTTGACATAAAAAATTTAAGATGATATATTTTAAAAAATATATTAAAACAATAACATATTGTATTGACCTAGATCAACCGAAGTTAACCTGCTACATATGTGACCCAAGTTATGAGATCATGATAAATTATATGAGAATTGACCTGATGTGACCTTGTTAACTTGACATGTCTAAAGATAATCTAGATAAATGGTAAAAATATAGTTTGATATAAAACAAAATTAAGATGATATCTTTTAAAAAATATATTAAAACAATAACATATTATATTGACTCAGGTCAACCCAAGTTAACCTTCTATATCTGCGACTCGAGTTATGAGATCATGATAACGTAATATAAAAGTAAATTGAAATAAATCATGAAACTCAATCCTCAATCGATTAAATATTAAATGATAAAATTAAAAAAAATCAATTAATTTTTTTTTTAAAAAATAACTTGAGTTAATCTAAATTAACTAACTAAATCCACAACCCGGTTTATGAGACCATGATAACCCTAATGAAAGCAAATTGAAATAAATTATGAAACTTAATTCTCAATCAACTCAATATTAATAAAGAATAAAAATGAAAGAAAAAATTCAATTAAAAAACACACACACAAAAGAACAACTTAATTCAACCCGAGTTAACCCACCAAACTCATGAACCGGGTTATGAGATTGAGATAACCTCATAAAAAGTAAATTAAAAAATAACCTGAGTTAACTCGCCAAACCCGCGACTTGGGTCATAAAATTGGGATAACTCCATAGAAACCAAATCAAAATAAATTATGAAGTTTAACTCCTAATAAACCCACTTTTGAATGATGAAATTACAAAAATCAATATTAAAAAATGACATAATAAAATGACCTAAATCTACTCAAGTTAACTTACAAAACTTATGACCTGGGTCATGAGATCGAGATAATTTCTTAGAAAACAAACAAAAAAAATCATAAAACTTAATTTTTAATTAACCCAATGTTGAATGATGAAATTAAAAAAAAATACCAATTAAAAACAAAAACAAAAAATCAAGTCAACCGAGTTAACTCACTAAACCTACGATATAAGTCATGAGACTAAAATAACCATATAGAAAACAAGCCATAACAAATCATAAAACTTAATTTTTAATAAATCAAATATTAAAGAATAAAATTAAAAAAAAATAGATTAAAAAAATAAAAAAAATAAAAACTATTGCAATAAATAGTACTTTATGTAGGGTGCACGGTAAAATCACCATTTTTTTTAATTAATAATAATTAATGTTAGCTTTTACAAAAGCCAAGCCTAACATCTCTTCACTTTATAGCTTGTCTTGTGTGCATAATATTTCTTGATTTTTTTTCCCATCCTATGTTTTCTTTGTTCTGAATCAAATTGTCTAAAGAATAACAATTTTAAAAGGCAAGAGATCAAATTGTCTAATGCTTTAAACAGTTTCGAAGTTCCTCCCTAACATCTTTAATCTAATTTTGGTACAATATTTGTATCACCTTTTGAATTTGGATGTTTCATATTTTTCTTGCAATTTTCTCCATTTATTTATTTATTCTAATCTTGTTGAACCTATTGCTTATCATATTCTACATAATAAAACCCTTGTTTCTGTCTAGCTAAGTTGTTGTCTTGAATTAATTCAAAATAAAATTATATTAAAATTAAAAAAATTAAATTAAGTTTTGATCAGGTTGACCGAATTATAAATTAATTCAGCAGGTGAACTATATCAAATAAGATCATCTCTATTTTATTAATTTTTTAAAACTTAATTTTAATCGATTATCATATTATATTTCAATAACCTGCAAAGCTAGATCGTGTTTAACAACGTTGCGAGCATCCAAATGCCCTGTACTCTAAATTATGACGTCATAAATTATGGGTCTTAGAAGCTAACAGATTAAACAATCACTCCCCCCTCTCTATATGGACTTGCTTGAAATATTCCGTATTTCAAATACATAGTCATCGTGCGTGTGTGCGTGCGCGCACACGCGCACACACGATGACTATATATATATATATATATTAAAAAAAAAACAGTTATTCCATATATTATCACATTTAATAATGCCAAAATGATAATCTTTCCTCGAATAGCTATCTTAATTAATGAACCTTCCAAAATCTTCAAAATTGCCAACCTTCTTTCAAAAATAAAAGGACTTATTTGATCCAAAACTAACCTATATATTTAATTGCATCTCATTAAGATTTCAATTGCATGAATTAATTCTTGAAATACATTACTTAAAATTGCAATTAACATTCCTCTTAAGCTAATTAAGCTACTTTTAGAAATAGAATAAAGAAAAAGAGATTGAATTTACAAAGAAGCTCAAAAATAAAAATTTTCATAAATATATAAATTTGATATATTCTTATATTAAATAATATAACAGATCTATTATATAGTTACTAAATTTGGCTTAGCTTAATAAAATTATTTAAGAAAATCATAACACAGAGCTTAATATAGGTCAAGATTAAAATTAAATAAGAAAAAATATTTATTTAATTAAATTTAATTATTTTAACAAGTTGAATTATGATTTAGTTGATGTAGTTATTAACTAAATCAACATTAAGAATTTTAAAAATGATATTTTCTTGATAAAAAGATAATTGCCTTAGATTGATGGGTAACTCTTGATTTAATAGAATGATTTTTTTTTTTGCTTTATAATAAAATAACTTATCATGATATGAAAAATTTGCTGAAAGATATCTGATAATAAAATCAAAAGTAAAATATTTTCTTTTCTTACAAAAAAATAAAACCTCAAAGTCTGTCCAAATTCCTCAATAAAGAAGAAATTAGCACACCATTTGTGCCTCTTGTTATAGGAACACGTCTCTTCTATGCTCTCTGCTTTATTCCTCCCACTCCTCTTCTTTCTGCGCCCCCACAGTAGCCCTTTTTAACTCTCTCTCTCTCTCTCTATCTCGCTCTGAGCTCAGTATAGTATAAGAACTTGCTTCTTAGAACTAATTTCATTCCTTTCATCCCCACATGATCAAGAAGTTATCTTCCTCGTTTGTCTGACTTTTTTCTGTGAAAAAAAATACTGGGTTTGTAAGTTTTTGTTGAATCATTTGGCTGGAAGATTAAACCTTTGAAGAAAAAGTACTTATAAAGATTGAGTTCGGATTGTGGCCTGAATTTTTTTTGGCAGGTACTTTTGTGATACAGTGATAGCGTATATACAAGTTGTATAGTGTATTTCAGACAAATCTTCCACTTTTTTGGAGAAGATTTGCTGTTTCATTAAAGGTATGATACTGGTAACATTTTTTTTTGTTCTGTTTGGTTGCTGAGAAAATTCTAGGAAAAGAAAATGAAGAAACAATTCTAGAAGACTCTGATGTTCATTTCTTATTGTTGTTATGATTTTTTTTTCTTTTTTTCTTTTTGATGATAATGTTTGAATTTTCTGTTTAGCATTTTTTTAATTTATTTTCTTCTGTGTATGAGAAAGTGCAATTTTTAGTTTACTTTTTTCTTATTTTCAGCTGTTTGTGAGAGCTGAAGTGCATAAAGCTAGGATTTTTGGATCGGGGTTTTGTTCTTTTTGAACAATTTTTGGTGGATATGCTTTGTGTTTGCTTGTGGAGAGTTGAATGGATATTGAAAAAGTTTAGACTTTTTCTTAAACGAATTATGTTATTTTAATCATAATTAGTCCATGATGCTTTCTTTATTCTTTGTACCTTTATTTTATAATCATGTTTAGACCATGTTATTCTTTATTCTATTATTTTCTTTTCTACTTAGATGACCAAATGCTTTTCGATTCTTTCTTGTTTATACTGAATATAGAAAAGTAAAAAGATTTTGCATGTTTTGTGTCTTTAATCTATGTGGAAGTTTATGGGACCTTACAGTTATTATGTTCTTGATTATTGATGAAGATTTCTGAGAATAGATTGTAATAAAAAACGAGAAAACTTCTCAACTACAAGCAAAGAATTTCTGATTTTACATCTCAAGAAACTTTGTGAATGGTCTACAAGTCCTTAGGAAGGATTTCTGCAACGATTCTTTTCCTTTTCGCTAATACCTTAAACTTAAGGTTTGTATATTGTTTAGTTTGGCATTCCTTGTGAAGTAATCTTGACCTATTGTTAGATGTATGACAATATCCTGAAACAACACTTGGCCGGTTTATAAATTTGGATATATTTGGATTAGTTTCATACACAACCATCATAGAATTAATATTTATTGTAAATGCTGAATAAACACCCCCCCCCCTTTTTTTTTTTTTTCTTTTTTTGGTTCTGATGAACCCTTTCTACATTTCATTTAAATTGTTTTTGGTGTTCACTTGCAATATACACTTACCTTGTTTTTTTCTTTATTTTCTTGCAGATCTTCTAGCAAGACTTTATTTTCACTCAGCAGAAACCATAAATAACTTATGGCTTCACCAGATGTCGATTCTCCTTGGCTCTGTGCTGCTAATGAATCTTTTGGTGGATGTTTCAATATGCAAATAGAGGAGATCAAATCAGCCAATGTTTTAAATGTGCTGGAAGCTCCCTCATCTTCTATGTCTGATACCTGTAATATCCCCAAGCCACCACCTTATCCTAATAAAACATCTAAAGCAGCCAACAATTGTAAAAGGATTTTAGAGACTTGCTCTGTGCCACGGGAAATTAAAGATACATGGGACAGGCTATTCAAGGAAGCACATGGTGCAGATGTCTACATTATCACTGGTAGCAAATCATATATTCCAGCTCATTGCAATGTTCTGGTAAGTTAATTAGACTTCCCAAACATTTCTGCTTGCTTGGAAGTATCATTGTTTGCATCGAAGATAACTGCTTGAGTCTAGGAATTTTGTTTGTATATCTAAATATAAAAGATAAAATGGGTGATTGCTTTCAAAAGGTTTCTTTCTTTAAATCTGATGCATCCATTGGGGTGTTTCAATATTGGTGCCTACCGAATATAAAATGATGTGCCGTTGCAAGTTTTCTTTTCTAAATTGAGACGAAGAAAGGCAGTACAAATAACAACATTCGTAATCTTTTTCATGAATAAAGACCTGAAGTTGAATTATTATCATTAAAAAATTTAGGGCCAATGGGGTGGCTGAAAGTTTACAGCTGTAACTTTTCCTTTTTCAGAGTATTTCTTCACCTGTGCTAGGGAATATCCTGCAGCGTTCGAAAGTTAAAGATGGTATTAGATACATCAAAATTCTTGGTGTACCTTGTGAAGCCGTCTACATGTTCATCCGGTTTTTGTACTCATCCTGGTATATTTGAGTATCCTTTACCGAGTATTCATCGTCATTAATTTTCTTTGGTACTGTATCACAGGTGCAATAGAAAATGTTGTGTATTCTTTTTAAATGCTTCTTGTTGCTTTTTGTTTGGAGCGGATGGCTATGAAAATGTTTCCCTTTCAGTTTTCTGTATATATTTTTCATTATTCGAAGGTGGTCAGATTTAAATAAAGATATTCATTCTTGACATCCTAGTGCAGCTATGAAGAGGATGAGATGAAGAAGTTCGTTCTCCATCTGATGGTTTTATCACACTCATACTCAATCCCATCACTGAAAAGATTTTGTATAGACTTTCTGGAGCAGGATTATCTGACCAAGGAAAATGTGATAGACGTGCTTCAGTTAGCAAGGAGCTGCAATGCACCACGACTCTCCTTCATTTGTGTTCGTATGGTTGTGAAGGACTTGAAAACTATATCATCAACTGAAGGTTGGAAAGTTATGAAGCGTGCTAACCCTGCCCTCGAACAAGAGCTTGTAGAATCTGTTGTTGAAGCAGATTCGGTAAGTCAGTTCCTGATCTTTGTTGCAAACAATGAATAGAATGTGCAGCTAGTCATTTAAAGGCTGTTGAGAATTACATGCAATCAGAGTTATTTTCACATGTTTAGACTTTAGATGACGGGCTATAAAGCAAGCACATGCAAGGTTCTTGTTTCTTTTATTTTTATACTCCCACATCAAGGTGAGGAAGTAGCAACTAGTGAATCTTCACATGCATAATTTAAGCATTAAAATTGGAATCCTGTAAATTTAGCTTTTTGGGAAACATTAACACTAACCACTGGTACATGATGGATGGCCCTTTGAGAACAAGTTGTCTAAGACACAAAAATTGCTTCTCAGTGGAATGCCTTCTGGTGCCAATCAGGAAAAGGTTTTTCATCCTAGTCTGTAGTGATGGTTTAGCTGAGCTTCATGTTTCTCAGTGGAATATCTACTTGGTTATGGTTGAATCTAGTAACATGTTTCCTCAGTGGAATGACTAGTTGGTTATCTTGACAAAGGTCTCCCGCTCTTGTATTTTTTAAGCCTTAAATCCTATTATGCGTGAGAATCCTGTTATTCTAGATAGTCAAATGAATGTTTGTAAACCAATTGCCTTTTGATTTGGAAAGGAAGCTGTCCAAATGATACTTGCTATCATGAATTTACTGTAGCAATTGGTTGGTCTTGCTATTACTGTTGACTTCTGGACCCTTATTTCTTCATTTTCTTTTCCTCAAGTCAATATTCATATCCAGAGTTATGATTTTTAGTATATGATTCAATGTTACATTATCTGGTACAGGCTGTAGTCTTTTCCTTGGTTCAGTTTCACATAATGGAATCTGAGTTTCACTTCTTTTCAGAGAAAACAAGAGAGGTTGAGGAAAATAGAAGAGAGAAAAGTGTACTTGCAACTGTATGAAGCAATGGAGGCTCTCCTTCACATATGCAGGGACGGGTGTAGGACAATTGGACCTAGTGACAAAATGCTTAAAGGAAGCCAAGTTCCCTGCAACTTTCCTGCTTGCAAAGGACTTGAGTCCTTGGTTCGTCATTTCTCTAATTGTAAGACTCGGGTTCCCAGGGGCTGTGTTCACTGCAAACGCATGTGGCAGCTTCTTGAACTGCATTCTCGCATGTGCAACGACCCAGATTACTGCAAGGTCCCGCTTTGTAGGTGAGAATGGAACTTCCATGTATTATCTTTGCCTCTATGCCTATATTTTCAGGTTTTCAAAATCCATTTAAGTGAATATGAAACTTGAACAAAAGGGAAAATTAGAAACTAAAAGAGGACAAATGAAGAGTTCAAAAACCATTTATACTTGCCACAATGCTATCTCATTTATTATGGAATTTGAGTGGCCAAATATGTCCTCCAATGTGTTATTACACAAGAAATTGTTTCAAGGCATGGAAATATATGAGATTGAGCTGGATTAGTCCGAGTTTCTGCATTGTAGTTGTGAAACAGTACCATGGACTAGTAGTTGAATCAATCCCATCAGTCTCATTTGTTCTGTGTTTTTAGTTTTATCACTATACTGAAGGTTAGATTATACATCCTTCTTGCTTGATTTAAGCCACAGCCTTGAGCTGATATGTTCTTAGACTTGTCAGTAATTAAGGTAAACAAGTTTAAAGCATATGCTGCAGTATCATAATGATGTGCTCTTTGCTTGTTGATAGGCATTTCAAGGAAAAAATGCAGCAGCAAACGAAGAAAGACGAAGCTAAGTGGAAACTGCTGGTCAGCAAAGTAATAGCAGCAAAGAACGCACTGGGGCCATTCTCAGCTCGCCCTGTAGATTTATTCTGACCCCATTACTTCTCTCAAACCTTGTATCCTCATCACAATATGCCATTCAACAAACCCACGCCATTGTTTAAAGTTTTAGAATTGCAATGGAGGCTTTGTAAAAGTTTCATTTTAGCACGTGTATTTTTTAAAAAATTATTTCAGTCCCTATATTTAGTTTTTATTTACAAAGTGGCCCCTTTTTTTTTATTTGTATATCCATCATGCTTTGCATCCCCTGAGCGGGTTTTTTTACCGGTAGAAAGAATGTTATGGTCTATGGTTTAAACTAATGGTTCAGATATTTCACCAACAAAATATCCATCATGCTACTTTTAGCAAGAAGAAAGTAATCTTCCATCATCACTAAACGATTTTTAGGATATTTCAAATCAACTTAGTTTGTGGTTAGTAAGCATCACCACCACAAAAAAGACAGCAGCAGCATATCTAGTATATGGTTTTAGTTTAGAACAGAGATTTAGGTTGGAGATGGATAATTTTTAGTCTGAATAATTTGTTTACAGACAACAAAAAAAATTTCAACCGTTTAATTATGTCGGTGCATCTATGTGTTCAGCAAAAAAACAAGTCATGCTTGTTTTTGCTTAACTTGTGGTTGCAACACAGAAATTGTGGGTTCCATAAGTTGAAAAACATGGTTCATGACTAACCAAACAACTTTAATTTGTGGTTTCAACTGAATGTGAAAGTTATCATGTAAACAAACACTCTATGCGGTTAAAATTGTGTTTTTCTCTAATCCAATCACTTTATAATTTTATAGGAGTGTTAATGAAAATTAGCATGAAAGTTAGGTAATGTAGTGAGATGTAGTTAAAATTGAGTTTTACTCTAATCCAATCACTTTATGATTTTGTAGGGTCTCATCACAAATTTTCTTGTTAAACTTTGATTATAAAAAACTATAATTTATATATATATTTTTTAATTTTATCTTTTCAAATTATAATTTTAAAAGCTATTATATTACTAAACATATTCTTTTATTTCTATCAAAAAGCGATAAGGTATATTGAGAGCGTAGTTATCGAATCTAATTTTAGATTTAATTTGAAAATAAACTTAGATAATCAGGTGTTTTAAAAAGATATCATTTTAGTTGTTTTTTAAAAAAGTTGATTTGATAGAATTTAAAGAATGTATTGTTTAGTTAGGTAAATTAATTCATTTAGATTATTTTCAAAACCTGAAAAAAATTAAAGCTCAATTAAGTTCAAATTAAAAATGAATTAAGATTAGGGTTATATTTGTTTTACAGAAAGTAGTTTCCTGAAAATCACTTTACAAACTTTCATGTATTTGTTTGTTATTAAAAAAACTAGTCAATGGAAAGCACTTTCCAGACAAAGAAAAATTTGGTTTGGTTTTCAGAAAAATGTTTTCTTTTTATTTTAGGCGAAAAACACTTTCAATAAATTATAAAAAAATTAAAAATATCATATTATTTATTGATTATATCAAACTTGATCTTCAAACTTTTGATTGTTATATATTTTGTTTTGAATCTTTTGTTTTCAATTATATCCCTTAGAATTTGATTTAATTTTATTTTTATATTAACTTTGGTTCTCATTTTTATAATTGTTATTTATTTTTCTCTTATTATTTTTTTAATTGAAATTTTTTATCTATCAAATTTAGTCCTCATTCTTTTGATTGTTAATTATTTTATTTGAAATAATTTATGATATTATAATTATAATTATTTTAATTTCATCATCTTTCAATTTTTTTATCTATTAGATTTAATCTTCATTATTTTAATTATTATTTATTTTATTTGAGATAATTTATTCAATTAATTTTTTTTAATTTTATTTTCATCAAACTTTTTAATTTGTAAGATTTGTTTCTTATTATTTTAATAACTTGAAAAAAAAATATTAATAAGTTATTTTTGAGGTTATTTTTTATAACATAACCAAATATTAGAAAATATTTTTTAATTTATTTTTTATAATATTATCAAATATTGAAAAAAAATTATTTAAAAAAAATATACTTTTTTTTTTAAATATTTACCAGCCAAAAAAAAAAAAAAACGAACGGCATTATAATTGAATGGAGTATTTGCCGAGTAAATTTATCGAACAGGATTAATAATTGATACTAATACAAGGACAAAGGGTTTTCCACGGACTGCTCTTAAGAGATTCCAACTGAATATTTAGAAATATTCTCCAAGAAATTCCCCTGGTGAATCATCTGGTCAAACTCCCAGCATTCAGATAATCCAGTCAGCTGCTGAGTACAAGCAGCCATCTATATGGTTCCTTAATTCACTCCAAATTAAGAATCCAAAACCTTCTGCTCAATCTTGAATCATGAGACCACTGAGAAAATCACTCCTTGAACCTAACCCTAAATCATCATCACTCCACAAAGCCCTTTCTTCACAGTTCACTTACTCTCTTGATCGGCCTCCAGCACCAGAACCCCACTTCAATGAGACCACCAATACCCACTTTCCATTTTCAAGAAACCAACAAAAACATCACTCCAACAATGGACAAACCAATACCCTCTTGTTCAATTCACTACACAAACTAAAACCCACTTCAAGTACTTTGTTGTCTAGCCAAACGAGGTTGTTTTCATGTTCAAGTTCGTTTTTTTCGCTTTCAAGATCTCATTTTGGCAAAGAACCCGTCTTTAAAGTTATATTTCATGATCCAATCTCTAGTAAATTCATTCAAAGAAGGGCCTTTTCAAGTGAAAATCCAAACCCGGAAAATGCTGTGTCAGGGGAGAACTCACAGCCGATTGATGCAGGGTCTTCTATGAGAAAACCAATTAGTTTGTGGCCTGGAATGTACCATTCTCCTGTGTCTAATGCCTTATGGGAAGCAAGATCAAGGATTTTTGAGGAGCCTAATGATTCTGGGACTTCAGAGACTGAATTGGTTGCGAAAAGTCCATCAAAGAGCAGGACTAGCATTTGTTATAAGTTTTCTTCTGATTTTATACTTAGAGAGCAGTATAGGAATCCATGGAATAAGATTAGAATGGGGAAGTTGGTTGAAGATCTTGATGCTCTTGCTGGAACCATTTCCTATAAGGTACATAGGATTTTGATTTTGTGTTTGCTTAATGTTTGATAGGTAATGTTTGAGATAGGTTTGAACCATTCCCAGTAGCTGATATGATCTAGAGTTTCATTTCTTTTTGCCTATTGAGTTTATAATTGGTTTTCTGTTTTGACCAATATTTCACTTGTGGACCAGCATTGCTGCAATGTTGATGGCTCAACTAGGCCTTTGCTATTGGTCACTGCTTCTGTTGATAGGATAGTTTTGAAAAAACCAATCCTTGTTGATGCTGATTTGACTATAGTTGGTGCTGTTACATGGGTTGGGAGGTCATCCATGGAGATTCAGATGGAAGTGATTCAGCCCACTGAAGGTACTCTAGTAATAAATGGTGTTTCTTTTGTTCTTTCCTCTACAATCTCGGCTGTGATTTGATTGTAGATTACTAGATCTCATGTATAATTTATTGTGTGCATGTCCCTGCTCTTCATACTTCACTTCATTTCGATACGAGTGTTTATCAGCAGAGAAGATGGAACTAGAAATGAGTTACAATCCTAGCATGAAAGGTATATTTTGTGGAGGAACTTGTGGGAGCTGAATGTACCCATTCTGCTGATGAAAGCTTTGCAGCGGGAAATAACTGGTGTTCTTTCATATTGCTTTTTGAGGTCCATGCATTAAGGTCCAAATTATAGGCTATCAATGCAATGTTCTGCTGGCAAAGAGAGTTTACTGCAAGTCGAATCAGCTTAAAAGTGGTCGTAGGTTTTGCTTGTTAATATTGAATTCATATAGTCCAAAGTACTTGTCCACACTTTCAAAAGCAGTTCTTCTGCAGAATTTTTTACTGAGTTGATTCTTTCCCCTTTTTTTCCTAACCCTGTGTTGCAAAGGTTGATTTTTGTTTGGGGAACTTTATGTGAAGGGACCCTAGATTTTCTTGTTTGTTGGCTTTGAAAAATATCCTCTTTATTGAAGCATTTTTCCTTTCCCATGCACTTTTAGGATGGAAAAGCAGTTGCCCTTTTAATTTTAGATTATGGCATTTTTCATTTCTGTAAAACAAGTGTGCTCTTTCCAGTACTTCTATGTAAGCATTAAATATGTTGCTTTGCGCCTAATAATATTCTCAGAAAAATCTCATCCTTGCCAGTAAGCACAAATCAACGTCTAGTCTAGTTAATTTGCATTTAATCTCATACGAACATTGTTGGCCTTCCAATAATAGCATCTTTTAGTGATGTACTGCTATCACAGGCTGCTTTTCAAGTTCAATCCACTTGATGTTTTCTTACTCGTATCTTTTTCAAAAAGTTCTGAGTACAATTCTTGGAAGTGATTTTTAATGGGAACTTGTTTATCAGGGGCCACCAATCCATCAGATGCAGTTGCTCTTGTAGCAAATTTCACATTTGTCGCTCGTGATGCAAAGACAGGAAAATCAGCTCTTGTTAACCAGATCTCACCTGAAACTGATAAAGAGAAATTGCTTTGGGAAGAAGCAGAAGAAAGAAACAAGATGAGGAAAAAGAAGAAAGCGGAAAAGAAAAGGGATTCTGAGAATGAGGATATGGAAAGGCTCAATGCATTGTTGTCTGAAGGGAGGGTTTTCATTGACATGCCAGCATTGGCAGACAGAGATAGCATTCTTATACAAGATACTCGTCATGAGAACACTTTTATTTGTCAGCCACAGCAAAGGAACATTCATGGTCGTATTTTTGGAGGGTTTTTGATGCGCAAGGCATTTGAACTGGCCTTCTCGAATGCTTATGCATTTGCTGGTGCAGCACCACTCTTTGTTGAAGTTGATCATGTTGATTTCTTCAGACCTGTAAGTACCAACCCCTCTGCTTAGTTATATCTTTCACACAACGTGGAACAACTATTTACAACCACCTTTTGGAACAGATTTAGAACTCAATTTCCTGGATCTTTGGAGGGCATTTCACTTTCTTTGATTTCTTACAGCTATCTTTGGCCAGGGACATGGCATTGTAGGAGAACATTATCAGCGTTTGCGGTGTTTATAAGTGCTGATGAAGTTAGATTTAGGAGCTCCTAAAATAGGAAGATATTTCAACAAAAAAAACTGCTTCAGTATACCTCTTTCAGCTTTTCATGTCCATGAAGATTGAATAGTTGGGCAAGCAATTCTGTGAACTTTATATTTTAAGCTTATGGGATTCCATAATTCCTTTCGCTGATGCAGGTGGATGTTGGGAATTTCCTTCGCTTGAAGTCTTGCATTTTGTACACAGAAGTCGAGAACCCAGCTGAACCTCTGATTAACGTGGAAGTTGTTGCTCATGTTACAAGGCCTGAGCTAAGGTCTAGCGAGGTGAGTATCTGAATTCCTCACGTTTCTTTGTTATAGTTCCGCAGTTCGCTCCTCCCCATAGTGTGACAAAAAATAAAAGAAACTTGAGAGTGTTTTGCTATTTGTTGTAAAAAAACATTTTGCTGTTAGATAAAAAGGGAACACTCAATTTTGGTGTTAACAAATGGAAGTCAGCAATGATGAAAGAACTTGTATGGGTGCAAGAGGAACCCTCGCTAAATGTTTTTTCAGTGGTGTAAACCTATCGAAAACAGTCATTTACTGCTCACAATCGCAAACATATAACTGAATGGATGGTTTAGTACATAATTTGTAATTCCAACACCTTTTCATTTTCTATTCTGAGCTAAAATGGCTAGAATACATATTAATTTTTCCTTGTATGCCACATGATTTGAACAGGTATCAAACAAATTCTGCTTTACATTCACTGTCCTTCATGAGGCCATTAAAGATGGATTGAGGATTCGGAATGTTGTTCCAGCTACGGAAGAAGAAGCACGTCGAGTTCTTGAACGCATGGATTCTGAAAACTCCTAGATTGCAAAATCGTGAAATAAATCTCCCTGTTGTCTGGAAAAGAAGCAGAGGGGGTGAAAATGGCGGCAGTCTTCCTCTTTTTTTGGTAGGCTTGGATAGCTTGAGCGTAAATAAGCAATGATGTTTGGATTCATTAGCATCTTAATAAACCACATGTACAATTTCTTTGTACAGATAATAAACCACACAAGGTTGGACTTCACCATCTGAACATAAATTCTTAAGGGTCCTGGCTACGCACTCAGGCAATTTGATGCTGTCTGAACATGCATTGCGAATGATGCTTTGTTACTTAACCCTATTGGAAGTAATCTTCATCCCATACCTGACTTAAACGTCTCCTCGACTCAAAAAACAAAATTTAGCCTTGACAAGATGTGAAAAATTTGACCATGCTTTCAGCTTCTAATTTACATGATAGATCCGACTATTCTGACTTCACTACGTTATTACCTGACATAATCCCTTCGGTATGTTACATACAAAGTAGACAAATCCAAAATCTTGTAAAGCATATGTTTAGATACAAAACATGTGGCCAACCTAAAAAAGGGTAATGGCTAGATGCAGAAACTCAATTCAAACAGCCTGCTGCCAGCACCACCAATTTCAGGTAAGCATCCCAGTGAGATTCCACAGAATCACCCGGAGTTAAACTTATCAAGATGATGGAGTTTCATCGTCAGAAGAACCATCGTGAAGCCTTCCAACAAGTCCTGGAAAAACTGGTGCAAGTGTTGGATTTAAAGGCATGGGACGGACTGAACTGTATATGGTTCTTTCATTGATCTTTCCAACCTCTTTGCATACATGATCGAGAATGGAAATAAAATCCCTCACCACCATAAAAATCCAGAATGGGCGAGCTTCTACCTTAGCCGAGTTCCCATGGAAATACTCAGTTATTTCCTTCACCAGAGAGAGAGCAGCCTTTTCCTGTGCTTGGAGCCTTACAATTTCTTCCTCTGCCTTCTTCATGAACCCATTCATCGACTCTGAGAACTTCCAGCTACTCTCCTTCAACACAATTTCTTCATTTAGTTTCAGAACTTCAGTAATTTTTGTCATTCCAGCGGCAAGTTTTGCAACTTCACTGCAAAGCACATCTGAATCCATTGCAGCGGATTTCTTTACATTGGTAAGCTCTCCACTCAAACCTGAAACCACTTGCAAACCAAGCTTCCTAAACTGAACTTCATCTTGGAATGCTGATTGTTGAGTTTTCTGAGCTGTTTGATCCTGGTTTGTACCACAAAGACGAGAACCTTCAGACCTGATGATTTCCTGAACAACAAAATGCAAGAGTGTGGTTTTCCCATCAGTGCCTTTAATATCAACAAGCTTCAGGAGTGTGTCAAGCTTGAAGGCTTGGGCATCGCCGCGATTGGTGCCAACATTCATGCGGTTCCCAGTCTTGAGCACTGCTTCTAGAAGTTTCAAGAACATTCTGCTGTTCTTCAATTCCTCACAAGCTGCCTGTAGAAAAAGAAAAATGAGAAGCAGCTGGAAGATTGCTGCAACAGGAAATGATGAACGGAAAAAATGTGCTCTAGCATTTTTGGCAGATCTAGTGATGGAGCCCTTTTGATCACCACAATACATGATTAGAAGTGAATAAAAAAATTATTTTGACATGTAGAAGGGTAAGAAGGTTTATAACAACCATGAAACAGAACAGTGTACCTGCTTTTTAATATCAGCTATATTACCTTGTATTAAAATAAATCAAAGAACATAAAAATTTACAAGCCGAATGAAGATTTACCTCCAGTGTTTCAAAAGACCTTCGCAGGTACTCAATTTCTGAATCAAAACTCGCAATATAAAGCATTGCATCAACCCTCTTGAATGCAAAAGGAACATCAAGCACTTCCTTGAGAAATTTCTCAGCAGGGCCTAGCTTGAACGGTGATTCATCCTTGAAGTCTTTTAGTTTGCATTCTTCTTCTTTAGTCGGAGCCATCTTTGATAGACTTTCAAGAAGTTCTGTTCCCAGAGTATCTGAATTGCCTGTTCATAGCAGAGAATGGTTCAGTAACAGCATAGCTCTCTCTCATCAATAATGTACGCGCGGGCGCACTCCATATAGTTCTTAGTGTTCTTTGGAAAGCAAAGGGAGGCATTAACATGCAGCTTTTTTACCTATCTTCAACAAAGATTAGCTTTTTGGCCTAAGATGGGAAATGCTGTGATGGGAAAAGATAAGATATCTCTATGAATAGAGGCAGTACATTTGCACTACAAACACCAAGTCATAAAAAGAGACTATTCTTTCTCAACTTTTGATAATCCATATAGCACTGTAGGGACCAAATAGAATTATAATTAACCAACCAATAAAACAATGTTCATTAGCTAAAAGCATTCAACATTTAAATTGCATTGTGGCAGGCATAAGCTTTGTCTAAAACGCATCCCTTAACTACCTTGATTTAAGAATCTTTCATAAAGAAGCACCACCGCTACCAAAGGTTTGTCACTGTTTGCTGGTCAAAGAGAAGTGATACATCACCACGTTCGATTCCACAAAAAAAAAAAACCCCTTAATATGCGGCAACCTCAAGCCTAGAGATTTTGAAATTTTAACACAGGTAGGAATTTGCAGCCAAAGATAAGAAAACTGTAGGAACCAAACATGGTTGAAGATAGTGAAGCAGGTATTTTAAACTTAGATCGACTCCAATAATGCAGGCAGCTATTACATTACCAATTTCCATGCATTTTTGTGGACAATCCTTAAGAATTGAAAGCAAGATTGTCTACGTGATTTTACCTTCCAAAAGGGCTTCACAGACTTCTTCAATGGTCACATTAAGAGCCCTCAACAATATTGCGATATTCTGGGACTTCTTTGGATCAAGTACTGTATTCTCCTGGTTCAGCAATGGAAGCGATAGCCGCCTTCCATTGTGATCCTTCACGTTAAAATTTGAATTATTCACCATAAAAAGTGTCTCAATCATTTCCTCATTCAACCTGCAACAGAAACCACATTCTACAAACTTACAAAACCATTCAACTTAACCAAACAAATAAGAAAGTAACTCCTTGCAAAATCAAGAAACTTCAAAAATAAACAAAAAGCTGAAAAGGTTTTTAAGTATCTCACTGAAAAGAGCTAGATTTTATCTGATCCCACACCATAGCCCGATCCGAGCTTGCTCTAACTTTATCCCAATGTAAAGGCTTCAACTTTGGTTTCATACTCTCCTCATTCCTCTCAACACTACCTTTGCTTTGCATTTGCTCATTGGCAAAAACTGGCATTGCATGATTTTGAACTAAAACAGACCTTGTAGGCGTAACGAGAACTGGAGGCCCTGAACTCCCCAAATTCATTTCCCGAGTCACTCTAACTCCCATTGGCATCTCCCAAAACCGTGGTGGTGGAGGTGGTGGAGGCGGTGGTGGCAGTTTTACTGGCACAAATTGTTTACTAGCACTCCCTATCCTCACTGGAACCTGCTCATTCTGTCCCGAAAAATCCAGATTTCGCTCCAAAGAACTCTGCATCTCCCCTGAATCTCTCCCTGATGATGATGAAGAAATGGGTGGCGAGGATCGCTTAATGGACTGAACCGGAGCAGGAAAACTAATTATAGTTTCAGGAGACTTAGATTCTCCGCTTCTAAGGCTAGAATTCGATACTGGAGACACACTGCTGGACACAGATTTTGATGGAGAACAAAAGTTTGATTCTGGATATGAAGCAGTCCTTGAATTAAAACTTCTAGACCCAAAAACCTCTCCTTGAGTCCCTTGAATCTCTCTTCTAGAACTTGAATCAACACGAACTGGACTCTCATGACTAGTCTCTTTCCTTCCAGAAGACCCTCTTGGTGAAAAGAACTCTTCTTCCTCGTCAGTATCTCTATCAACTCCATCTTCTTCTTTACTAGAACTAACAAGAACTTCACCACTTCTATAAGTTGGTGTGTAATTATGTCTAGGCAATGGAGGCAACGGTCTCAGCTCAGGAGACCCAAGTTTTTGATACTGTGAAGAAGATGACGAGGAAACACCAATCTTAAGACCAGTATTGTTGGATGAAGTTAGCTTGTCTGGATCATCAATGCCAGCTCGAGAGTTCACTAATGTGCCCAAGTAAAGGAACTCTGAGCTTGTGCTTACAACACCAGGACGGTGTGGGAGCTTCGGAGGTTTAGGAGAACCATCTGAAGGGATAGTGTTCTGAGGATAAAGGCGGAGATTTTCTGATCTTGAACCCTTTTGAGGGCTAAAAGGCTGGGTTTTTCTGCGAGAATAGATGAAGAAGGCTGAAAATAAGGCTAAGAGGGCAGCGAAAAGGAGGGAGAGGGAGATGGAAATTGCAATAATGAGGTTGTGGTGAGGAGAGGAGGATTGGTGGGGGAGAAGGAGGGAGGAGATGTTAGCAGGGAAAGTTGATAGGGTGGGAGTGGAAGGAGGAGGTGGTGGAGGTGAAGGGAGGGTAGGGAAGAACGGCTTTTGTGGGTTACTGTGGTTGCTGTTGTTGTTGTTGCTGGGGGTGGCGGTGAAAGGATATTTGGGTTGGGGTTGAGGAGACGAGGAGGGAGGCTGTGTTGGTGTAATGGAGGGGGTTAATGGGATAAAGGGTTGGTGGAGGAGGTGTCGGTGGTGAGTGGTGGAGGTTGTGGTAGTGAAGTGAAGATGGAGGAGGAGGTGGAGGAGGATAATATTTATTGTAACACTAGCACTAGTAGTAGTGGCCATCAATGTATGTTTTTGAAGGTAATTAAACATAAAGTAAAGACGCCCTTCAGACACACACGATGTTATGTCTCTCTCTCTAAAACCAGAGATGTAGCAAGATTAAGAAAGAAACGAAGTTAATGTGGTGGGGGTCGTGGGCCAATGAGAGAGGGAGAGGGAAGGCTTGAAATTGTAGAGAGAACAAGAAACAAAGCATTAACCTTGAGGTATTGTAGTGGGAGACGGTGAAGAAAGTTCAGTTCTTGGATTGGGATTCCCCACACAGAAGAGCAGGCAGGCAGGTAGAAAGATTGAAGAAGACTGAGAGCACAGTGCTTCTTGATAGACAGAAACAGCTTGTGGCTCAAGAAGCTAGATAGACGGGCAAGTTCTTGAACTTGAGATTGGAATACTGTTGCAGAAACGAGACACTCACACAGTTCAGAAAACGTGAGGTCCAAGAAGAGAATGTCCTCACTCACTGTGTGGGAGAATCAAGGAGAGGAAGAGCGCGAGAGAGGGTACTTCTACTACATGGTGGGGAAAGGAGGGAGCAGTAGGAGGAAATTGGAATGGTAGTTTGGAATTTCAAGACAAAACAGCAGCACAAACCCCATTATAGACTTTTCATTTTCACCTTTTTTTTTTTTTTTTTGCATCTCTAGATTGAGAAGAAGATGACAGTAGCAAGGTGGAAATCCAGGTGGAGTTGAGGAGGAGATACCCCTAGAGGAGGTTAAAATGACTGACACTTTGATATTTTGTAAATTATGTATCATTATTGTAGGGATTTTGTTTGCAAGCTTTGTATTTTGGTCATGTGGATGTTAGATTTCTGACAGAACTATCATCTCATCAGTAGAATTATTTTCTTAAGAAAATTAACATAGTTTAAAAAATTAATGAACTAATAAGTTTGATATATATATATCCTAATTAAAAAACATTAAAAATTAAAATACTATTTAAAATATTATGTTTGTGTATCAAGTTATTTTTTTATAAATTATATTTTATTTGTTTTTTTTATTAATATTACTTTTTGAAATAGTATTAATAAGTGAAGATACCCGTATATCAGAAAAGAGTATATTTGAAAGTGTAGTAAATATTGTTTTTTATTTTTTTTTACTTGAAAATATATCAAGATATTTTTTTAATTTATTAAAATTTATTTTTTAATATCAAAATGATCTAAAAATATTTAAAAATTAATTTGAAGCTAAAAATATATTTAAAAAATGTAATTGGACCACAATACCAAACATGACCGAAGGATTTATTTTTATAGTTTATCCTGGTTTTAAAATCATTTTCTAAATTATTTTTTACATAATAAAATATCGAATTAATATTCTTTAAGAGTTTTTTAGTATATTTTTAATTAAAAATAGCATGCATCATATAATCAAACACACGCAAGCAAGTGAAAAACAGTTTTTTAAAAAAAAATAGCACAATAAATTAAAAAAATAACCGAATAACACCATTTTAAAAAATTAATAAAATAATATATTTTTATTTTATCACATTTTAAAAATATGGTATCTATTAAATGTTATTTTTTACAAGTATAATAAAAAAAAATAACATTTACACTTTTTTTTAGAAAAAAAACTAACTCTACTCACAATAAGTTTCTCCCTAAATAAATAAAAAGAAGAAGCTGGAATATCATTTTCAAACCATTAATATGAAACGTGGCCAAATTTTATTAGGTAAATCAGATCAAACAAGTGAGATACAGATGATGTGACCTGTTCATGATCATGCAAAACCTGACAAGCTCCATTATGCAGCTCTACCCCTCTTATTTCCTGCACACACGACGACGTTTAGACAATAACATATAGGTACCGATTGCCGTACAGTGAAAGTGAATGCGTTTAAAAGTGGAATAACAGTTTTTTTAAGGTGTTTTTTATTTTAAAATATATTAAAATAATATTTTTTTATTTTTAAAAAATTATTTTTAATATTAAAATAATATGAAAATATTAAAAAATATTAATTTAAAAAAATAAAAATATTTAATTTTTTTTAAAAGACATTTCAAAAATACAGTGCCCAACACACCTAAGAAGGAAGGGAATCATGAGAAAGCCGAGCTCTCTTTCACACTCTTTGTGGGGGAAAAGGTTTTGCTTTCGGCCTTGATTCTTTTTACAGAGGGTACGAGTACGACTGAGGAGGGAACACTGGAATCCAGCTGGATATTTTTTGGATTCTTTCCACGCCATGTGGTTTACTGTGCACTTGCTGGATTAATCTTTCCTTGGTGCAGATTCATTGTTCTTTCACGAGATTATTTTTTATTTTTTTATATTTATTTAGATTGTTTTTTTATGTATTATTGTTAAAAATAATTTATTAAAAATAAAAAATATATCATTTTAATATATTTTTGAAAAAAAAACACTTTAAAAAATAATTACCATATTTTCAAATATCCAAAAAATAGATCCAAGTCATAGAATGTTTGGAATTATAGTTCATTTATGTTTTTTTAATTAATTTTATTTAATATAGTTATATCAAAAATAAATTTAAAAAATAAAAATTATTATTTTAAAACATTTCAAAATAATAATAAAATATATTTTATTATACTTGCGGAGCCGACATGGTTTCTATGACATTTACGTAAATCACCATGAGTTGAGGCCCATTGGTGGCGAGTACATTTTTGTTTGCGCCTTATACCTCTCTTGTGTCTAATTATTAATTAACTACTTTATTGTTATTGATACATCATTAACTCACAATCATTATTCATTAATTAAGACATTTTAAAAATTCTTTTGGATTAGGGTTCATTAATTATATATATATATATATATATATAAAACAGAGACAGAGAGAGATTTTGACATGAACTTGTCTTATTTACCCTTCTCGTATAAACCCTTCTCGTATAAGATTAAATTTATAATATTTATCATTTTTTAACTCTAGTCATCATTTGTTTTTTTTAAATACTTTTTTTTATTTAAAAAAATATTTAATTAATAATCCTCGATCGTTTTGATATTTTAAATGCCTTGTGAAAATATTAAATTATATATAGAGAGAGAATGAGGAAAGCGGATCAATCCAAAACTCTTGGCATGGAATGCTATTCGAATAGCAAGATTTTCTATACTTCAAGTAGATATGGAGCGAGAATACATTCATTTTCTATAAATTGTTTTTTTCACTTGGCTTATTTCATGATTTGCCCGAAACTAAAGACAACAATTAAATATAAAATATAAAAATTTAATAAGCAAAAAAGGGTTGTAGATATTAATTACAAACTCCCATTTATTCCCTCTTAAAAAATTAATATTGATTAAGTCTTTCTTCTTATAAGGTTTATAAGAGTTTAATTAAGTCAGGAACCCTATCTCAACTAGAAAACAAAATAAAAAAAATAATTATAAAATCCAGAACAATGCGTGAAATCTGAGAAAAAAAAATCAAAATTAGCCCAAACCAAGACCCCGGGGTTAGAGTTTTTATATCTCATGATTTGATAGCTTATGAAGCGCCAAAGATGCTATTATAAGGAAAGTAATTTCCGGAAATTTTCTATAAATATTTGAGTCTGATTTAATAATTAGATAAAAAGTTATGACATAGGGCTATACATGTATTTAATTAAATAAATGAAGAATTATATGTGTCGACAAATGCAAAAAAAAGTGTTTGCGCGTCTATTCTACTTTATTCACAACGGGTTGTATATTTTTTTTCTAATGCAAAAGGATGAATGTGTAGGTATTGTTAACGCATTTTTTGACATCGAGAAAATTATAATTGTGAATCAAAAAATCAATACTTACATATAATAAAATAAATAAAAGTAGTACGTGCTGTTAACGCAACACCGCGTGTATCACAAATTAACTTTTAACGTAGTAGAAAAATAAGACAATATTGTGAGTGTATTTCACTGTATCATGATTCTTTTAACTAAGATAGTATTTGATATTCTGGTAGTGATTGCTTTTTTAAATAATTTGAGATCAAAAATATATTAAAATAATATTTTATATAAAAAAACATTGTTTTGAAAACAATATGGCAACAACAGAAATAAACACAACTTAAGACACTATTCATGCTCAACAAAATAAATCTTAAAATTTATAAATTAATAAACTAAGAAAGAGTTGCAGTGACAATAAATATCTATCAAATTCAGGCTCAATTATTATTCCTAAATATAATAGTAGGATGCTAGTTACCTAAAGTGACACAAAAAGGTGACATGTGACCGGACACCTAATTAGTTTAGTAGAAGTGTAGAACTCGTTTTAAGACCGGATTTTGATTTAAATCAACACACACACTAATTCGAAAATGCTCTTAATATTAAATAAAAAATAAAAGATGGATAAACAATGGACCCATCCATTTTTTCTTTTCAAGTGACCCATCCATGTCATCTTGCTAGTTTTCATTGAAAATCACTTTTTAACGACTTTTAATTTTTTAAAATATTTATTTTCAAACATTTTAAATGGAAGATATTATAAATAATTGAAAAATACATAAATTATCAATGGTTTGAGAGAAATATTTATTAAATTATTTTAAACATATCTGGTAAATGTGGGGGTGAGCCCTTAGAATTATTTTTTAAAAATTTAATTGGAGTAATATATAAACTATTTGAAAATATTTTTTATCATAAAAAAATTAATATTTTTAAGTTGAATATTCAAAATATTTAGGATAATAATAGCGGTTTTTAAATAATTCTATCTCGTGTCTTAAAAGCAAAAATAAATAAATAAATGTTAAATATGTTATAACCCTTCATGACATGGATCATATCGTCTATGCCTCTTGAATTTTGACCTGCAATTACCGTCTATTTCATGGAGTTGTAGGGTTTATCGAAACTGGAAATTATCACAGAAGAATTTAAATGTCAAGATTGCAGTCTTTAGTCATCATCAACTTCACAGGGCATGGGGAAGGAGCTGGCCCTGCATTGCCTCTAGAAATGAGAAGGAAAGCTACACCTCGACGCCATAATTTTGTCAATATCAAAGAAATTTTTTTTTGAAGATTACAGCAATTGAAATAATTTAAAGTGTTTTTTATTTAAAAATATATTAAAAATATATTTTTTTATTTTTTAAAATTATTTTTAATACTAGTACATGATCTGAAAACATATAAAAAAATTCATTTTAAATAATTTTTTAATAAATATTTTAAAAAACATGATTTACCCTAAGTTCTCAAACGGGACTTTAATTAATTATCTCCACAACCCTCAGTTTTGGACATGGTTGCATTTTCTGAAAATTAAAATCTTAATTTTTTTCTCATGTCGAAGTCGTTAAAAAATCCAAAATTGTTCCTCCATATCCTGGGAAAATGATTCCAAAATTATTTTAATTGAGAATCTAACTCAAGATCGTTCTAATTTCCGTGGAATTATGAGTCTATAGAGTGACCGATTGATGTGATCT
>Ga0307510_10001569_pt1 | contig 25269 bp, 30 predicted proteins | sample 12_EM_MG_FD_207224 | JGI IMG/M metagenome (GOLD analysis project Ga0307510, IMG submission 207224) | Populus trichocarpa ectomycorrhiza microbial communities from riparian zone in the Pacific Northwest, United States - 12_EM | ecosystem: Host-associated > Plants > Roots > Unclassified | place... | reverse complement strand
TAAGACCTACGAATTTAGGTGAACAGTCCTTAGACTGTTCTCTTGTCATCCCCCACACTGGAGCCTTTCAAAGCTCCCTCATCGCCAGCAGCAACCCGCCCGTCGTCATCCACAGTCTACTCCGTCCCGCCTCTCCTCGCCTTCTGCCTCTTCCTCATCAACGTCTCTGTGCTGCTCCTTTGGATCAGTCACCTTCAACTCCGTGCCCTCGTCGAGTCTCGCTACCCATAAAGTAGTGAGTTCCCGACAGTCAGTGCATTCCTCCATATTTTATATAACATATATATATCATTGGATTTGTTTTAATGAGTAGAACTCAAATATGACCATGAAATTTGGAATTACAAAATTTCACAATTCCCAGGAGCCCGGACATCTGGACCAAGCCTGCCCACCATATCACATGCCTTCTCAACGACGTGTCCCTATTGTCTCCCACACCAAGCATGCTCATACCTTTCACCCAAGTAGTATACAAAATTTATATATCATTCAATTTGTATTAGTCAATACAATATGAATACAACAATAAGAAACAAAAAACGGCCCCATGCTACCATCACCCAACAAGGCTTTTGCAGCAGGCCTTATCATTTTCATCAAGGTCATCCTCCTACATGCCATCTTCATCCAGTGTTTCGGGAATGGGACCATGTGTGTCCAACATTTCCATTTCCATCAGCTGACCCTCACTGCCATCCAAGAATCCGTGCTCAAAAGCCATCCAGGTCACACCATCCCATGCATGGCCCAGTCCTCTGGCAGGATGCTACTCTTGCTGAGCTTCTCAGATTGCATGTAATTCGACGATACTCAGGGTCCTTGGCCAAGGAATGTAGTAAGGTCTGCTCAGGATATTGCATGCTTGAGTGTGGCAAGGCCTTCTGGATGCTGAAGGACTGTCAAAAGGAAAGTGAGAAGAATGGTAACATATGAATTTGGGCCATTGTGGGTTGACTGCAGAGTGTGCGCCGGCATTGTGAAGGTGAGTTCTTGGGCCATCTTGAATATGGGAGGTGGTCTGTCTGGGGTATAGCGCGCTCGAGCGTGGCGAGGCCTTCTGGATGCTGAAGGTCCATCTAAAGGAAGGTGAGAAGAATGGTAACATAAGAATTTGGGCCATTATGGGTTGGCCATAGAGCATGTGCCAGCATCATGAAGGTGAATTCTTGGGGCTATCTTGAACGTGGGAGGTGATCCGACCAGGGTATAGCGCGCTTGAGTGTGGCAAGGCCTTCTGAATACCAAAGGTCCATCTAAAGGAAAATGAGAAGAATGGTGACATACAAGTTTGGGCTGTCATGGGTTGACCTCAGAGCGTGCACTGGCATTGTGAAGGTGAGTTCTTGGGCCATCTTGAACGTGGGAGGTGGCTCCAATGACACCACAGCATTGGAGAGTATGAGGGATAACTGAATGATGGAGAGACTTTGGGTGTGGAGAGCCTCTATGTCACTACTCCACCTATGCCCATTGTTGTCGACCTCAATGTGATCGTCTGCCTAAGCCTTTCTTGCAAGTTTCACCTTGGTTGCTGCTGTGATGGCAGCAGGGTTTTTTTTTTTTTTTTTTTTTTTGGTTGTAAAACCGTTTATTGTCCTTAACTGCAAAGCCATCAGACACATTGTACGCTACTAGCTAATCCTACTCTGTGCGTAACCTAGCTACCTTACTTATCCTAACTCAACAGCGCCTACCTCAACGCGCACTGCTGTCTTGATCCAGCCTACTGAAGCGGCCATTGCACCCGCCGCTTGCACCTTTATCACGCACATGGTGCTGACGACAGGTGGCGGTGTGCGGACCCGGGCAAGACTAGGGAGGGGGAGCGGGGGCCAGTGGGGCATACTCGAAATAATGTAAAAGGGGGGGTGGGGAAGGGGGAAAATGCTGAAGCACATGATTAGGGGATGGTGGACGAAAGGGGTATGCGAAGGGGTTACGAAGGGAGGGGTGTAGAGGGGAGGGCGACCTGTCGGGCTATATTGCATCCGACGAACATGTGATCTAGGAGGGTCTGGGCTGAACTAGGGGACTGGGTTAGCAATCTCAGCGCTACGGCGCGAAGCGCGCGTCTTCCGTTTCTTGGACCTAGCAGCAGGGGATGATGAGGTAAGGCCCCGCTTCGATAGCTTGGTCAAAGCGGCAGCGATGTCCGGGATCGCTGACATGTCGCCCTCCCGAAGAAGGGCATTGGCTTGAAACGCAGCGAGCTGCGTGACGGAGACTGGGGGTGGGGCAGAGGGTCGGCTCAATCCAGCAACACTTTCGCGTGCGGACCGGGCGTTCCGTGCCTTCTTCGCAATCTCCGCTGCTTCACGTTTGGCGGGGGAGGGGGGTTGCGCCAGCGCACGATGCGGCACTGGGACCCGAAAGCGTACATGGTGCGTGCACGGATAAGAGAAGGGGTGATCGTCCCATCCGGGTCCTCAAAGGCGAGGACTAGGGAGGATTGCGACCCCGGTTGGTACAGGGACGGCCGGCGCACCCAAGAGGGCAGCTGGCAGACCTTGAGGCGGTGTAGGGAAGGGTTGTTATCGATGAGTGACTGCCACACGGCAGCCGGTGAATGGGCAGAGGGGGACTCTTCGGATACGCCAGTTGGTACAGAGCTAATCATGACCTTACCCCATTTGACATTCAGGCGGGAGGAGATCCGCGGGTCATCTGGCAGGGCCCGGGATACGGCAGAGGTGAGGACGTGGGAGGTGGCGAAGAGGGCGTCGCGACTGACACCGGGCCCAGCGAACACGACCAAGTTCCCCTTAGGCGTCCACTTTGCAGTGGACACTCGAACATTGGCGTGAGTGGGATCGGCGGAGAGGGCGGCGTTACAGGCATCGACGAGAACCGGTGGCGCAAGAGCTGCTGTGGCGTGGAGGGTGGATACCAGTGTGTGATGTGTCAGGCTGAGCACGAGGCTGGGCCTGGGCGGAGGGGGAGGGTTCTGGGCGCGGATTTGGGCCGCGGCGGCCTTAGGGCCGAGGGGGGGCTTAGGGGGGGCTGGAGCGGTCGCGGCTTTTGCAGCGACATCAGCGAAGGATGCCCTCTTACCATTCCTCGTCTGGGTGACGCTAGGTCAAGCCCGGTCCCGAGCGTGGTCGCTTACGGGGACACAAGACGGAGGAATAGCAGGGGGAGCAGGGAGTGAGGAGGGGGTGACAGGGGCCGGCGCCAGAACCGCGGGAACCTCGGAAGGCTCCGGGGCACGCATCTTGCCCTTTTCCAAGGGGCGAGGCGTCGGAGTGCGTTCATGTGAGGAAGAGGAGTCTGCCATGAGGGCGTCTTCGTCACTAGGAGGGGGGGGAGGTAAGGGGGAGGCAGAGAGAAGGGGGGTGGGAGGGATGTCGACTGGAAGTCAGAGCGGGCTAATCGCAGTGGGAGGGGTGGGGCCGATAAAGCTAAGGAAGCTGTCGATGGCCGTGTCAAGGCCAAGGGAACGAACGGTTTCGACATCAGGAGCCGATGACGCCCAGAGGGCCATAGTGGACGCTAAAAGCGTCTTGAAAGCGGTGGGGAAAGGGAGCTCGGCGATACTTGCAAGCAGAAGAGAGACATCGCTGTTGTCGATGCCCTCCGCTAAGATTTCTCGGGGAACAGGGGGAGGAGTAGGGGAAGGGGGAATCAGTGGGTGAGTAAAGGGGTAACCAGGACCCCCGCCCTCTTGAAAGGGCTCCCAGGTGACAGCACCAGGGGGGTAGTTGCCACTAGCGCAGATTGTGTTTAACATCGTCTGAGGGCCCGAGCCCAACAGATGTCCAGTCGAATCGAAGAAACGGCCGAACAAAGGGCGCGGGGAGTCAGGAGGAGAATGGGAGGGATATTCTGAACGCCAGTTGGAATCCATGATGGTGGTAGCGGAAAGAGAGAGGTGTTGGCGATTGTGGCAGCAGGGTTACGATCGATTTGGCTGAGAGCGCCTGTACGTTGTAAAATTTTCTTGAGACCAGCCATATTCCAGGAACGTACCGACCTTGAGGAATGTACGTCACCAGCGGTTCCCAGAGGTGAAAAATCTCATCAGACAAGCAAGAATATCAGGACATTACCTAATGTTGAAATGACAAGATCAGACTTACTGAGCTTTCTTCCCAAAGATGACTCTCTGTGACTGGATCACTTCCTGGCTCCCCGTGCCAACACCATTCTCAGGAAGTCAGTAAAATCAATCCCTGAGACGTTCTTACAGATGAGTAACATACATGGTAAAAGATGTGATGACATACCAAAAAAGCCAGTGAGCATGCATTCCAACCTGAGTCCCCAGCCCATTCAGCTACCACCACATGTTTGTACAAGGTGCAGACCACGTCGTCATGAGTATTCTCAAGACTTGCATCCGCCTGGACTTTCTATCCATCAAGATCAACCGCACCGACACCGGTCAAGTCATGCCTGAAAAGATTAGGGGGAGTCTGTAAGGGATCATTAGTGAAGTCAAAGTCAAATGATTTGCACACGAGACTGAAAACAAATACTTACTGTACAGTTGGCATCTTGTACAGAGGACCAGCGCGGGCAGGGAAGACCTTAAGGAGTAGGGCAATTGAGCAGAGTGCCAAGGGCTGCATGTGCAACGAGTGAGCCAACATTCCAGATGAGGACAAAGCACCAGTTTCAAAGAGAACACAGCAGGGAATCGGATTCCATTTGCAAAAGAAAAAAACATTCTATATCGCTTTTCTCCCCCAACATATCAATCATGCTCTACTCCCTTTTGTCCCCCTTGGCATACTCAGCCATCTTGAATCCGGTTTCAAATTTGACTTTGAATGAGCCCCCTGTGATGACTCTTGCCTTGTCCAGTTATCAGTATTATATCAGTGATTAATTCACTCTTTGAAAGAGAGGCATCACTCACCAGCCACAAGGCCACAAGAATGATAACCAAGTTTGTGACAAGCAGCAAAACCGACTTGCGCAAGTCAGCACTTGGAAATTGAATGTTGAAATACATTTTGTCAGGTTCATTGGACCCCTAGGGGACAAACAAAAAAATGTTTGTGTGTGGCAAGGCAAATATGATGGCGATGATGCAGTTGGTGAAGTGGGAATGAGACACAACAGAGATGATGCGATGGGTCAAAAAGCAGAGGTGAGCCATAGCCAAGACAATTCAATATGATGTTTGAGCATACGTGGCAGGTTTAGCTCTGGTCGATGAACCATGATGCACATAACTTGAGCCTGTTGGGCTGCATTGAAGTTAACTTTTCATTGTTTGGAGTCTTGAACAGACTCCTGAGAGAGTAAGAAATGCAATACGACAGTGTAAACAAAGAAAAAAAGACAGAAAACCAATGTCCAAAGTTTATACCATGATCTTCGCAAGCGTGTCCATCATCCGCAACAACTTGTCTTCATCCTTATTGTCATGGGGCTTGTCATCATCATCTAAGTGGCTGCCGTCAACATGGTCTTCCAGCCCAGTATCAGGGGAGGTTGATGGGACAGATGATGGGGGAGATGGAACAGAAGAGGCAGTGACACAAGGAGGAGGGCCACTATAGCCAGGAAGCTTGTAGATTTGCCCTAGACATGTGCGAAGGTGATCGTTTACATGGCAGCGTTGGATTTGCAGGACCTTCAGGTGTGCGGCAAAGGTATGATCACTGCATTCATGTGCAGCAACAGCTCCGGACATCACTTTGTCTTCCTTGTCAACCCAGGCCTGCACACAAGCAACCTTGATGTTGTAGCGATAGATCTCCTCTTCAGCATGCTTGATTTTGAAATATTTGTTTGCTGCCTGTCGGTTGGCAAGGGTAGCCCACTCTTTGGAGAGGACATCATGGCCCGAATGCTTGAGGATTTCAAACTCAGAAAAGGTAACATAATCGACGACTTCGGAGTACACAAGGAGGGGACAGGGCAGCTTTTGAAGGGGCGCGAGGTCATTATAGTAACTGATTGCTTTACGAATTGTTGCACAGCGGCGATAGAGTGCCTGTGCAAGGTGCTTGTGCAGTTTATACCCTAGGGGAAACATTAGGGACATTTCACAGAGAAACCTACTCCGTACCTGAGCTGGCCAAGTTCATCTTGTCCAATTCCACCAGCCTGCTTACAACAAGCCCCTGAAGCTCCTCAATGATACGGACAAACTTTCTGTTGTCAATATACTTGAGCATTTTCACATACTCAGTGTTGTCCTGTTTCCACCGCGTCTCAATGCACAGCCCCTTCTTGAGAGCATCGACAGAATGTGTTGCATGGTCTATCTGCCCAGAAATGGCCCACAGTTTCCTGTTTAATGCTTCATGTTTGCTTTCCTTTACAGTCCAGTTGGCAATGCCGGAAGTGAACTTATACTTGGTAAGGTTCAAGGGGCCAAGTCCATCGACCTCCTCTCTGACAGAGTTGTACTGCTTCCTAAAGCAGAAATGAGATCGCGTAACAAGGTATAAATTGAATGCCTTACTGGATTTCAAAGAGATCTTCCATGGCCTCCACATACGATACCTTTAGTGAGAGCATACTGGGTTCTTTCTGCTTTGCGACGGAGAGGAATGTGGCCTCCTCTTTGTGCCAGCATAGGAAGTCTGCAGCAGAAAATGTTGTGGATGTCTCAAAAATATGCAGTTCTCAGCGGAGATTCGTTTGAGTGTCAAGAGCCTGCTTGTAGTTTTGTAGTAAAAAATTGCCTGTAGAACTTGTAGCATCAGCAGCGCGATATGAGATGCCAGGATAGACATACCAAGTGACATGTATCGATCCTCATTCACCTGCTGAACATGTAGATCAATTGACTGCATCCAGTGATAGCTGGATGAGTGCCAAATGTTCTGCGCAGTTCTGTTGAGGCTTGAGAAAAATCTCTTACACATCGAGAGATCTTCAAGCCCAAAGCCATCTTGGTATAATAGGTGGTATTTCAGTTGACAGGAACGCTTGTGGGCCCAACAGTGGAAGGTGTCAACGACCAAGTGAAGGCTATTCTTGGTTGCTTCCTCACTTAGCGAACTGTTGTGGAGGGTAACATCAAGGACACAGTTGATGTCATAGCCGACACCTTGATCCTTCCCAAACACCTTTAAGATGGTTGTGATTGTGGCAAGGGCATACTTGGCTCTGTATAACAAGGGTCAGTACAAGAAAGAGATAGATCAAACAGACACATACTTTTCACCCAACTGCACAAACTCCATCAAAAACTCAACAATCCCATGCCGACACAGGCAGGCGAAGACACCTGTCTGCTCAAACATCACTTTTGTAGCCAGCAGGAGCTCCTTTGAAGTCGTGGCCTTCCAGTTGCTGCCACAGCGATCATCTTCCTCACCTTCCAGAAATGCGAAGCCATCTCCAGACTCCACAAAATTTGGGAGGGTTTTAACTGCCTTCTGTGCAGCAGCGTGTGACCCTACTTCGTCCTTGAAGCTGTCCATGAAGCTGTGATAGAGGAAGTATTGACTATCAAAGGTGCACTTGTCACACGTCCCTGCCGCCTTGTCATGCTTTTGAGAGTCGCAGCCATCAATGGCATGCATCCGTGCAGGGACTAGGCTCTCTTCATCTAGTTGCTGAAAGGAGATGACTTGGTGAGTACTCTAAAACTGTTATGCAGTGGAGAACAGACCTCAAACCTGCATGCAGGGCAGCCATACTTCATCCTCCAGTTAGGACCATCACGCCCAAGCTCAGCATCAACCCTCTTTTGTAGTCTGTGCTGCACATTGGAGAAGATGTCGAATGCTTGTGAAAAAAGTTGCTCCATAGAATGGCTATACTTGACCTGGTAGCATGGAAGTAGTTAGTCAATTGGAGATGAATTGATAGGGAAAAGCATACCTGCTGGAATATACACATAGCCTTGATGAAGCCTTGAATGCCAATGCTCGGCTGTCGATGGCAAAGGTGGTAGAAGAAGTCAAGTAGATCGACTGAAAATGCAAGTTTGGGGTGGACTGGAGTCCCAGTGATAAGGCTGATGTGCATAAGTGTGACACTGGGATCCTCATTGTTGTGCTGCCGCACAGTTGCGACAGGCGACCTACCAGCTAGAATTTGATCAGCGATGGAAGTCTGAGACGTAATTATCATAGAAACCTTCAAGCTGCAACATAGGTACTGACCAAACAATATCAGAGTCAATCTCAAGATGTGAGATGGCACAGCTGTGCTTCCATTCGAGATAGGGGCCAATGAGCAGTGGCAAAACAGTGGACCACACACTATCTGCAGTGCAGTGGCGCATGAGTTGTGAACAAGTGAGAAACAAGCTTTTTGTGCTGCCACCGAAAGCCCCACAGTGCAACCACAGTTATGCGACGGAATGTTGGATAGGCAATCTGTCATATTGCTGAATCCACTTCCTGTACCCAAGGCTAGGTAGCTCAGTTGGTAGAGCACCTGGTATATAACCAGTAGGTCCTGGGTTCAATCCCCAGTCTGGCCATATTCTTTATATGCCCCCACATGTAGTCCCTCCAAGGAGGCCCTTTCATATGTGGTATCCCTCTAATGAGGTCCCTCTGGGGTGCATTTCCAACACAGAAGAGCGGGGAGGGGGAGGAAGGGATGCACAATATAATTGTTTGCAATCTTGCAACTGCCTTCCCTTCAGGACCCATATTTTCCTCAAAGATATCCTCCCACTCATCCAAATGTGGGTCTATGTCCATTGAATCGTGGTGGATGGAAACATTGGGAATGATCTTCCAGTCGATTGCAACTGGTACCTGGTTTGCTGCCATACCCAACTCTACAATTTTTTGGTGCATGACCGCAGACAGACCTGTTGTAATGGATTAACAAAATGTGTTCTAATTACAAGAGAGTTGCAGAAACTTACGATGCTCCTCCTTCTTTTCTTCCTGCTGCTTCCTTATCTTGTGGAATTGTGAGGCCTTTACAACCTTTACCCTCTTGTCTAGTTTACCAAATCGCTGGCCAGTAAAAATTGTTACAGCCAAGGATGTGGTTTTTTTACCACTTTGAATAGCACAGGGAGGCATGAGTGACGGGTGAGTGTAAGTACAAGCATGCAACAATGTGGTGAATTAAACAAACAATATTACACGATGTAAACTTCAGAGGCTACACAATACAAAAGCAAAGGGCATGGGCCCAATGTTTTGCAACCTGTAGTCATTTATATTGAAGCTTGTGATGGGCTGTTAGAGAACTGTGACCAATTGATGAGAAGTGCATCATGTGTGCCGCTTTTTGGATTTCACCATGCACTACAAGAAAGCAAACAAAGCCAGTTCATCAGTCTGGTCACATTGAGCACAAATATATATGCAAATGATAAAACTGAAGGAGAAAGGAGACAAGAACAAAAACGGTACCAAATGAATGTGCCAATTGTGTTGTGTTTATTTACTTAGTTTGATGTGCTGAGGCGTCGCCTTAGCCCTAATTTTGTGGCAGAACGACGCGCCACAACCCCTTTCCTTATTTAGCGAAGTTGTGGCTTAGTCAGGTTGATATTTGCTGCAGTGGAGCGGATTTTTCCCTTAGTCTTAATCCCTCCATTGCAGGTATGTGTACATCACCCTGCCCTCTGGGACCCTGCCCATTTGCCAGGCTTCTCATGGCACCCCTTGCCCTCTGTGACCCTTCACCGGCTTCACATGGCACCTTGCCTCATGGCACCCAGGCATCACAATCAATGGGACCCTGTCACAAACGGGCTTCTCATGCATGTAAGCCCTTTTCATCTCCATTGACCCCTCCCCTCTGCCCACGCCTTGTGGCCTTGGGCATGGGAGCTGTGGGACCCTCGCCTTCAGGCTTGAGGGTCTCCAGCCACGGTTTGCAGTTTTTTGCCTTCCCCCCCCTTTTTTTTTCTGAGGTTCCCTGTCCCCTGTGCCTTCCGGGTCCCACATCACCATGGCCCACCCGTTTTTTGCTGGCCCGCAGCACATACTGGTGCTGGTGCCCCATCATTGGCGCCGATCTGCGGCCCCTGGCCTGCAATGCAGCTTCCCCCTACAGGCATCGCTCCCCTTTATTTGGCCATGTTGCCCCATCCCTTCAGCTGTTTTCGAGCGGCAGCCGGGCGGCCCTGGTCATGCATACTGGGTACAGAGCGTCCAGCAGGACTCAGGTAGTCACTGCGTTCACCCCTTTCCGCTAATTATGTTCCGTATCTATAGGGACCTAGACCCCCCCCCTATGGGGCATTGATTGATATCGTGCACCCCACCTTACACTCATTACACCCCCCCTCTCACCCCGTTTTTCCCCCCCATTTTCTCCTTTGCCAGCTTACGCAGGCTTCCCCACAGGACTGGTCCCATGGCTGCTTTAGCCGTGCCTGCGAGTCTTTGGCTCTTTTGTTCTATTTAACCTTGTTTAACTTGACAGTCTGCTATATATAATCCTGGGTTGCTAAATGGTGCTCTTAGTTAGCTATTGATGGTAGTTAGTTAAGTAGTACTATGATGTCTTGTTGCTAGACGCAGTGGACAATAAACTCCAAATTCAAAAAAAAAAAAAAAAAAATGCTTTCCCTGGGTAGATTATCTTCCGGGCCTCAAACGCAGAGAGGTGGAGCTCAGGTGGTAGTGCAAGCTGGTCTTGGATCTGCTCCTCGGATAGTTTGATTTGTCCAATGGTCTTGCAGATGAAGTCAGAGACATGGATTGCGCGCCCACCCCCTTTCTTCCAGATGGGCTGCTGATCATGCATGAGCCATGCACACCAGTGGTACTCATTTGTATGGAACACACTCTCATCTTGCACAATCAATATGTGTTCTTTTTCTCCTGGATGGAGTGCAGGCGGGATGCACTCAAGTGATACATTGCCATAAGAGGCTATAAGACTTGATTAACATGCAAACATCAGATGCCTGGTCCTTGGGACATTGAATGCATGTGACATACTGTTCAAATTTATCGAATATCTTCTCAAGAAACCCCTCCCTTTCCTTGATTACATCAGGACGTTCATGGCCATCCACATACACTCCTTTTTTGGCCTCCTTGGACTGGTACCCAAGTTTGAATTTGAGCCAGCACAGGGCAGTCGACTCTGAGATGGTGGCATTGATTCTAAGTGCTGGGAGAATGACTGTATTCACATGGCAACAGAAGTTAAGGGGGGTCACAGTGCCAAGAGCCTGTGATGCAAGATATGTGCATATATTGTGGAGGAGTGATTCATTGTCGAGAAGGGAATGATGTCCATGGCAGGTGTATGATTTGGGTGGTGGAAGCTGGCGATGCTGGAGGAGGTACAGCTCATTGTGCCGGATCTGACAAGCAAAGTAGGGGCCCTTTCCCATCCAGTGTGCAATGGCAATGCTTGCACTGAGGCAGGGGCGTTTGGATGCTTTTGTGTTCCAGTAGCGTGCACAAAGCTTGACATACTCAGATATGGCAACGAGGTGTGAAAGGCACTTAATTGCATATGTTGTGTTGTTTCATTTAGCCTCCTTGAGACAGGATGCAATGACCTCTTCAAGATTGTTCATCTTGTTGTCCTCCATCTCCTCTGGGGTAAAAAGTGTACATGTGGACTCAATAGTGGGCCCTTGTGATGGAAGGGACTGCTGTTCCAAGTCCCATATCGCCTCTGGATCTTTGATCTCTGCCTCCTGTATTACGATCGTTGCTGTCTGCATTCATCAGGATAATCAGCTACTGTTAGTGTCTTGTTGCATTGGGGCCGCTCACCTGCAGCTCTTTATCAAATGCACCTTGATCTGTGTTCATATCAATAACATTGTTCTCATATCCCAAGTGCAAATCTTCCTCTAATTGCTCAAAACAGAACACTGCAAGCTTTTCAGCCAATTTATTGATTTCGCCCTTGATCATGCTGTCTGACATGTGGTGCACCATGCCAGTGGGATCTGTGACCAACAGTGCCATCTCTTGATCTGAATGGGGTGCAGCAAGATCAACAATGCTATCTGCTGTGTCCGCAGTATTTGCAGCAGGTGACACTGTTGCTCCTTGGGTTGCAATCTCCTCTACCTCAAGCAGTGAAGGGCTACACTGCCGCTTCTAACTGAAATGAGCCCTTCCTCTATGCTACTGTTTGACACTTAGGAGACGTACCTTTATCACCACAAATGAATCGAGCGTCCCACTCCCCTCTGCTGCACGCTTCAAGGCTGTTTTCTTTTGCCAGATTGTCATCCACAAGTCTCCGCTGTACACAGCCTTCCTGTTCTCTGTTCTTTGGCATTTCTCTTGTCCCTTCTCTTCCAGGCAGAGGTGAGGGGGAAGAAATACCAAGTAGAGTTGCTGGATTGCCTCCACAGATGAGTTCACCCCATTCCCCCCTTGTGTGCATTTGTCCAATTCATCATCACTTTCCACATCTATCACAGAGTTGTCTGAGTCAACATATTCTGAGCCCTCTGGGCTGGCAGTGTGTGGGACAGGTGCTGCAAATGCCGCGCATGCATTCCGGCAAGTATGCTTGGCAGCTTGAGACTTCTTGCTTCTGAGGGGCATGCCAGTCTAAAATGCGGACAAGATGCAAGACCTTGAGGGACTCGCAAGTGCATTGGGGGGGGGGGGGGGCAGACCTGTGTCAGGAAAGAGGAGGCCAGAAATATGGGCAGGCACACAACCAATTCAATAAAAAAACAGGCTACATGTGCACCCAGGAAGCAAGGCAAGATAGGTGAAGGACAAAAGAGGATAACTTCATTGAATAAAGCAAGTTTGGGCACCCATCAATGACACAAACAAGATTGGCGCTGAACTTTCAGGAGGGGGAGACAGAGGGCAATGACTTGGAATACACACACACTGTGAGACAAACACAAGGGGAATCTAAATTCAAGATTGACCAGTCAAACCATACATACACAAGAGCCAGGCTGTACATTACAGGGGTTAGGGTAGGTGAAAATGACCGGGAATTAGAAGGGTGCGAGCAGAGGTGAGGCCAATTGTACAAGCGCAGGGACAAGAGTGACAGAAAAGCTAGAAATGGTATAGTGAGTGTGTCAGAGTGGAGACAATTGACACACCTGGAATTGTGATGAGCGGGTCTTGCTGCATCGTCAATCACATACCATGTACCTCATACAATTCTACCACACAGTACAACTATGTCTTGAGACCCAGCAAATCGAGAAGGACAGGCAAGAAGGTCTGACAAGATGAAGAGAGGGACAATGGTGTACAGAATGTAGGGGGCCACAAGGTGAGGTGTGGTGCCAATGGGGATTGCCTCCGAGTCAGTGTCAACGTTGTGGGTTGTTAAGCGTGCTGCCTATGCCGCTTGCAACTATGGCTGATTTAGTGAATGAAGATCAAAGTGAGGGGGATTAGGCAACACTGGAACTCCAATGTGTCGCCCTATATTGTGCACGCACAGGATGAAACTGCAGTGAGGGTCACCATGAGGCCACCCCAGAAACAAGTTTTATGTGTTTACTTAATCAATCTGGGCCCTAATTCATGGGTGCTTAGATACAAAACTGGGTCCTAATTTGATACAAGTGCCCAAAAATACAAAAACATCAGAATCGACATATTTCCCCCACATTCTCGCCTAGATTTCGGTGGCTCAACTGGGCACTCAAAATTCCAGCCCCTACAGAGAGGTCGGAGAAGAGCACCTAGCACTATAGTCTCAAGATTTTTTACAACATACAGGTGCTGGCCAATCAACCGTAATCCTGCCGCCATCGCAGCAGCGACCAAGGTGAAACTTGCAAGAAAGGCTCAGGTGGACAATCACATTGAGGTCAGCAATGATGAGTGTAGGCAGCCCTTGCACCTGTACATATAGTCCTTGCGCAATGCCTTCGCTTGAGTCTACAATTCTCATTATGGGACACAACAGCTAGCCAAACTGCATGCATACAGGGCATGTCTGCAACCTGTGTTGATGGCATATGGCAGATGGTGCCATGTCTGTCAGATAGTAAGGTGTGCTTTGCCCTACCCTCTGTCCAATCCAATGGCGTCATGCGTACATATCCTCACTCCACTGTCCCATAGTCCTCTGAACCTCAGACAGATAGATCCTCACATGTACAAGCCCTATCAACGCTGCCACAATCATCGCTGCCACTGGAATTCAAGCTGACCTCAGGAATAACTGCACCACTCTTGGTGGCACCACTTTCCCCTTCCCTACAGTCAACAACACTACTCCTGGAGATAGCGGACAAAACACCATTCTGGGGGGTGACACTGGTAGCAACCCAGATTGCTCATCGTCCCTTTCAGGACACCCCTAATCGTCCACCACAACCACTCAATCTGCATTGACGCTTCCACCCACCACAACGACCCTCTCTCCTGAACAAGCATCACCATTGATCTCGTTACTCTTGCTGAAATTCCTGGTTTGCCCCATGTACAGTTTTTTCCTGCACTACTATAATTTATGATCATGCTCAGAGGAAATGCCGCTGTAATGAAGATGAAGCATTGGCTGAGGAAATCTGGAATCGCCCTGATCCTTGGTTGCCAAGGACCCTGAGTATCGTCAAATTACACGCAGTCTGAGAAGCTCGGCAAGAGCAGCATCCCGCTGGGAGCACGGATTCTTGGATGGTGGTGAGGGTCAGCTGATGGAAATGGAAATGTTGGACATGCGTGGTCCCATTCCCGAAACGCTGGACAAAGATGGCATGTAGGAGGATGACCTTGATGAAAACGATAAGGCCTGCTGCAAAAGCCTTGTTGGGCGATGGTAGCATGGGGCCATTTTTTGTTTCTCATTGTTGTATTCATATTGTATCAACTAATACAAATTGAATGACATATAAATTTTGTATACTACTTGGGTGAAAGGTATGAGCATGCTTGGTGTGGGAGACAACGGGAATATGTCGTTGAGAAGGCATGCAATGTGATGGGCAGGCTTGGTCTGGATGTCTGGGCTCCTGGGAATTGTGAAATTTTGTAATTCCAAATTTCATGGTCATATTTGAGTTCTACTCATTAAAACAAATCCAATGATATATATATGTTCGGCCATCCTTCTCTTTCCCCTACCACCATCATGGAAGAATATTATCCATCGCACTCACCTCCCCCCAGTTCACCAGGCACTCCTCCTTATGGTCAGTTCCTCGGTCCTACTGGCAACAGTCTGGCCACTGGGCCTTGTGAGCTTTTGCCCTCTATCATCGTCGCTGGCAGCTACTGTCGCAGCAAAGTCACTTGGGAGCCTTTTCAAGAAGGCGGCAGTCCTGGTTACCCCTTCACCGACCCATTGATTCCCCCTTCCCCATCCCCTGCACCTTCTATCCCTCTTAACATCTCTGCAGAGGGCATCAACAACAGCGATGTCTCTCTCTTGCTTGCCAGCATCTTGGAGCTCCCCTTCCCCACTGCTTTCAAGACGCTCTTGGCATCCTCTATGGCCCTCTGGGTGGCGTCAGCTCCTGACGTCGCAACTGTTCAATCCCTTGGCCTTGACACAGCCATCGACAGTTTCCTTAGCTTCATCATGCCCACCCCTCCTGATGCAATTCACCCAGCCCCACTTCCCGTGGACATCCCTCCCACCCCCCACTTCTCTGCCTCCCCTTTGCCTCCCCCCCCTCCCCGTGATGAAGACGCCATTATGGCTGACTCAGCTTCCTCACATCTTTGCACCCCGACACCTTGCCCCTTGGAAAAGGGCAAGATGCGAGCCCTGGAGCCTTCCGAGGTTCCCGTGGATCTGGCGCCACTGCCTGTCACCCCTTCCTCACTCCCTGCCCCCCCTGCCTTTTCTCCATCTTGTGTCCCCATAAGCGACCACACACGGGACTGGGTTTGACCTAGCATCACCCAGATGAGAAGCGGTAAGCAGGCATCCTTCGCCAAGGCTGCTGTGAAAGTGGCTTCCAAGCCTGGCCCCCCTAAACCCCCTCTTGGTCCGAAGGCTAAGCTCGCTCAGTGCCAAAGCCACGCTGCACCCCCCCCTGCCAGGCCCAGCCTCGTGCTGAGCCTCACCCATCACATGCTTGTGTTGACTCTCCGCGCCAAGGCAGCTCTTGCGCTGCCAGTCCTGGTTGATGCCTGCAACGCCGTGCTCTCCGCCGATCCCACCCACACCAATGTTTGGATGTCTGCTGCCAAGTGGATGCCCAAGGGGAACTTGGTTGTGTTTGCTAGTCCCAGTGTCACCCGCAATGCCCTCTTCGCCACCTCTCACCTCCTTACGTCTGCCATGTCCCAGGTCCTGCCAGAGGATCTGGCGATCTCCTCCTGCCTGAATGTCAAGTGGGGCAAGGTTCTGATCAATTCAGTCCCTACTGGCGTCTCTGAAGGATGCCCCACCGCCCATTCCCCTGCTGCTTGCTGGCAAGATCTCATCTCTAATAACCCTTCCCTATGCCACCTCACAGTGTGCCAGCTGCCCTCTTGGGTGCACCAGCCTTCCCTCTACCAGCTGGGGTCGCAGTCGAGTCTAGTCTTCTCTTTCGAAGACCTGGATGGCTCGATTGCCCCTTCCCTTATCCGTGCATGCCATGTGTACACCTTCGGATCACAGTGCCGCGTTTCTCGCTGGCGCTATCCCCCTCCCTCCCCTGCCAAACATAAGGCGGCAGAGATCACAAAGAAGGCTCAGAACGCCCAGTCCGCATGTGAAAGTGTGGCTGGATTGAGTTGTCCCCTTGCCCCACCTGCTGTCTCTGTCACGCAGCTTGCTGTGTTGCAGTCCACCGCCCTCCTTCGGGACGGCAACACGTCAGCGATCCCAGAACTCGCTGCCGCTTTGACTTCTCAGTCGAAGCGGGCCCCTACCTCCTCTCCCCCCTCCGCTAGGTCCAAGAAGTGGGCCGCTTACCACTTGTGCGCTGGCCAGGCTCCCACCGCAGCCCCGGCTGTGCCTTCAGCCTCGATCGGACAAGACCCTATTGCGTAAGGTAGCCGGATGCAATATATCCCGGCTGGTCACCCTCCTCTCTACACCCCTCATTTCGTAATCCCTGACCCACGCCCCCTTTTATCCACCAACCCCTAATCAGGCGCTTTAGCTTTTTCCCCCTTCCCACCCCCCTTTCCTGAGTATGCCCCATGGGCCTCTACTTCCCCTCCCCCTCCTCTACCTGGGTCTGCCCCCGCCTCCTGTTGTCAGCACTCACGTGCGATAATAGGGTGCAAGTGGTAGTGGCAACGCCTGCTCCAGTAGGGCAAATTGAAGACAGCGTGCATGCGTTGAGGTTAGCGCGGCTGAGTCAGGACAATTACAGTAGTTATAGGATTTTGCACAGAGTAGACTAGTTCAGTAGCATATATTATGTCCAATAGCTCGCGCTCCCAACAATAAACTTGATCCAAAAAAAAAAAAAAAAAAGATATATATATGTTATATAAAATATGGAGGAATGCACTGACATATGTACTCGCTGTTAGAGATAATGAGCTCTATATGGGTGTGTGTGACATAGCAAGCCCACTCTGAGTGTCCAGGCAAGTAGATTCCAATTTCTGGGGACTGCACCTGTCAAGAAGCTTTGTAATACAAATTTTTATGGTTATATTTGTGTTCTACTTATTAAAACGATCTCAATGATATATATATGTTATATAAAATATGGAGAATGTGGTAACATGCATGCTTGCTGTCAGAGATGATGTGCTCGGTGTGTGGGTGGCGATGACAATGACACAAAGACGTGTCATTGGAGGCTGCTGAGGGAGAGGAAGCATGTGCATGAATTTGACATGGTGTTGTGGTTTCCACACGATGCGATATGGGTAGCCCACTCCAGGTATCCAGACTGGGGATTCATGGGAGACCGTGCCTGCCAAGAAGCTTTGTAATACAAATTTTTATTGTCATATTCATGTTCTACTCATTAAAACGATTTTAATAATATATATATGTTATATAAAATACAGGGAATGTGGTAACATGCGTGCTTGCTGTCAGAGACAATGAGCTTGGTGTGTGGGTGGTGATGATGATGAGGACGTGAAGACACATCGTCGGAGGCTGCTGAGGGAGAGGAAGCATGTGCATGAATTTGACATGGTGTTGTGGTTCCCACACAACGCAACATGGCTAGCCCGCTCCGGGTATCCAGACTGGGGATTTATGGGAGACTGCATGTGCCAAGAAGCTTTGTAATACGAATTTTTATTGTCATATTCGTGTTCTACTTGTTAAAACAATTTTAAGGATATATATATGTTATATAAAATACAGAGGATGTAGTAACATGCATGCTCACTGTCAGAGACGATGAGCTCAGTGTGTGGGTGGTGATGAGGACGCAAGGATGCGTCGTCGGAGACTGCCAAGGGACAGTGCACAGGTGAGAGGACTCTGGCGGATCACATGGTTGGTCTTGGACTTATCATGGGTACTGGCTAGCCAGCTCCGGGTTTCTAAGAGGGGCACAGGCACAATGCTGAGGCTGTGGGTGCCAAAATATTTCATAAGTGGCTTTGTCATCATCAGATTTGTATTCTACTCATAAAAACAAATTAAATGATATATAATATGTTATATAAAATATGAATTGAAGGGTAATATGTGTGCTTGCTGTCAGGCACAACAAGCTCAATGTTGAGGTGGTGATAATGCGTTGTTGAAGGTCGTTGGAGGTTGCCGGAGGTGTGGGAACTCCTAGAGACATCACTTAGACATGAAAGAGGATGAATAGAACACGTGATAAATCTCCAAAAAGCTGGGTACTGCAGGATATTGCTGGGGGCTGGGGAGCCCAGGAACCTCTCTATTCAGGCAGGTGAACGTCACCAACATTTGCCTGTCACATCAACAGGTTAAGTGTGACACTTAGGTGGATGCTTGTCATCTCAGGTGTTTTGGAAAGCACATGTGGATTCCTCTTAAAGGGATTTTCTCTTGTTGCTGAGCTGTGTCTGTCTCAAACCAAGGCATTGACAGACCAATCAAGGAGATTACTTCATGGAATTGGTACCGATTCACGGTGCATTATCAGGTCACTGAAGTTAACCCCTGATGCTCATTTGTATGTATGTTGCCCAAAGTGCTTTGCCTGCTACCCCCAAACCTCAGATGACTCATATCCAGATAAATGCATTTATAAGAAGACACCATCAAGTAAAGAATGTGGCAGGAAGCTTCGCAAAGTCCAGAAAATCAAACAGACAGAACACTCAGTCCCTGTACGACACTTCATTTATCATAAATTCAAGGAGTGGTTAGGGGAAATCCTGTGTCAACCTGGAATGGAGGATATGCTTGACCGTGATGTTTCTCCCAACAAGGATGGTACTATGCAAGATATCTGGGACACCCTGGGACTGCATGATCTTGTGGGTGCAGATAGAAAGCCTTTCATGTGTCAAGATGGATCTGAAGGAAGATACATTTTCAGCTTTTGTATGGATGGGCTCAATCCCTTTCAGCTCAAGCAGGCAGGAAAGAAAGCATCAGTCGTTGGGATGTATATGATATGTCTCAATCTACCCCCTGAAGAGCAGTACAAACTTGAAAATATGTTTCTTGTTGGAATCATCCCTGGTCCACATGAACCCAAGAAGGAGGAAATAAATCATCTATTATCCCCTCTTATCGACAACTTGATTGACTCATATTGTCATGGCGTTTGGTATTCTTGTATACAAACCTACAAGAGAGGTTGGTATGCTCAGTGTGTACTTGTACCTGTGGTTTGCGATACCCCTGCAGCATGACAAGTCACCAGCTGCACCTCTGCCACATCTACCAACTTCTGCCCATACTGCATCTTGCCACACAACAAGATTAATAATTTGGATAAAGATACATGGCAACTTTGCACAGATGTGGACCACAGAAGCCATGCAATTGAATGGCTTGAAGCAGGTACAGAGACAGAGCGCAACACACTGTTTACTTACTATGGTGTTCGGCACTCTGAGTTGCTGCGGCTGCCATATTGGAGTCCTATTAAATATACCATGGTTGATTCTATGCATCTATTCTTCCTTATCCTCTTCAAGCGCCACTGCACTGACATATGGGAAATGGACTCCAAGATTGATGATGGGGATGGCACAACAGCAGATCCTATATTACCAGCTCTCTTGTCATTGGTGGATGTGCAAAGAGCATTTATTGCACTGTGCCATGAGCCATTCAAAAGGCTAGGTTTTTTTAAAGCCCAAACACTCAAGGTTCTTGTAAATAGCCAGGGAATCAACGTGAAAGGGCTTAAAAAGTCAGTGTTATTGGCGGTACTAAAGGAATATGTGAGTGATTACTGAATTCTCCAAGTCACCCCATTGTCCTTCTTATGAATGGAGATACAGTGCCAGAATATGGGTTGGTTTGATGCCAATGATGAACCCATAAACCCACCTAACGAAAAGGAACTCATTGAAATTGTCACAGCTGTAACTTCTAAAGGGGGCCTCACAGTCATGGATCTCAACACTGCAATGGCACTCTTTGAAACTGCAGATGACTTAGAGGTGCTGCGCAACCTTCCACAATCACTTCTAGTTGGACTGTCCACTCAAGTTCTGAACAACTCAATAAAGAAGTCACTCAACTTAAAGACCCTTAGTAAGGGTGTGTTAATCAACAAACTAGTAAGGGTGTGTTAATCAACAAACTCAGAGAAGCGGTGCGTCATTGTTCAACTGTCAGTTCAGGATCTTGCTGATTGTCAAGGATAGAGAAAGGAAGCAGGAATTGTTGATAACAGCGGGCAGTTAAAATGCCAAGATCCAATCTGCTTCACACAGGCAAAACAAGCGTGTTCACAGCGAAAAAAGACTTGCATTTTAGGACATGCAATATTGCAGGAAGTCTGGAGTGATATAGAGAAGACAACCCTCCCTACATGGTGTAATGCTTCCCCATCAAAGATCAGAGATGGCAATCATGGCAAGGTTTCAGCTAATGGATGGTGGACGTTCTGTTCTGTTCATCTCATCGTGACACTTGGTCGCCTCTGGGGCACTTTACCCTCTGAGGACCGCAAATACAAACTGTTTAACAACTTCTGTGCCCTTGTGCATGCAACCAAGATTGCTACCATGAGATCTGTCACCACTGCTAGCGCACAGGAATTTGAAGATACTATGTTTGCCTACCTTAGGGGAATTGGAGAATTGTTTCCTTCATACAAATTCTTACCTTCTCACCATGTTGCCCTACACATGAAAGAGCTACTATGCCACTTTGGACCAACTCATGCTTGGCGCTGCTGGGTTTTTGAAAGATATAACCATATTCTTCAACAGATCCCAATGAATGGAAATTTTGGTATGTTGCATTACACAATCTCACGATCATTGCAACAACATTTGACAACCAATCATAGGCCAGCTCGAAATAGCTCTCTTTCAGTGCCTGTGTATGAACCAGAGACTAAGGGGGATTGTCTCTTCACTTCGTCTTGATGAACCCCTAAAGAAACTGGCAGATGTATTTGGTCAACACTTCAGATTGAACAAGAAGGGGACACTTATGAGTGATCTGCACGCAATTGGGGACACACCCTGGGGTCTCCAGCCTCAACCCGAACAAAAATCAAGGGCACCTGAAAGACTGGACCGTCACACTAGCAAGCTACTTGATGCATACAAGAAGAGAAAATCTCTCAGTGGCCAAGCAATCAGACCTAATCTTGGGGCTAATCAGTGCAGCACGCAGACATTGCAACCAGGAATCCGTCTAGGGATCAAATACAACAGATTTGGTCAAGGCTGAAACACTTTCAGCATATTTGGTCATATACGACAAGATAGCTTTGTCGCAGTTGGACAAAGAATTCCTGGGAATTGGCATGCTGGCTGTATTCAAGAGATCTTCAACTACACCCACAGTGGCCTTGTGGCAGAGATGGCTGGATACACAGAGACATACTTTATTGTGGAGAGGTTCAAGGAGCTTTCAAAAACTGATGCTTCACATGACCCCTATTGCAAGCAACTACTTGTCAGTGGTCGCCTCTTTTATGACACCTTTGAGGACAACTTGGAACTTGTACCATTGGGGGGTATCCTTTGTCATGTTGCCTACACCCCTGTCAACTTAACTTCCATCAAATCTCATTGCATCCATGCGCTACCACTGGACCGGGTATGATCACAATATATACTTTCATGCTAAGGAGGACTGACATTGACTTAGAACTAACACAACCATTTTGAAGCAGTAAATTTCATGCACGCAGACAAAAGTCGAAAAGTGTGCATTTACTGGGGTACAAACTGAACATGTGCAAATATTTTTGAGTCTGTGAACTACTGAAGGCCTGGGGGTTGGGCATCATGTAAAGCACACATGTAATCAAGCTACTTGAATAGTCACACAATAATCTGATTTGGTCACAGTGAGAATAACCCACTGCGAAACCGAGTGTTGGCCATCAGCAAATCTTGTGAGGCAGTGTAGGACTTGCGACTAAGTAAGACCCAGGCCAGTACAATGACCATCAGACCATCATGATTTGGTTACAAGCTTGCTCACATTCCACTCGCCGCTCAACTAAATCTTGTCGGATCATTGCAAGCTCGTTTCCCACTTGTTCTGAGGCATACGTTATGTCCTGAGGTGCAAGAATTGTATGTCAATGTATTGTGTCTCCCAAGGCACCTGCACCATGCCACTTAGCCTTGTGGCAGCTCTCTCTTTGAGTCCATTTCGCGCTCTCGTCCCTCTCCTTCAACCAAGTCACCCACCCTCCTACGACCTTCCCACCCACATCGCCCTTGCATCTGGTGCAACACTGACCTCGCCATCACTTGCCCTGTCCCATCGCTGTTTTCCACTCATTGCACCGTATATTCGCCTGTACATACTTTTCATCTTACTTTAACTTCCTCAATGTCACCCCCATTCACTCTCAGCATCCACCATCATCAGTTCCTGCATCTTACCATGGATATCAGCAGGTCATTTTCTTGACTTTTCATCTGTGGCCTTGTCACCATGCATGCCAAGGTATCACAATGAATCCTAGTAGGTCTTGCCGCTGTTAACGACCCCTCTCTTCCATGGCACATTATGCGCAGCACACCTGCCCCATCAAGATTGGCGATGGACGATGACACAGGTGATGACATAGACCACAACCACTAACCACCATCATCCACTGCTGACCAACACTGATGACCAATGATACTTAATGACCATGAACATTCAGGTATGCACTCAAATGATCACCCATTCGGGATGGGGACGTGGTGTAGCTGTGACTGTAACTGTGGGGCCAGGTTTTTCCAGGGTGTAAAGCCAGTATGTGAGTTTGTAAATGACTTGCTGCAATATGCTATCAAGGTGTGTCGTAGCATACTGAAAGTCAATGAAGTACTGAAGAATATCTATGACAGCTCTAGACTACCACCTCCCCCATGTACTGAAAGTTGACAAAGTACTGAAGAATATCTATGACAGCTCTAGACTACCACCTCCCCCACAACCAGGTGACATTGACATGAGCTGGTTTCCCATGGCGCCTTTCCCATGGTGCCTGTCCACAGGGCTCATCTAGCTTTCTGCCTCACTCCCAGCTAAACATTTTTGTTGACACCCTAGATTAGAGGTATTGTATCTTTGGAAATGTCTGCGCCAGGTGGACAAGCAGTTGTTAGGTTTGGTTCTACTTGTTGTTGGCTCAGATAATGGCTAATGACCACAGATAATGACGGCCGACTACTGATGACAACTGATGGCTGAGGACGACGATTGATGATGACCACTGACAATGACAACTGATGACCACTGACAATGACAGCCAACAACTGATGACGACAACAGATGACTGATGACGACAGCCGACGATGACGACAACTGATGATAATGACTGACGACGACAACTGACAATGACAACTGATGACAACCAACAACAACCAACAACAACTGATGATGACTGCTGACAACAACAGCCAACGAACACAGGTGATGATCGATGACCAACAACAACCACTAATGATGACCACCAATGATGATGACTGACAATGACTGATGACTGACTGATGACCAACAACGACTGATGAATGACGACTGATGATGACTGACCAATGATGACCGACAATGCCCAACAAATTGTGAATAAAATGGTGAACCGCCTAGCTCCATATTGGCGTTCTCTGCCACACTGCTGTGGAGGGTGGGCTCCCAGCACATGATGACTTTCCAGATGAGGTACGTTTTCACTGTGCAGATACTCTCAGCTTAAACAAACATTGGATTAGGTCTACCCCATTACTTGGTTCCCGTTTCTATTGATGGCGATGCCGGCAGGTCCAACAAGGCCATGGTCCATGGGTAGTTTGGTGCTGACCACCCTCCTGCCTCTATCTAGGTTTGCTGCTTGCAAGTTGGGTGGCATTGAGGGTGCAAAGTGATCCTTGGCAGTGATGCGTTCAGAGGTGGTGCTTTCCAGGCATGTTCGTATGAGGGTGTTGTGATAGGACAAGAGATAACATCGGTGAGGACTGTTTGGGCAGCATGCTGACCGACAACGGCCATGGATGACAGCAGTCATCAACTACCAACAAGGACGATGACCACTGATGACAGACAACAAGGACGGATGACCAATGCAACGACAGATAACTGCCAACTCTGACGACCAACCACCAATGAAGACTACAACTACTACCAACAAGGACAACCGACAATGACTGACGACAAGGTGATGATGAAACGATGATGACCAATGATAAGACGATGGCAACTGACAACTGACAACTGATGACCGACAATGATGACCCGACAATGATGACCTGACGACGATGATGACAACCTGATGACAACCAATGACCCAACGACAACCAACAACGACTGACAACAATGACCAACAATGACCAACAACAGCTGACGATAACAACAATAAGACGATGACAACTGACAACAAACCAACAACAACTGATAATGAGACAACAACAACCAATAACAAGATGATGAGATAATGATGACTGATGATGAGATAATGACAACCAACAATGACTGATGACAAGGTGACAATGACTGATGACAAGACGATGATGACTGATGGTGAGATGACAGCAACTGATGACTGATAACTGATGACCAACGATAATGACCGACAACGACAACTGATGATGATGACTGACAATGATGACCGACAATGATAACTGACAACAATGACCGACAACGACGACCAACAATGATGACCAACAACGACAACTGATGACAACAACCAACAACTGACGATAACAACCAACAACGATGACTGACAATGATGACTGACAATGACAACGACCAACAATGACAATGACTGACAATGATAACAACCTGATAACAATAATGACTGACGATACCCAACAAATATCATGAATAAATGGTGACTTATTCTTTGAAACTTTCTATGATTTAAAACCTTGAATAAACTGAAATGTATAATTTATCCTAAAACCTGATTTTTTCACAATTTATCTTGGATTTTGCATC
>Ga0307510_10001568_pt1 | contig 25275 bp, 21 predicted proteins | sample 12_EM_MG_FD_207224 | JGI IMG/M metagenome (GOLD analysis project Ga0307510, IMG submission 207224) | Populus trichocarpa ectomycorrhiza microbial communities from riparian zone in the Pacific Northwest, United States - 12_EM | ecosystem: Host-associated > Plants > Roots > Unclassified | place... | reverse complement strand
TTAAACAGTAAATAAGGTACCTAAGATAAGGTTAAGGAGCCGAGAGGTTTCCTGATGCCTCTAGGGGAAGATAGCGCTCGAGCAAAGTTTTTCGAGACCATCCCTGGTTTCTTCAACTCAGAACATGGGGTTAATCTCCAAAGTCATATTCTCGAGGAATTTCGGATCAAGTTCCGCCGGGTGTTGAATGGATTTTTACACCGCACTTTCTCATCTAGTTTGATCCCCGAATCGGCCAGAAGTACCCAACTACTCATCACGTGTTTGAATGCCGCCCACAAAGCACTCGGAACCGATGGGGTTTCCCAAATTCTTTATCACATTCTCAACGGGGGCTGGGGTGAGCTTTTACAAAATGTTGAAATGGCGCATTCTCTGAGACGCTGGAGCGAGAATACGAACGACGAAATTACTCATTATGTACGGAGGATTGTTACCCAAGTTGTTGGAGGCGTACGGGAGCGTGATGACCGCTGGATCTCCCTGGCAAAGACTGAATTTGGCGTACCAGATTCTGTGCTTCGGGACAACATCAGGCATGGCGATAGCGCGCCACTTTCCCTTTTGATCCACATGACTCGCGAAGCCTTTCGCTCCGGTTCCTGGACACCGTTCATTCTGAGCACCCTTACCCAATTTGACGTGTGCAATACCGTTCCTGAACTACAGCACGAATTCTGTGCCCTGTGGAACGAAATCGTTCGAGAAGCGTGGAGGGGTGGGGCCAACTGCACTGCGGTCAATATTCTCCGTGAGATCCGCCACGCATACATCGGATTGCACCAAGGCACCGATGCCTCCGCCCACACCTATTTTTACCACCCCGATCTAGTGCAGCCACGGTCCTATCGAATGTGCAACATCCATAGTCATCGCCCAAATTGGATTCAGACTCCCCAGGATCCTGTTAGCAGGCACCTCACTGTCCCTTCCCCAACTACACCCGTTGTAACCTCAACTGGACCGACTACCCAAATTCATATTCATGATTCGCCCATTCAATCACCTCGCCTAACTTCCTTGGAAATCCAGGGCTTGCCCCGCAACCATGACATCCTCATTATCTCACCCAACGCCAACGTGGTGCACACAGTTGCACGGCAAGCCGAGGACTCGGAAGCAAACATTAGACCTCGATTACCTTCATCCGAAGACCTGACGATGATGCAGTCGGGCCACACCCCTCTTCTCACATGGCCATCCCTACCCTCCACCCCTGGTCCCGTCTTCATTACTCTTCCAGTTGCGGATTCTTCCGTTCCTGAAAATATCAGAGTAGTCAAAGTGGATGAAGGTACCAGGGACCTCAATCCACTTGTTTCGATTGGACCCTCCCAGCGCTCATCCCACTCAGCACTATCTGCCGGAGATACTGATGCGGATGGTGTCCACACCGATGACCTGACACCCAGTGCTGACTCACACCGCGGCGGTACAGGAGAGAGAACTCCCATGTTTCTGTAGTAGCGTCACTCCCTTCCCCTCATGATCCCGATCCCCATCCGACAACCATCGATTTCTTAACTGGTCTGGTCCCACCACTTGTCTCTGTTCCAGATCTGGATTGCGTCGTTGATGCGTCGCAACGTCCTACTTTGGCTGCTACGTTACTTCGCCCCCCAGAAAACAACCAAGCGCAGGATATAGCTGCGCCATGGGCGGTGTCAGACATCAGCGAAATTTCGATCGCGGCTAATCCTTAGTGGTTGTGCCACTTTACCAAAAAGTAGGGAGTTGATCATCATCCCTGCTGCTATCTTCTCTGGCCCACAATCCCGACGTCAGCCAATCGCATGGAAGCTATGGGGGAGGGGGCATTTACTTGAGAGGCCAATGTAAGAGATGCGTCAGCTCGAAGCGCGAGTCCCGGAGGTTGCATCTCATAATAGTGGTCTCATTTTCTCGGAGACAGACTCAATAACACTGCTTAGTAGGGAGGGATACTTGTCAAGAGAGAACGCTGCGGTAGAAGAGCGCGAGGATAAGCAGGCAGACACCGCAATATTTTTTGAACTTTATTTCTAATATTTACCCACGCATCCCGGGCGGTATAGGACAAGCTACTGACAAGCTGCGGATGGGGCCAATGAGTAAGGCGGTGTAGCGCGAGCGCTTGCCAAGCAGTGGAGCGAATTAGGGAAGTCAAGACCGTGGAGAAGGGGGAACTCGCACTGATCACACAAGCACAGAAAGACTGCGAAAACGTTAGAACGGAGAGACTGGGATCGCAACTAAGGGCCATATGGCGATGTTTCTGGTTTCACTACGTCTCCACCTCATCTCATCCGACGCTCTCAACGGAGAAGGTATTCTTGTAGCCATCGGTGCAGATCAAGCCAACATAAATGTCTTCCTCATCTCAGGAATGACCAACCTTAATGCTCATAAATATACCACCACTGCCACGAAAGTCCAGGAAACCAAATGTACTCCCCCGTTCTATTGTATTTGCCTTCTTAACGCTGCCGTCTCTTTCCCATTCTCATACTTGCAATAGTTGAGCGGCACACTTGAAGCAGCACGCAAAGTAGATCAGTACAGACAACTCTAGAACGTTCAGGAGCGCACCGCAACATCGTTCGGCTTTTTAATCGCGGCCCTCGCCACGCTTGAGCCTGCAAATGTCTGGGGACTGCGCCACCATAGTCAACACAGTTATTCCGCCCAGTACACTCTCCGTGTCGAATCGTATGGTGGAAGTGGCGTTCAGGGCTGACGGCGTGCATCATTTGTCAAGGCATGAGGTTGGTGGCGTCACAGAATCATGTGGCGTGATGCCGTGAAGTGATAACACAAGTGCGAATGGGCTCGAGGAGCTCGACGCGAGGCCGGTGGCCACGCAGGCGTGCATGCAGGAACAAGAAGATGAGCAGACATACTAGTATGAACATGAACGGATTGTTGTTGCTTCGGATCATACCGAGGTGGCGCAGGAGTGCGTCAACGTTGCAAGGAACGCCCCACTTTCTCGCACGAGCCTTGGGCTCCCTGTGCTTGTCGATGCTGTTGTGTGGAGAAGCAACACGAAGTGAGTCATATGTTTCTCTGCAGCTTCGTGTGGCAGGAAAACGCAATGAAGCGGTGCTGGGGCTCAGGGACTGGGTACTGCGTTGATCAGGTCGTGCTGCGCCCAAGAACGGCCACGTTGTTGTTGGCTGCCTGCATGGCCAATCCGGTGTCAAAACGGAATAGACGGACGACCGACGGATGTTTAAGGAAAACCAATCTCATCTGGATGGAGGGTGGGAACCAGCGACAGCAGCCTGAGCTACATGCATCTGGACGCTATGGGAGGCCGTTGTACTACGGTGGCGGCTGAGTTGGTCTGCGTCTCCTCGTACGTGATAGGCTTACTTTGTTTATTTGTACATGTGTCAACTTGTTTGTGATCACCGATCTGGATGGAGGACATGAGGCATGCATGAGGCTTGTGACGTGTGTCCAGCGGCCTGAACGGAATCATCGTTGAACTGTGGACGCGCTTTCACTCATGGCCCACTGGATAGCTCACTCTTCACATTGCGCAGTGATCAATGTCGATCCTTCAAGCTCTTATTCAAAAATGAACAACATTCGCGATCACAGTGGCAACATCCCACCGCGGCACATACTGTTCGGTGACCACGCGGAGTAGGTGTGGTAGAGGTGTAGTGAAGCTGTCCGCATCATGTTGATCCACGCGTTGATGGGGTCTAGGCTTGAAGTTTGAATGGTGAAGCCTGCCAGGGGCGGGGTTTGCTTCAGTGTGTTCAATGGGGAATGGAGGAGCCCTTCTGACGCACCTTTCCGTCACCTTCCACACTCTTTACTCGCCATACAACACTCCTTCCTAATGTCTCCAGATCTCGAAAGGGATGAAAGAGGTATATTTCCCTATGCCACTGTCCTCACTGATCTCACCCCTATATGTCGTAGATGGCGATTGGGACCGGCCTCAGCCAGAAGCAAACCAGCTACACCTCGGAGAGTCAGATTTCCAAGATACCTCTAGGCCACTCTTCTCCATGTATTTAGCGATTACAGAGAAGGGGGATAATAAGACTACAGAGCGCTGGCAAAAAGATGCTGATGTGATCCTAATTTTTGTGAGCCTGTGTTTCGCTATTCCTTCAAATACGTCATGACACGGAATGTTGTAGACGGGCTTATTCTCTGCCGCGGTTGCAACGCTCCTTACGGTGACGGTCCTGGACCTCAAGCCAAGTTCTCAGGACGCATTCTATCTTAACAATATGCAACAACTCCTCGCAGATCCGAATATATCTCGCGCGTCCATCCCTTCCCAGCCCCCGCCATTCTCTCCGCCCGTTTCCGCCATATGGGCGAATGTCCTCTTGTTTTTGAGCTTACTTATCAGCCTTACCTGTGCACTATTGGCAACATTATTAAATCAATGGGCACGTCGATACGTCGGGTTCACTCAGCAACCAGGATGCAGTCCCCATAAACGCGCGCGGGTCCGCGCATTCTTTTACCAAGGCGTTGATAAATGCCACGTTCCCTTGGTTGTTGAAGCATTGCCGGCCCTTCTCCATCTTTCCATCTGCCTCTTCTTTGCGGGCCTCATTGTTTGGCTGTTCAGCATCAGTCAACTTGTCTTCCGCGCCGTGGTTTCGTGGTCGGTCCTTTGCGCGGTCTTATACCTATGGTTCACATTTTTGCCTATTTTTTGGCCCAACAGCCCATGCTATGCACCGCTTTCTCCGATAATCTGGTGGCTTTACACCGGCATGTCATATGTTGTCCTCAATGTCCTCTCTTCATCGATGTTTGGTGCTAGCTGCCGCTTTGATACCTTAAAGAAGGATTATCGCAATCGAATCTCCGATGGTATTGGGAAAACTGCCGAAAAGTTTGCCTCTAAACTGTCACCGGAGATCGATGTCCGTATTTTGATATCGACACTCGACGGCCTGGGGGAAGATAGCGCTCGGGCAAAGTTCTTCGAGGCCATCCCCGGCTTCTTCAATTCAGAACGTGTGAAGCTTCTCCAAGATCATCTCTTCGAGGAGTTTCGCATCAAGTTCCGTCCAGCGCTGACTAGATTTTTAGACCGCACACTCTCGTCTCATTTGGTCCTCGAATCAGTCAAAAGCTCCCAACTTATTGTCTGTCTTGATGCCGCCCACGAAGTACTCGGTCCCGCTGAGGTTTCCCAAATCCTTTGCGACATTCTCAGTGGGCGATGGCGTGACCTGTTGCAATCCGTTGAAATGGCACATTCTCTCAGACGCTGGAGCGAGAGTACCAACGAAAAATCTACCCATTACGCCCATTTCATCCTGAGGATCGTTATCCAAGTTGTTGTTGGGGTGCGGGAACGCAATGACCACTGGATCTCACTTGTTGTTGATGAATTTGGCGTACCAGGTCAAGTCCTTCGGGCGAACATCAACCATGGTGATAGCCTGTCACTTTCACTCTTGGTCCACATCACTCGCCGAGCCATTCGCTCCGGTTCCTGGACGCCATTCATTCTGTCCTCTCTTACCGATTTTGACATATGCAATACTCTTCCCGAGTTGCAGCGCGACTTCTGCTCCCTTTGGAACGAACTCGTTCAAAAAGCGTGGAAGGATGGGCCCGACAGCACGGCTCTCAAAATTCTCCGTGAGATTCGCCACGCTTACATTGGTTTGCACCAAGGCACAGAGGCTGCCCCGACCGCCTTCTCCGCGCACACCAACCATTTCAATCCCGTGCTAGCACAGCTATCGTCCTATCGATCCTGCAATATCCCCAACCATCGCCCAGATTGGACTCCACAAGCTCCCGTTATCACTCACCTCGCTGTCCCTTCCCCAACTAGACCCGGTTTCGGCTCCTCAATTGCGTCGACTACCCAACGTGGTGATTCGCCCAATGCCTCTCCTCGCTCTACTTCCTTGGAAATCCAAGGCTTGCCCTGTAATGCCGACGTCTTTATAATCTCACCCAAGGCCGATGTGGTTCCCACAGCTACACCGCAAGCTGAGGAAGCAAACATTATCCCACGATTCTCTTCAACCGTAGACTTGACGATGATGCGCTCCGATCACAGCTCTATTCTATGGCCAGCGACCCTACCCACCACCCCTGGTTCCTTGTACATTACTCAGCGGGTTCTTCCAGTTACAGACCCTCCCGTTCTTGAAAGTACTTGGGGCTTGAGTCCGCATGTTTCGATTGTACCTTCCCAGCGCCCATTCCAGTCAGCACAATCTATTGGCGATACTGACGCGAATAGTTTGCAACCAGAAGACTCGACACCTAACTCATTCAGCAGCGATACAGGAGAGAACCCCCAGGCTTCCGCAGTCGTGCCACTCCCTTCCCCGCATCCTGATGCCGATCCGACAATCATCGATCCCTCAACTGGTCCTAGTCCACTGGCGCCACCGCTCTCTATTCCCGATCCGGATCATGCGTTCGACGCGTCACAATGTCCTACTTGGGCTACTACGGTACCTAGTCCCCCGGAAAGTAACCCAGAGCGGGATATAGCTGCGCCATGGGCGGAGTCAGACATCAGCAAAATTTCGGCCACGGCTAATCCTATGCCCCAGTCCAACCTCAGTGGTGGTGCCACCTTCCCTAAGAGCGGGGAAGTGACTGCCATTCCTGCTACAATCTGCTCTGACCCACAATTGTCGCCTGTCACGACACCAGTCATTCGCAGCGGTGAGATTCCCGCGGAGCCTCCTTCATCCGTAGATTCTGCTGGCATCTTAGCTGATCATACTTCACACTCCCTGGGCTCTCCACCTGAATCCTCAAGGGGTATCTGCTCACGCACTTTCCCGTGGCCTTCTTCCGTCCTGTATTCCCCCGTCATGCCAAGGAATGATGATCGTGCGCTCGGCGATACCTCTGAAATTGAGCATCCTATCCCAATGGTCGTCCTTTCCGACACGAGTCGGTCATCACCGCTGGCTCCTGACACTGGCGCAAGAACGCAGCCTGATGACACCCCAAATGGCTAAAACCGGCCATAGATAGGATTGGTATCGACATCTGTATGTTCCCTTCTCTTAGCTTCTCGTCAATACTCATTTCTCTTGCAGGTCGTGTTGATTTTGTGATAAGAGTTATGATAGTAACGAGTGGAAGGCCTTGATCGATGGTCGTTTCTGACATGTATATTTTATCCGTGTGGGCTGATAACGATGTGCTCGTTGGATTCACACAACTGCTACTGGTTGCAGACATACATCTCCAGTGTCCTCATATTCTAGTTTCCTAGTCCCCTCATTTCGCACCCACAGCATACTATAATTTGAATCACCTCATGATGAACTCATCCGAGTGATGCCCATCACGAAATGCCGGGAACTCCAAACCTTTCTAGACTTGAAGCACCTTCGGAGGCGCCCATCGCAGCCTTCTTGCCCTTTAATAAGCCCCCTTTAAGTCAGATTCTACGTAGTGTCTCTGATCGTTAATGATTACGCCGTGGCGCCAAGAGACGGGCGTCGCATGTTGCATCCCCAATGGAGACTCATCCTAAACTAAAAGGGGAAGCCTTAACTCGCCTGACCCTTCCCACGTACATTAGCAATCTACTCTCCGAGCATGGGCTATAGAAAGCTCCATCCTTCGCACGATGCGTGTCCATCCGCGAGGCCTAAATGGGTAGTTGGTCTGGGCCGGAGTAACCGTACCACTTGCCAAAAGCAGCTCGACGTCCTTCGGGTCGAAAGTTGCCGTTCTGCGCTTGGCGCCGCAATAGAAGCGAATCCAAATGTAGAAAAAGACCAAGAGACAGGGTTGGAGCCTTTAATTGGAGAGGCGCTCGATGATCCCGACGACATTCAACACTAATGGGGTAACGTTGACGACGGTCGCGCTGCAGTTGTGGAGCAGTACTGTGTAAGACGTGTGGGGAAAAAAGCAGTTGAATGCGAGTTCAGAGTGGTGTGGGAACGGGAAACGTCAGGTCGAAGGCCGTGGGACCACCCCCGGAACTTCAGTCCCACCATGACAGATTGACAGACATCGACATCGCTTAATTTGCAATCCCGTGGGAGGCTTCCGCCTACCTCAATACAGGGTACGTATATGGTGTCGGTCAACAATACCAAAGAGATGGGGCGCGGAAAGGTCTGGAGCATTTGCCAGTTGACGATGTTGGCGTGTTCGGGCCCGTGCCATGAGGCTAATTCGTGGCTCGTGGGCAGACGAGCAACAAACAAGGGCACGCGTTTGCGATGGTTTCCGCTGGAATCGTGGGTTAGGGTTGGGAAACGCCGCTTAGCGGGTTGTGCCAAGTACGGGATGAGCCGTAATCAGTCAAAGCCAGGTCAAATTGCGACAGGCGCCGGCTGTCATCATGTCCTGCCGTGATGCGGTAATTTACCCTTGTTTCAGCAGATCGACAGCACAAAGTAGTGGACGGAACACATTTCAGGGTGGCACACTGGGAGTCGCGCCCATGCCATTTCGGCTATAAATGATCATGTGACTCATAATTCGGAGGGAGTACTGACGGACGACAATTTTTTTTTGTCATTTGCATTTGTTTAGTCCCAGTTCTAAAACTTACGGTGGTCGATACAAAACCGTTGTATAGAGTTGTTGTGCGCCAACTGTTTACACTTCCCAACTCTCAACCATTTAATTCAACCGTTTAATTTAAGCGTGGGGAGCGACCCGAGTGCGACCCGGAATTCCGTCTGCACTTAGGTAAGGATGCGCTTTGGACGCGCCACGGGCATGCCGCGGCCTAAGTCCTGACATTGTCCCATTAGTGTCTAACTTAGTGTTCTGTCCTGTCAATGTCCTGTCTTGATGGCAGCGGTTTGATTCTTGGCTTCTAGCGTCTTTCGGCTTGGGATTGTTCTCATGGTGGATGGGCCCGGGTGGTCAGACCAAATATCCTGTCTGAGCCACCAGAGTAATCTTGGTCCTGTATGTTAGCATGTGCCACTCACTTTCAACTTGGGATCACTCAATCAATCTTTAGAAAGGGAGAGCGAACGGAGGGAATATGGTGAAGGTGAACGTACCCTCTTGTGTGGATAAGGCCTAACCTAAAAGAGGAAATATTGTATTGTCCGACGGTCTTTGTGCGTCACTCGATCATTTTTCGTCTTGTTCCTTTTCCCAGCTTTCCTCGCTCCAAGCTTTGATAAGCTGCCCTGACGTTGGTCTGACATTAAGAATGCGGCCAACTCCCCTCGTTCAATGTTCCCCACTTTGCCGTTTTCCAACACCCTTCGTCGGATCAACCAACTATCCCTCGAATGTCTCGAGCCGAGAGACGGTCAGGAGATGTCGAAGTGGGCAACCTTGGTTCGCGTCAACCAATGTCGGGTCGCTCCTCTCAAACACTATCCGACTTTGGGGATAGTTCTGCGCCACTCTTCTCCATTTATTCAGAAAGGACGGAGCGGGAGGACGACAAGACGGCCGAACGTTGGCAGAAGGATGCCCAGGTGATCCTGATTTTCGTAAGTCCGTAATTCCCTTCCACACTACTCCACGCCCAACTGGAAAACTTTTAGACCATCGTGTTCTCTGTCGTCATCGCGGTATTCCTCACCGTGTCTATTCAAGACCTCAGGCCAAACACGCAGGACACCGCCGCATTCTATCTCGAGAACATCTATCAGATTCTCGCTGACCCCAATGCAAGCGCCTCATCAGCCCCGTCAACCTTGGTCAAACCACCACCCTTCCTTCCACCGACATACGCCGTCTGGGTGAATTCGCTCTGGTTCTTGAGCATGGCCATCAGCCTCACCTGTGCTCTTTTGGCGACATCGTTGCACCAATGCGCTTCTCGATACGTGAGGATCACTCAGCCCGTATCGTGCAGTCCACACAAGCGAGCGCGGATACGTGCATTCTTTGCTGACGGCGCTGAAGAGTTGGGCTTACACTGGGCCGTTGGATCATTGCCCATCCTCTTGCATCTCTCGCACTTTTTCTTCTTTGCCGGCCTCCTCGTTTTCCTCTTCAATGTCAATCAGACCGCCTTCACCACCGTAGTCGGATGGGCAACTATCTCCGGAGGAATATATGGGTGCATAACCTTGATGCCAATCTTCCGGTATGACAGCCCGTACTATGCACCACTTTCTTCAACGGCTTGGTTCCTTTATACTGGCATACTATACCTAATCTTCAAAGTTCTGTGCTTAATCCCGCGTAGACGTGGTACCCCGAACTCCCTTCGTGACAAGAAGGACCGTTATCGCGAATGGGCCTTGTGCGGCGTGGAGAAGGCGGCCGAGGATACTGCTTCAGAACGGTCACCAAAGGTCGATGGCTACGTCTTGGATTGGACGACCGGCGCTCTGAATGAAGACGACGCATTGGAACGGTTCTTTGAAGCCCTACCTGGCTTTTGTGACTCAAAAGAAGTTAGGACTCGCATTCACTCTCTGCTCCGCTTGAAGATCCGGCAAGTTATGGATGGTTTCTTGGACCGCACTTTGTCATCCGAGTTCATCTCCGAATCCACCAAAATTGGTCGACTCAATATCTGCCTCAACGCCGCGAACGCAGCACTCGGCCCCTTCGCCGTTTCCAGGATCCTTAGCAACATTTTCGATGGGCGGTGGCGGCACGCACCGCAATCCATCGACATGGGGCGTTCTCTCAGACGCTGGTGCTACAGCAGCGACGAGTGGATTGCTCTGAACGCACGAAGCATAGTTGCCGGTATCATTGCCGTACAAGAACGTGACGACCGCTGGATCGCACTCGTGAAGGACCAATTTGGCTTACCCCGTCGCATTCTCCAGGACAACATCCTTTATGGCGATAGCGTGTTACTCGTCATCTTGCTCCACGTCACCAACAACTTGTTTCATTCGGTGTTCCCACCTTGGGATTCGAACATCCTGCGTGTACTCTCTCGATTCGATATTCACAACACACTGCCCCACCTCCAGCGCGAATTCTGTGCCTTGTGGAATGAAATCGTTCAAGAGGCGCGGAACGGACGTCCTTACAGCACTCCTGTCTTTATTCTCAGAGAGATCCGCCATCTTTATATTGCCCTTCATGGGCGCACCTATTTTTCCTCGAATGGATTCTCAACCTCGACATCAAACAGCGACGACATTGTTTGGCAGCCATCATCTTACCCTTTCTGCAACATCACCAACCATCGCTCAGAGCTTATGCCCCACGTTCATGGGGTGACTGCCGGACAACCCACCCCCTCCCCTGTTGTGACGGTCTCTGTTGATCCCCCACTTGACACCACCCTGGTTCCCTCGTCTGTTCCGACCCAACATGACATACCCTCCCTCCCTGCGTCAAATGGAGGTCCTTCCAGCCAACTCACAAGCGAGACTCCATCTGGTGATCTCGTCCACACATCGCCTCTTTCTGCATCGCCCAAAAGCCAGTCCCCTTCGCCTGAAATACCCGTCGTCCCTGCTACGTCAGGCAATACCGACACCTCTATTACCCCACTTATGGCTCAACCTAGTGATGTCGCTGCCTCGCCAAAAAGCGAGGCAACGACTATTGTCCCCTCTCCCGTCGTGTCTGACGCGACGACCCCACCCGATGTGATGCCAACTGTTAGTAGCGATGCGGTCGCCGTGGAGCTTCCGTCAACTTCAGAACCCGGCCTTCACCTTACTCTGCAGGTCGCCTCTGTTCCAGAACCCCCTGTCACTCCAAGTATTGGGACGACCGGGGCACAATACAATACTGGTTTCTCGGATTCCCCAACTCCAACCCAGACGGACCCACACCAGCCAGCTTCTCCAGACCCTGGCATTTCTGCCAGCACATCGTCACACGAAGACAGCCAGCTCGATTTGGACCAGTCGTAGCCATGACTCGCTGATGGATTGGTACTAATGTATGTCGTGAGTTCTTTTTTATACGTCTTCCACCTGGGCTCATTAGCCATGTAGATGCGCTGCCTTTGCCCCGAAGTACTGGACTATGAATGTACCAGTGAGCACTCGGACCTGTCAAACTACATACTTTGATCCGCGTGGTCCTGTTGTTGAAACTGCGAGACTTGGTTGGTTGATTTTTAGATCTGGCCGTAATGTACTGGCGATGTCATTTTTGAAACATTCGAATGGATCCACTGACGCACTCTTTCTGGGTTAATCTTGCATGCTTTATGGACTTCAGTCATATCCTTATTCACGAGTTTTATTACGGATTCCCTGTGATACCACTACGATACACACGAATAACGTAGCGATAATACAATAAAGGCCAATGTGATAAGCGTGTTTGCGAGATTGGGAAAGATATATGACCTGTCAAAGTTTATTGTTTATCGAAAGCAAATTACAATCGGGCCTGTCACAATTCTCGAGCCTATGAAAATAGATGGACTGATGAAGCTTGTGAAGTGCTGGGTTGGCGTGAAGATAAAAAAAGCCTTGCCAGCGCACACTTTGGAGTCGCAAGGAGCGGGCGAGGAGAAACCGAGATAAGATAGGGGAGGACATTCATAGTCAATCCCCTCCCTTCCACTGAGCTTCCAACACTGACGTCGCATCATTAGCGTCAAGCACTGTACCTGCGTTTGGAATTCAAGCCCCATGTCTTGGTGGGCCAGACTCTCCTATCCCCTAAGGACACAGCAGGATTGTTCGCGGATTCGTTCGTCCCTTCGCTACAAAACTAGTTTTCAGGGGGGGCGTATGCGACTTACCGAGGAACTGCGGCCGGTCAGCGACACGTACCGGACGGATCTCAATCCACGCCGCGCCGGCAGACTCAACGCGTTACGGTACTGTACAAATAATCGGGGCTTCCCCTTTAGCTCAGGCCTACTGTAGTCGCGGAGCGAGCGCTCATGAGATTGCCCGCGGGGCGGTTCCGAGTCGTCCGCGCTCAGGGGTTTGTGTGGAGAAAGCGACTGCCTGTGCCGCATGATACTGGATACTACACTTCAGCTATAGGGTGCGCGCAGCAAGCTGGCACGCACAACATATACCTCTGTCTATCCCTTTTCTACACAGAAATTAGATGGGAGTCCCATGCACTTATACACATCAAGATGAGCGGGTACGGGATAAAAGGGAGCAAAACCCCACAGCGCAGTAGTCGGTGGGTGACTCGGACCCAGAGACGGTTCGCCGAACCGAGCGCTGTAGGGCTGCTGTATTGGTGCAGCATGAACTGTAAGCCGATCAACGGTATGTCAGACCGCGAGTGCTAGTAGGCGCTGCGCCGCGCTGCTGGATGAAACAGAACTCGTCCAGTCTGGAGCGGCACCTTGCGCCACTGCGCCCTCCTTAGGGTGTGGCAGTTGTTATCATGGGGTCCGCGGAATGAAAGAAGGGAGCCGAACTATAATTTCCGTTCTGGATGCTTACCTTCACACTGAACCACAATCGCTTCTGTGTATATGGACTTGTGGTTGACCAGGCCAACAGGCAGTCCTCATCCTCATTTTCGTTTGATCGGGTTCGATGCCTTTCGGCTCGGAGTCCGTCAGCTGAGGGATGCTCCACCAATGCTCCACCTCCTTGCATGGCATCTACCGGCCGAGAAAGGTAGGGGCGGCTGAATGAGAGTGGCATCATTAATGACTGGAAAGGCGTTGGACACGATGGACTGCAAGCGATAGTCAACGGACCGACGATGCAGCAGTTTGACGTTGACAAGTCTGGAGATGGCACAGGGTCCGGTGTTAAGCCTTGTCCAACTGTGGTCAAAACCTTCAGAAGACTTCTGATGCGCGATTGCGTGTTTTTCCTGTTGTGTGAACCGGAAAGCTTTCGGAATTTTGGCCTTTGTAGGACGTGCCAGTGGGATACTGTCACTGGCAGTGGCAGTGGTGACTACTGTAAGTTACGCCAAGACTCAGACGCCACCGGCCCGTATCGGACTTTCAACTTGACACTAGGCTTTCCTTAGTCTTTCCTGTGCCTTGTGCTCGAACATGGATCAAGTTCATGTCCCAAGACATTCGTTTTAGGAATCATTTCTTTGGGTAGTGTCACTCAGTGCACTCACTAGTAATTTGGAGGTATGACCATCTCGTAAGTGATACGTCTGTCAATCTCTACTCATCATTTGATGGGGGTCAAGTCAAATTCAGAACATGGTTAGTGCGAAACCTCGTCCCCTGATGATGTGTTTTTTCATGAGCATTCTTTATCCGAGCTCACACACAGTACGTTGCCCAATGTGCTGGAGACGGTGCTATCGTGGTCTCACGCTCACGAGCATATTCAACATATCTAGCCAACGGGATGCCTTTTTCTCCCCCACCAGACACATAGGGATTGTCGTTTCTACCACACTGAACTACAATTGCTTCTGTGTATATGGACTTGGGGTTGACTAGGCCAATAGGAAGTCCTCATTTCGTTTTGATTAGGGTTCGATGCCTTCCGACTCGGAGGGTGTCAGCTGAGGGATGTTCCACCTCCTTGTATGGCATCTGCCGCCCGAGAAAAGTAGGGGCGCTGATTGAGCATAGCGCCATTAATGACTGAGAAGACGTTGGACATGATGGGCTGCAAGCATTAGTCAAGGGAGGATATGTCCCAAATCAACGGACCGACCGTGCAACAGCTTGACGTTGACAAGTCTGGAAATGGTACAGGGTCCAGTGGTAAGCCTTGTCCAAGACAGTCCAACTCAACTGTGGTAAAAACCTTCAGAAAACTTCTGGCGCGCGATTGCGTATCTTTCACTGTTGTGTGGCCCTGAAAGCATCCGGAATTAAGCCATATGATAGTACTGAATCTGTAGCTCAGTGCCGCATGCGCAAGATTCGGACGCCAGACCGGCCCGTATCGGACTTTCAACCTGACAGACAAGCTTCACGGTAAACGTTGCAAGACATTCTTTTTAGGAATCATTTCTTTGGGTAGTGTCCGAGTCGCTCAGCAGACTCCTTGTTTATTAAGAAATAGAATTCATCCCGTAAGTGATACTTCTATTAATCTTCATTCTTCACTCATCATTTGTTATTCCCGAACATAGCTAGTGCGAAACCTCGTCCTGATGCGCGCTTTCATAGCTTATGGAATCATTCTTTACCCGACTTCACACACAGTACTCTTGCCCGTGTACTTGAGACGGTGCTATCCTGGTCTGAGTCTGACCAGCATATTCAACATATCTAGCCAACGGTATACCTTTCTTTCCCTTGCCAGACGGGAGTACTAATATAGGGGTTGTCACTGTTATACATGAATATGAAGACACAACAAAGAGTGACATCTCCAGCGCTACCTTTCTTTTCGATACCCGCCAACTAGACTCACATCATTCTCAGAACCTCCTCGCTTTCCGGTAGAATCCCGGAAAGCTAATAAGTAGCCTAATGAGGGCAATTCGGGGGTGTATATAAGGCCTAGTGGGATTTTTACTGCCTACTGACCGCGCCTTGAATCCCCCACATAACAACATTTTCATTCTCAATGGGTAAGGTTAGAGATGAGGAGGCTAACCCCACAGGTACGCTAGGCGTGAAGTGACTCGATCACCTTACTGAGATGCATAAGTAGGCCACACCTCGAATACTTCTCGATCATATGGCAGTGGATGCCCGAATTCGCAGGAGGAGTCCCACTTCGAGGATAGCTCCGCGCCCCTCTTCACTATCTATTCAAATATGGCAGAGGAAGATGATGACAAGATGACCGAACGCTGGCAAAAAGATGCTGAGGGGGTTATCCTCTTTGTGAGTCCCATTGACTTTTACAAACCTTTCCGAGGACCAACGAGATAAGTATAGACCGGTTTATTCTCCGCTGCTCTCGCAGCGTTGGTGGCTGTGACCATCCAGGACCTCAGGCCAAACCCGCAGGACACTTCCGCATTCTATCTCGAGAATATCTATCAACTCCTCGCCGACACAAACGGATCTCGTACATCACTTCCTTCCAATGAACTCAAACCACCGCCTTTTTCCCCACCTAGATATGCTATCTGGGTGAACTCGCTCTGGTTCTCGAGCTTGGCCATCAGCCTTACAAGTGCCTTGCTGGCGACCTTATTACAACAATGGTCACGGAGATATGTCAAGGTCACCCGGCCGAGGTGTAGGCCACGCGACCGAGCGCGGGCCCGTGCATTCTTTTTCGAAGGCGTTGGGAAGCTGCACCTGTTATGGGCCGCTGATGCAGTGCCCACATTACTGCATCTTTCCCTCCTCCTCTTCTTCGCTGGCCTCCTTGTCCTGCTGCGGAATACCAACCATACTGTATTCAATGCCGTGGTTGGATGGGTCGCGCTTTCCACTGGAGTGTACGCATACATTACGTTGCTGCCGATTTTCCGGTCATATAGCCCATACTATGGCCCGATTTCTTCAATTGGCTGGCAAGTATATGCCAACATACGACGTTTAATCCGTTACAAGTATCGGGACAACGTTCCGGAACGCCTCTTAGGTCGCCTAGAGACGGTTGCCAAAGACAAGGCTTCGCATCAGGCACCGGACATTGACTTCGATATCGTGAATTGGACAATCAACGCTCTGCACGATGACCCCGTTAAAGAACAGTTCTTTGGCGTCATACCTGGCTTCTACAACTCCGAAGTGGGGAAGAGCATCCAACGCCGCCTATTTTCAAAGAAGTTCATGCTGTCGCTGAATGAATTCTTGGACCGTACATTATCGTCAAATTCAATCTCCGAAGAGGTCAGAAGCAGTCGTCTCTCCATATGCCTGGATGCCGCCAATATTGGTGTCGACCCCGATGCGAGTTCGCACACCACCCATCGAATCATCCTCAACGAGAGCTGGTACGAAGTACCCCCTTCCGCTCAAACCCGGTATATTCTGAGGCGCTGGACCAAGAGTGACAACAAACGTATCTCCGCGAGCGGGAGGTGTGTAGTCGCCCGGATCATTGCGAAGGCTTGGAAGCACGACGAAACTTGGATGGCTCTCGCTATGGATCAACTAGGAGTATCGGAAGATGTCCTTAAATTTTATCTCGCACATGGGAATAGCGTACTACTGGCCAACTTGATCAACATTACTCGCCTCTTCTTCGAGAACAGAATCCCGTACCTCGACATCCTGGGATCGGTCTCTGAGTTTAGCGTCCAAGGTATTCTTCCCGATTTGCAGCACCAATTCTGCACTTTGTGGAACAAGATCGTTCAAGATGCCCAGTCGCAACCTCTTCCGAGTCTTAACCATTCCGCCTTCATCCTAGAAGAAATCGATGCCATTTACAACGCATTGCATCCCAGCTATGCCACCACTTCTACAAGCGAAGACAGCGACCGGCCATCCTCGACACCTAATTATTCATTATGCCCAAACCCGGACAACCTGGCATCCCACCATCCTACCTCCGCCAACAGTGCCACGTCTAGAACTCAGACCGTCCCATCCCAGTGCACCCTTCTCGCGCCTAGCAGATCAACCAGTCATCACTCCGAGTCTGCCATTACCGTCACCAACCCTCCAATCCCACCGGACAGCCCATAATTGCCCGCCCTTATTGCCGCGGCCATCCCACGGCAAAGGACTCTCCACGATTCTCCGTTACAAAGTTCTCGCATGCGCCGAAACCCTCACCCTCCCCAACAAAACTACTTTCTAACTGGCTAAACCGCAGACATCACCATTTAGGCCCTAATGCTTCCTCGAGTACTCCGTACACCTGATTATGCCAGTACCGAGGCACTTTTTCAGATGGTCCATGTATGGAGACGGTTTGTTTCACCATAAAACAACAGAAATATCTTTTGTCCGTCTTTTCTTTATCTCACCATTAACTGAAAAAACTCCAAAATCAGCTCCTTATATCCTCCCTTCTGTTGTCTCATTTCTATGGTACCACTTTTGATATGTGCAGATGCGTCTATTTTTCTTGTGAAACATGCGAAACGACGATCAGCAGAGGACTAGATCCTGTAGTACCCTGTACCATCGTCTATCATCTCCGCATGTTCCGTTATGGTAACTACTGTAGTACTCTCTGGAATGACGATGGCTTACAAACGTAGTATTTTCTGTTTATCGGGAGTACACCGTACGTGGTGAGGTAGGGATGTAATCAATGAGGACTATGATGGCACACACTGGCAAAATCCACAGATGTTACACGGTCCACGTTTGAGAGGAGCAATCATGGGCGCCGCGTTGCCATCTGGACTGGGTGGTGGCGTCAGCAACGGGGAGGCCCGATTCTCGTTTTCCCGGCCCGGCACCTTCAAAGGTCGTCTACTCACGGTCACGTCGTCGAATACCCTACCAACCGCTCTGGCTCTATGGATAGGTTGACACTCAAGAATTCACATGCTCAAGTGGTTAGCGTCTATCTATTGTACTCCACTCCACATTCCATCTTCGGTGTCTAAAGCTACAAGTTCGCCAGCCGATATCGAGAGGGAAACAGAACAAGTAAGTTTCCCGCCTCTCCCTTGTCATCCCTATCTTCATCTGCGCGGATTGTTGGTGATCAGACTTGCCCCAACGGATACGAAATCAATCATTGAGAGGAGACACCAGCATTGATGACAGCTCTGGACCTCTTTTCTCAACGTATCCGAAGATGGCGGAGGAAGTGTTGGGACATAAGATGGTCGAAGGCTGGCAAAGAGACGCCGACGGGATCCTCGTTTTCGTGAGTTTTTAGCGTCAGCGTACATGACCCTGCGCCGTTTAATGGTACAGTATAGACAGGTTTATTCTCTGTTGCCCTCGCTGTATTGGTTGCGGTATCAATTCAGGACCTCAAGCAAACTTCGCTGGACCTGCGTTCTATCTCGAGAATATATATCATATATCAGGTCCTCGCTGAACCTAGCTCATCTCGCCCACCCACACCTTTCAATGCGACGAGGCCACCTCCATTATCGCCACCGAGATACGCCGTCTGGGTGAACTCGCTTAGGTTTTTGAGCCTGGTTATCAGCCATACTTGTGCTCCGTTGATAATATTGTTGCATCAAGGATACGGAGATACGCTAGAATTACTTAGCCACCCAGGTCCAGTCCACACAAGCGAGCGCGAATCCATACATTCTTTTCTGACGGTGTTGACAACATGCATATTTCTTGGGTTGTTGAAGCGCTGTTGCTGACACTGCTCCACCTCACCCTCTTCCTCTTCTTCGCGAGTCTCCTCATCTTTCGTTTTAATATCAATCACGCTGTCTTTGGCGCCGTGGCGAGATGGGTCGGGTTTTCCACAGCGATATATGCATGTGTCACATCGTTGCCCATCGTCCGGCACGGTAGCCCGTACTATGCCTCACTTTTCTTTAATTACTCGGTTCCTTTATGCCAGCACTAGATATGTGATCCTAGAAGCTCTCTTCTTGATCACTCTCGTTTGCTTTGGCGTTGAAACTAACAAGCGCGTCGACCATTTGAGCTTCCAACTGTCGTATGCATGGGGAGTCCATTGGGCCCTCGAAGCACCTCTTCCTAACGTGATATCACTCAAACTCGGATGTACTGGCAGCCTCGCGTTACCTCGAGGTGATGGCCGCAGGTGAAGCTCATTTTCTCCTTCTGCGACACTTTCACTGGAACATATGTATTCTCTCTGACTCTCCCTTTGACGAAGCATATCATCTCGTGATGCCGTGACGAAGGTCGAGGTGAGGTCTGCATCCCCTATCTCCGCGGATATCAATACTTACTACGTTTCTATGTGGCTTCCACACTGCGGCACGTCGGGCGTCATCAGCCATCATCATCAGCCATCGTTGGACCCGGAAAGCAGCGGTACATGCGCTTGCTTTCCATAAAGAGGGAAGTTCGATGGTTCTCGAAGACAAAACACTTTTCTGGTCGCCCTTCTGCATCTAAAGCGGGGTAGCTTAGTCATTACTAACATATTATACCCTATATTTAGCGCGAGCGCTGTCGAAGATGCAGGCCAACCAATTCCGGGAGTGCCGCACAACTTCACATAAATGTGACTCGTTTATGCTGGTAGCTTTGACTCTAATATCACCACTGCGTGGTTGTCGAATCCACTCGGGGTACCTTTGCTCACAGGAATTCTCGTCCTTGTCTCTCTATTCCTTACATGGTACTATCGAAGCAAAGGCCCCCTAGTAAGTCGCGTATCATCCTATTACTGGAACCGGTCCTGATAGATTAGGTCCCTAGCTCAACGCAATCCCTACCGTGGGATATTCTGACCCAATTCTCTCATACTTCTCCGCTTTCCGCTACCACTTCTTAGATGGCCAGTCCATGATTAAAGAGGGATACAGGAAGGTAGCGTCATCCAAGCCATCAATTCACGTTGCCTTACACATGCTCACGTTGCTGCATGTCCTAGTCGAAGCCAGGATTATTCAAAGTTCCCACTTTCCAACGATGGATGATACTCGCGACAAGTTCTGAACTGATTCAGGAGATCAAGAAGGCACGGGAAGACGTCCTGTCACAACGCAAACCAGCTAGGGGGGTATATAGTACCATTCCCGGGCTCGACTCAAACTCAAATCAACAACGACAGCGCCTTGGGATGGATTACACCCTTCGCTTGCTGAATAACGAGGACATGTATCAGAACGGTGTCATTCGTACGAAATTAACACGAAACATCGGGGCTACTTTCGGCGAAGTCCAGGACGAGCTTATTGAAGCACTGTCGAAATTTATTCTAGTTGGTAGTCACGGTACGTGAGACACTCGCAGAAGACGCATTGATGTCCAATAAATAGTCAGAATGGGTCAAGATATCTATTCTACCAACTCTGCAACAGGTAGTCTGTCGGGCAACCAATCGGATATTTGTGGGCAACCCTCCATGTGCATCACTGCTCTAATTATATCAGTGACACATGCTGACGTGTTTCAGGCCGGAATCAGGATTACCAAAAGCTGGTTGTAAATTTTGCGGGAAATGCGATCAAGTCAGCCTACATACTTTCAATGTTCCCAAAGCCCCTCAAGCCGTGAGCCTCTATCTTGTTCTGCACGCTATCACTTTAGTAATCTCAAGAATAGGATAGCGGCACGAATTTTCTCCAAATATCCATCTCAAGTCCGACAGACAATGCAGTTTCTTGAGCCCATAGTCAAGGAACGCTTCGAGAAAATGGATGAACTTGGGGATACCTGGGAAGATGTTCCGGTTCGTAGTCCTGTTTCTATCGAGGTCCGTTTCTGTTGCTCATAAAATGAGAAAACAGAATGATATGCTGATGTGGCTCATGAGAGAAGCCAAAGGAGTTGAGAGATCACTCGATGGTTTAGCCCGGAGATTAGTCCTACTCAATTTTGCGTCCATTCAAACAACCTCTGTTGTAAGGCGCAGCACTGCTTAACTTGCAAGATTGAAGCTCGAGGCACTCATGATACATGTCGCAGACGGTCGCACAAATGTTGTACCGCCTCATTGTCAACCCAGATTATCTCGAACCCCTTCGTCAAGAGATCGAGTCTGCAGTGGCAGAGGAAGGCTGGACGAAAGCTGGCATGGATAAGTTGCACAAGCTCGACAGTTTCCTGCAGGAGACCCAACGAATTGATATTACGAACCTCGGTTGGTTAGCTTCCTTCCATGACAGCGTTATTGCACTCACCTGTTCTCTAAGTGGCGGTCACTCGTCTCGCAGTACGCCCATTCACATTTTCGAACGGTGTGACCGTCCCAGCGGGGACACTACTAGCCGCTCCGGCTTGTGTTTATCCACATGGATGAAGAAATATATGCAAACCCTGAACAACTTGACGGCTTTCATTTCCCGAAGACCCATGACATTGACGGCGATCTTGTGACGACAGGGTCTTCATCGGTCAGTGTATCCCCTAATCACCTGACTTTTGGGCTTGGGCGACACGCGTGGTGAGCCATCCTTCACCCTGACCTCCGTAGCTGCTTCATCTTCAATGTGACGTCCCATCGTTCTTCAACAGTCCTGAGCGATTCTTTGCGGTCAACGAAATCAAATTGTTTCTTGCCCATATCATCACGACATATGACGTGAAGCTCGAGGAGGGTAAAGGGGTCCCCCACACACATCTTGTCGGCGCCGTGCGTGTCCCGCAAAACGCAGATCTACTTTTCAGAAAGCGTCGAGTATAACATATTCTAGGTATTATTCTCTTTATGGAGTAAGTGGTATCCGTGATCCGTATGGGTATGTCTTGGGCCTTGTTGCGAAATTGAAGGTTTTGGCGCAAATGAAACTGCGTGATTCTATGTCGCAACTTATTCTAGATTTGGCCTATCGAAGGTATCTGCGCCGACTATCATGTTGAGTCTTGAACGTTGAACATTAAATACGTTGAATGGACGTAACGGCCGGTGCGAGCTCGATCGTTTTAAGCCTCAACCAAAACCAAAGCCGATTCGGCGATTCTCCGCCACTGGCAATACGTCCGAGTCACGACGACTATCCCTCAAGACATATACAACTCCACTTGGCCATTTAGGTGGTTAAATGGTGTAGTGTCCATTGTGAATTCAAATTCCCATGCCCTAAAGCCTCTGTGCCTCGTACACCCATGTACTGCTCGACTCGAGATGACTATTTGCCCCCCTTCAGTGGCACTGTGGGATTTCCTTATCCGGGCGAAATCACCTTGTGAATGCCGTGGGCGTGGGAGGGCAGAAGGCCGAATTTGAGAAGCACCGTCACGGGATGAAATCCACGGACATCATGCCGCACCTTCCAAACTGGCCGCACATGGACCGCGAATCGTCTACATACTGTTGGCGGATATGAAAAAGTGATGGAATGAACGGCGGTACGGCCTTGGCCATCTGCTTCTGGCGTTGTATCTTTTCGTCCGGATCTTCCCGTATGACACATTGACACCGTCGCCGTCGAGGCCCGCTTTAAATGCGGCAAACTCTCCCAGACTCCCACTGACACCACGAATCCAAACTCATCGCAGCATGGCCGACTCGGACGAGTCAACTCTTGGGGTGTCGTTCCTCGCAGGGTCTCTTATCCTTTTCTCCATATTCATTACCTGGTATAGACGCAGAGATCCGCTGGTCAGTCCGGACAATCTCATATTCTCTATAACACTCCTGGCTTGCGCTGATGTGTGGGGTTTCTAGCTCAACTCGATCCCTGCCATAGGATTCACCGATCCCATTCTTTCATACATATCGGCTTTCTACATCAATATTCTCGATGGTGCTCCGATGCTCAAACAAGGATACAAGGAGGTAACTCCAGCGACATTATTGAACCACTTCGGACGTGATGAGCTGAAGCTAGTGTGTATTTAGACCAAGCCAGGACTATTCAGGATTCCCACCTTTGGGCGATGGATAGTGCTGCCAACGAGTGCTGAACTGATTGAGGACGTCAGGAAGGCACCAGATGACGCATTGAGTTCCCGCAAGCCATTCAGAGAGGTAAGAGCAATATATAGAGGCTCTACACACGGACACATCTCAACTATAATAGTTCACACAGTTGGATTATTCTCTCCGATTCCTGAACAACGACGACGATTATGAAGTAGGTGTGATCCGCTCGAGATTGACTCGGAACATCGCGGCTACTTTTGGCCAAGTCCAAGAAGAACTAGAAGCAGCCTTAAGAGAGTTTATCCCATTGTCTAGCAAAGGTTTTTGTGAGACACTATTGAAGAAGAATTGACCTTTCATGGGTAGCGCAGAGTGGGTCAAGGTATCTATCCTCCCGACTGTTCAGAATATAGTTTCTCGCACCTCAAACAGAATATTCGTGGGCACCCCTCTATGTGCGCGATGTTTCCTCAATTCGGTCACAGCTTATCATAACGTCTTTCAGGCGAGAATCGCGACTACCACCAGCTTGTCTTGGACTTCAGGCGAGATGTTGAGAAGGTTGCTATAATTCTCAACATCTCACGGTGTCCAAAACCTCTCAAGCCGTGCGTTTCTCTCTACGTCCTTGTACGCCTTTGGTCGGACTAAGAGCGCAAAAACGTTAGGATTGTCGCACGAATGATTGCCAACCTCCCGTCCAAGATTAGACGGATGGTAGAGTTCATCAGACCCCTGGTTGAGGAGCGCCTTAAAAAAATGGAAGAATTCGGGGAAACCTGGGATGACGCTCCAGTTCGTAGACCCTTTTTTGTGTGGTATTATTGTTATTTATCGTATTATGGGAGCACAGAATGATATGCTTATGTGGCTATTGTATGAAGCCAAAGGAGTAGAGAAGTCGCCTGAAGGTCTCGCTCGGCGATTGCTCATGGTCAACCTCGCAGCAATTCATACAACTTCTCTTGTACGTGCTATCAACCCCTCGCTAGCTGAGTTTGGTCTTTGCTCACATGGAGTAGACGGTTACGCAAGTATTGTACCGCCTCCTCTCCCATCCTGAATATATTGAACCTCTCCGCCAAGAGGTCGAAGCTGTCGTGGCAGAGGAAGGCTGGACAAAGGCTGGAATGGACAAGATGCGCAAGGTCGATAGCTTCTTACGGGAGACCCAACGAATTGATCCAGATAACCTCGGTCTGCTAGTATCTTCTCGTTGCTTCTCAGTTGCTGATATCTTCTTTGTAAGTGATGTCAGTACGCCTCACTTTACGTCCCTTCACGTTCTCCAATGGCACGACCATACCGGCGAATACATTAGTGGCGCTCCCGGTCAATGCTATCGATACCAATGAAGAGATATACCCAAACCCTGACGAGTTCGACGGCTTTCGCTTCTCAAAGCTCTGTGATAAGGACGGCGATGCCATGGCGAACAGGCACCAAGCAATCGCGACTTCTTCCGATCATTTGACGTTTGGAATTGGGCGACATGCTTGGTGAGCGATTCCGACCCCGTTCATTACTCAGTCAGCCTAAGTTTAAGCACGACCCTCAGTCCAGGACGCTTTTTTGCGGTCAACCAAATAAAGGGTTTCATTGCCCATATCCTCGTAACGTATGATTTTAAGTTTGAGGAGGGAAAAGGAGCTCCGAGTAAACGCCACTTGGGCTTGCTTCGAACCCCGAAAGACGCGGATGTGCTGTTCAGGAAACGTCTGAATCAGAAATAGGAATCGTCGGTGAAGAAGATGTTTTTGTTCCTCCTTGTTTACTTTGTATTTTTAACGTGAAAAATATGCTATTATTTTATTTTACCACGCTGCAGGCAAGGTTGGTATTTACTAATTAATTTCGACCCGTTAAGTCTAAATAGTACGAGGTAAGCCTATAAGGCTATAACGGGTCTAGAGCCGCATAACGTCGTACTAGGCTACTAGTAGTCGTACTAGTACGTGCCAGTGTGACCCCAGCATGCTGTTCGCCCTTCTTTCTTTACAACATGGCCTACGAGTACACCCTGGAGCTACCATTCCTTGCAGGAATCCTCGTCCTCACTTCCCTCTTCATCACCTGGTACAGGGGTGTGGACCCTTTGGTCAGGCCACAATCACATTTTTGACTCCTGGCCAGTGCTCATAAATCGCAT
>Ga0307510_10001567_pt1 | contig 25279 bp, 28 predicted proteins | sample 12_EM_MG_FD_207224 | JGI IMG/M metagenome (GOLD analysis project Ga0307510, IMG submission 207224) | Populus trichocarpa ectomycorrhiza microbial communities from riparian zone in the Pacific Northwest, United States - 12_EM | ecosystem: Host-associated > Plants > Roots > Unclassified | place... | reverse complement strand
TTCCATCTTTCTTTTTAACAAAGAAGAATGGGGAAGTATATGGACTGTTGGATCGTCTAATGTATCCTTTGGCTAGGTGTTCATCTAAGAATTTGTCTAGCGCTTCTTGTTGTCCTTCTGCTAATGGGTACACTTTACAATTAAGTGTAGTTGGTGCTTCTGGTAGTAGATCTATAGCGTGATCCCATGGTCGTCGTCCTGGGAATCTAGTACTTTCTTGATCACTAAAAACTCTACCATATTGATGATATACGCTGGGAACTTGTTCTTCCCAAGTGCGTTGTCTTTTGTCAGATGCTTGAGTGGCTAGCTCAGTAGCTGTAGTGGTTTTTCTGACAGTAATAGTGTTTCGTTCATTACTAGGAATGAACTTGTAGTCGTCTTCAAATTCTAAGTCATCTTCTTTGAGTTCTGGAATGTACTCTTCAGGTTTTGAAGTCCATAAGTGTGCGTCTTTAGTAGATGCAGTGACATCTCCATGGAATATGCCTTCTTTCCAATTAATATCTGGACTGAATCCAGCGAGGAAGGGCATTCCGAGGAGCATAGAATCACTACCCATGTCCATTATTAAAAATAGTAGGGGGATTGTATGATTCTTGTATTGAACTTCTAGTTTTGTTGCATGTGTGATTGAACCATTCTTATTTTGGGTTCCATCTATGTTGCGTACGACTCTAGATTTTGGTAAATCAATTGTAGGAAGGTTGAATCTTTCAACTGTGAGTGGACTAATAAAATTATCAGTTGCGCCTGAGTCTAATAATGCTTGAAGATTTGCGTGTAGATGTGCAGATTGAAGGGAAACTTGAGCTTTAACTTGGGGGCATTTAGGAACGAATACAGCCTGAGGAAAGATAGCCTGCAACATGGCTGCGTGTGTTGGGCTCTCTAAAAATTTATTCCTAAGCTTTTCATTTCTTCTACCCATTGTTCTCGTTGTCCTTCATTGAACTTTGCTGCTCATGTGGCAAGTTCTGGAATATCTTCTTCTTCATCTTCGCTAATTTCTTCAATATGTGCACTTCTAGCATAGGATTGAGATGGTGCTCCTAGCTTTGTGGGTTTAGGGAAAGTGCGTTTAAACTTTCTAGGTTGATTAGACTTGCGTGGGGTGGACTGATAACCTGTCTTTGGTCTAGATTGATTATATTGTTTGAATTGGGATGTCTGTGATTTGCGCATAGGGCATTCATTAGACATATGTCCAATTCGACTACAATTAAAGCAGCGTCCTTCTGAGCGGTGCTTTTTCTTGTTGTGTTCAGTGTATGCTTTATTAACTTGAGTGAACACTGGTGGATCTACGTCCATTGGAACTGTTCTATCATTTGGATGAACATATTTATTTCTATGGTTGCGATTACCATTAGATTTAGTGAATTGCCATTTGAATTGAGCTTGTCCAGGATTTAGCATTGTTTGTCTGTAAGCATGTTTCTTCATTTTGTCTCTGGCAGCATCTTCCCATTCATTAATAGTAATGGGGATCCCTCCTTGTTGATAAAGGATGGATTCTAAGAGCTTTTGTTTGAGACCTTGAGCGAAGAGGTGCATTGTACCTTCAGTGGTAATGTCGTAATTTGCTTGAGTACAGAGATGTTTAAATGTTGAGATGTACGTGTCTAGATTGTCTTGGTACATCTTTAATGCCATTAGTTTTTGCTGGGCGGTTTGCTTTTTGGCAGTATCAGTATATGCGTTTGTGAACCTAGTATTGAAATCGTTCCATAAAATTGGATCGTTTCTGTTGATGGGATTTTGTGCTCTGGTTGTAAGTTCTCTCAATAAGAGTACTTGGTTGTTTACCCAATCGTCTATGTTAGGTCCTCTCATGAGTGATAGTGCATACATCGCGCAGAAGTATGGAACTTGCATCACTTCATGACTTTCATTAAGTCCCCAATATAAATTGAATTGGCGTAGGAAAGTTTCACTATGCTTTCTATTGCCTTTAAAGATATCTGGAGGTGTACCTCTCAGTTTATCTGTTGTAGCGACTGGTGCTACTAGTTGTGCTGCTTGTTGAGCGGGGGCTTGTTGTGCTTGTTGTTGTTGCGCTTGTTGTGCTGCAGCTTGTTCTTGTTGTGCCATTATGGGCTGGACTATAGGTTGTACAGGAGCGACTTGCTCTACTGCTTGTTGTTGTGCAAATACTATAGGTTGTGCAGGTACTAATTGTACTTCTGCTGGTAAGACTACAACTTGTAGTTCTTGTTCTTGTTCTGCTAAAGGAGGAGGAGGAGGTACGTCGAAACCTGCTTCTACCGCTTCTTGTATTAAGTGCAGATATGCTGGTTCTTGTGGAGTGAGAGGGTTTTCTGGCTCTCTATCTTCTAGATCTAAGACATGTTGAAATTGTGCAGCTAATACGTCTGTGTCTTGTGGAAGATTTGGTTCGTAGTATTCATCTTCTTGATCGGATTGATCGTATTCTGGGTTTGGTGTGGATTCGAATGGAGAGAGTTCTACTGACTCTAAGGTTTCTGCGCGTCTTCTTGGTACTGTGAGGGATGATGGCCCTGCTACAGGTGGTAATTCTTCTGGGATATGATCTGGGTGTTCCGGATCTGTAATTCTCCAATAACCTGTGTTATGGGAATATGGATTGATTCGATCGCTATGGCTTATGTATGAGCCTTCGACTGTTTCGAATCTTGTAATATAATACCAGTGATTTTGTAGAAATTCTACTGGTAGATTGGTATTTCTCTCGTGATCCCAAATGTAGTAACCTGGGTGTTTGGAGAAATTAAGCCACTGGATTTGGCCTAAAACGTGTTCTGGTAGATCTGGAGTCGATCTAAGTTGGACTTCGACAAGTCAATATTCGAGTTCTGGGTCAGGTAACGGTTCTAGTAATTGAGCCGTACTGACAATGTATAAAGGTCTTCAGCTGCTGAAGGCCTTTAGTGTAGATCAGTTAATTTTGATCTATAAAGCTTCGGTATGTCAAGCTATTCTTTCGAAGAGGTTGGCCTAGTTAACAACTTTTGATAAGATAATGTGATGAACTTGAATGTATTCTTTCAAAGAGGTGGGCCTTGTTAACCACTTATGATAAGATATTGTGATGTATTCTTTCGAAGAGGTGGGCCTTGTTAACCACTTTCGATAAGATAATGTAATGCGCGCTTTGATAAGATCCGACTTGATAAGATGTATCGTCTTGATACTCTTGATAAGATGTATTACCAATTTAGGCTAAGATATATCGCGTCGATATTCTTGCTATGGTATGACCAATTATGTTAGGTCTTGATATGACGTTTGTATATGGAAGGTGTCCTGCTGCTTTGGGACCGTCTTTGATATTGCTTCACTATAGGGGAAGTTGCCTTTGTTTGTGGTAACTAGACTAGTATAAGACTTGGTCTAATGTTACGCATGGACTCTGCGTATTTGTAAGGACTGCGACAAGTACTTATGGGTAAGCGTTTAGAGTCTACCTTTAGTTATAAAGGTTGCACAGTTTAGTGCAAAGCTAAGTTAAGACTAACTTAGATAGTATAGCAGACTCTAGGTGCTTGACTTAGAGTGCGAGAGGATTGCTTAGAGGGATGGGAACGGGAGTGAACGCTCTAAGGAGCTTTAGGTCCTGGGATTACTGCTGAGACCAAGTCTGGAGAGTTGGGGGCTCTTCAGGAGGTCTTATATACATGAGCTACCTAGTCATCTATCTAACGAGTCAAGGAATGCGTAGCAAGCCTTGGTAATGGATGAGTAAGTAGTTACTAAGGTAAACTATCATATGCAAAAGGGATTACAGTCCGCAGTAGAGAACTGCTTCATGCGTTAGAGATATACCGAGAGGTATGACTCTGAATGAGTTGAAGTGACTTGTACAGTATGGCTGATGTAATGCGTGGGAGTAGTGGTCGGAATAGGAAGGTACTGTGGCTGTAATGTAATTAGTATGCGTTAAGTGATAGCTGCTATGTATCTAGATAACAGGTAAGTCCAAGAATACAGGAAAGCGGTAACGCGGACTGGATATCGTACTAATAAGGAAGGAGAGCTGATATAAGCGAATGCGCGTCGTTAAGTGGTACTTAACTGCGTAAATGCTTGATAAATCGAAGGAGCTGTAACATGACTCCCCGATCAGGTCTGAAATACCGTAAGCGATTGGAAATCGGTTAAGGTGTCGAATGATCTTCAGATCTGAGATTTATCTAAGATGAAATGACTTATTGTCATAATGAAATCAGCTTAAGTCACAGATGATATCGTAACAAATCTGGTTAAGTAGATTTGTAAGTGACGGAAGTTTACTTAATATCATTTGAGGGAGATGAATGACACGTGTTTGCGGAATCAGAATAGAGACCAGACGAACAGGTAGTCGGATGGAAAGAGACAAATACTTTGAGATGCGTAAAGTAATAACGGAACGGAAAGATAAGTGGTAGTAACCAAATTAAGTATGAAATGTGTCAATGATGGGAGTAGAGAAAAGAGAAGCAAAGGGTTAGTCTAAAGTTAAACCCTTATCGTAATAGTACAGTTTATGTTACAGCTCCTTCGATTTATCAAGCATTTACGCAGTTAAGTACCACTTAACGACACGCATTCGCTTATATCAGCTCTCCTTCCTTATTAGTACGATACCCGGTCCGCGTTACCGCCTTCCTGCATTCTCGGACTTACCCGTTATCTCGATACATAGCAGCTATCACTTAACGCATACTAATTACATTACAGCCACAGTACCTTCCTATTCCGACCGCTACTCCCACGCATTACATCAGCAATACTGTACAAGTCACTTCGACTCATTTAGAGTCATACCCCTCGGTATATCTCTAACGCGTGAAGCAGTTCTCTACTGCGGACTGTAATCTCTCTTGCATATGATAGTTTACCTTAGTAACTACTTACTCATCCATTACCAAGGCTTGCTGCGCATTCCTTGACTCGTTAGATAGATGACTAGGTAGCTCATGTATATAAGACCTCCTGAAGAGCCCCCAACTCTCCAGACTTGGTCTCCTGCCTACTTCAATACAGGACCATAAGCTCCTTAGAGCGTTCACTTCCGTCCCCACACCTCTAAGCAATTCCCTTGCGCTCTAAGTCAAGCACCTAGAGTCTGCTATACTATCTAAGTTAGTCTTAACTTAGCTTTGCACTAACATAACTGTGCGACCTTTATAACTAAAGGTAGACTCTAAACGCTTACCCATAAGTACTCGTCGCAGTCCTTACAAATACGCAGAGTCCGTGCGTAACAGTATCAGGTGATACGCAGGTGACTCAGGAGCAGGTGATATAGGACAAGGTGACTTTGAGGAGCAGGTGACTGGAATGGCATGTGACTGGTCATGTGAGTGGTCAGGTGACTAGTCAGGTGATTGGTCATGTGATCGAGATGGATGGGTGGTTGGTCACGTGATGGGAAAGGCTTGGTAAGCAGGTGGAAAAAATGAAAATGCACCCTGCGTAAGCCCAAGAACGTAACAACGATGCTGCCGTCCACCTGTCCCAAGACAATATTTGGCACTCCAACACCAAACATTTCCGCGTTGAACTTCACTACACGCGAGACCAAGTGCGGACTGGAGAGCTACAGATTCTTTGGGTACCATCTGCAGACAATATCGCAGACATTCTGACCAAGGCGCTCAGCCGCTCAGCGTTCCAGTGCTTGCGTTCCCACCTTGGACTTCGTGCCCCTGGCCCGAATGCCACATCTGGGTGAGGAGGAGAAATTGCCCTTCTTGGGTGAGGAGGAGCACATCCATACTATACCCTTCTTTCTCTCTTTTCTCCTTCATTCGCGCATCCATCCTATACCCTTCTTTTACCCTTCTTTCTCTCTTTTCTCCTTCATTCGCGCACCCTCAAGGACATTTCTTTTCGACTTACAATCACAATCACTCGCGCGCACGCGTTTACCTTATATCACCAGTACCTACACTCATATGGTATCGAGGAGGAGTGTTGGAACATGGTGATCACGATACCATAACTTGTGTACACGTGACTCGGAATCCCGCCAACACACCCCCCCAATCTGGACCATTTACAACTGGCATTCACAAACAGGGCCCATAACCTGTTGCAGCCTAATAAATTATGGCCAGACTGGGGATTGAACCCAGGCCTACTGGATATATACCAGGTGCTCTACCACTGAGCTACCTGGCCTGGGGAAATCAATCTGAATTAGGGATTAGATGTGGATTGCCTCTCTTTTGCCACTTTGAATTCATGGACAGATTGCAAATCCAACACACCTCCCCAATCTGGACCATATAGACAACTGGCATTCACAAACAGGGCCCATAACCTGTTGAAATCCAGCATGCCCTTAGTGATGTGTCCAAAGACAAGACTGAGATTAGTGTAAAGTACCTAGCGTGCTATGGTACAGTTAGTAAGGTAGAGGGCGATGTAAGGTAGGTTAACATACCCCTCAGTGATGTGTCCAAAGACAAGACTGAGGGGGAATAGATACCAAAACACGAACTTATGAGGGTGTGCAGTATCATGTGTGTTTAGGATGAGACGTCGTTGTCGAGAGTGCACTACGTGGATGTAGTGAGACACAACAACGACGAGGGTTTGAAGGTGACTGATCTGCAAAGTCGAACTTGAAGGAGCAGGAGCTTAGATCTTGAAGAGGGAAAGGGAAAAGGATAACCGGTGATTATAGTCACTTTAATCACTTATTGGCAGTTATTATGTAAGGGGTGACAAGAGAACAGTCTAAGGACTGTTCATAGAATTTTGCAGGCTTTATATACTAATACAGGAGGGTCTGTGCATAGTTAAGGGTAGGCATAATATTGGGAGATGGGTGGACACGTGCCCCTTTAGGGCAGGTAGTAATACAAGAGATGGGTGAGACTCGAGCTAAGAATAGACACAAACTAATAATAGATGGACTGCGGACTGCGCTATAGTTCCGCAGTAAGTCTTGTGACTTCGTTGATTCTTAATCAACCGTTGATTGTTCCCACGGTTTTCCACATGTGGATCAACAGACGAGACGCGCGTAGAAAGCGCACACGATCAGATGATCGTGTAGATGACCAATCCCTTGGTAGGTCATGTGTTAGGTTCCCATGGTCACATGCTGGTAGGTCATGTGCTTGGTCACGTGCTTGGTCGAGGGCTTGTAGGTCATGTGATGAGTCACGTGCTAGGTCACGTGATGAGTCATGTGCTAGGTCACATGATGAGTCACGTGCTAGGTCACGTGGCGGGGATTTCCCAGGGTCACATGGTCGAAGTTTTCCTTTGGGCATTGGTCATTGACCAGGCTTTGGCTCAGGAGGGCGTTGGATAGCCATTTGGCTATAGCTTGGTTTAGGGGCGATTCCTGTGGGACTTGTAGGGGTTTGGACTGGGTTTCTAGATGGCATGGACTTCATCCACGACAGTCGTGACCAAGATCATGGTAGTCACGCATCAACAGTGGGTAGTTTCGCATGGCAGGGCTCTGCACCCTCCAGTCTCTGCCATCGCCTCTGGCGTAAACTCCCCGGTCCTCACACGCGCACCCTCTGCAAGCAGCTCTTCCCTTTCCCTCACAGGCTTGCAACACATGCCTCCCCCATCAGCCATCCCACCCTCCACCGCTACCGTCACCATCCCGCACCTATACCTACCATGACTGCACTCACACCCTCCCTCAGTGCATACTTTCATCTCAGACCAGTCTTCCATCCTTTCACAAGGCACAACAACCTCCTGTACATCCACATCCTCCCGCGCCTCCCTCTCAGCCACAACAACATCAATGCCAACGATGCCAGGAGCAAAGCAGCAGGCATTGGCGGCGCATGTGTGGTATGACACACTCTTCGTCGCAAATGTACACGCTCCCACCAAAGATGCCGAAGCCACCACCGTTGACGCCAGCACCTGCAAAACGCCAGAACGCAGGATGGTGCGGCCTGTCCATCGACATCGACATGATCATGGGAGCATCCCCCGCGTCTGTGCAGACGGAGCCAGGCCCAGAGCCTGGGTGTTAAGGCTTCAACAGGCCTTGATAGTACGACTTGTACTAAGAGTGAACTGGTGGCGAGCACTTGAAGATAGTAGAAGTCTCTAGTGTTACTAGAGACGACTCTGAGAGGTTTATGTAAGAGATGAGGGAAAGGGGGAGGCACTTGGGGAGCTTTCAAGAACATTGATATTGTTAATCAAGTCAAGCTTAGGGCTTGACTGTCGAAATACAGGGCGCTTATATACAGGCACGGCCGCGCACGGGCCATGGTCACTAAGGTAGGTACTTCTGGTCAAGAGGGGGCTGTCTGCATCGTAGGGTACTCCGCGGACAAGTGCTGCAGTCTGTATGAGTCGAACAATAGAGAATGAGTGAGAGCAAATGAGGGATCAGGGAATTGCCTAATCTATCCTTAAGGATTGAACAATGGCAGCGGGTCATTTTGAAAAGAGAAGCGTCGTCATGATGCGATGACGACCACGAGGTTTGAGATTGGTCTGAGGGGATCTGGTCTCCGCGTGCCTGTTCTGGTCTAATGGGCATCTAGTGTAAGCAACTACCCTTTAAGGTAGTCCGTATTGATAGTAACCCAATTAAGGGCCATGTCGCTATCCGCGTCGTCTGCGGAGCTCTGCGTGGATGAGGGATTGTCTGCAGATCCTCCGGGAGAGGTTGACTGGTGGCTCTGACTCTGGGGCGAGGTGCCATCTATGGGCGATGAGGCAGAAGGGGTGATCGACTGGTAACTGCCCTCTCTACTGGTGCGTTGGCGTATAGGTGCTGAGGAAGGACTTGTGGGTGACAGGGAGTGCTTGCGGGATACAGGACTGCTGGGCTGAGTGAGGTATGCTTCCCAGGGTTCGATAGGGGACTCTTTGGGGAATAGGGTCTTGGTATGACCTCCAGGGACATCGGGTTCATAGTGGGTGACTGGTTCTGGCTCTAAAGGTGGTGCGTCCTCCATGGGACTGTCTGGGTCTTCCAGTGGGTTCTCTACTGGGGGTGGCTCTTGGTACATCTCTGTTGAGGAGTAGTCCTGACAATGGATGTTCCAGGGGATGGGGATGAGGGGCAAGACTGGTGGCTGATCAAGGGGTGACGATGGTTTGGGTGGTTCACTAGGCGGTAGCAGTGGTAGCTCTGGTAGGGGTGATGGGTTCAATGGTAGTGGTCGCTTAGCCATGAGTGGTGGCTTGGGCATGGTGATGAGGAGCGAGTCCGATGAAGGGGCGAAAAATGGGGGTGGATCATAACACTGGGCCTGACACTAGACTGGACAGATGGGTTGTGCGCACGATATTGCTCAAGCCAAGACTCAAGTCGCAGCATCTGTGCAATATCTGGTGCGTATCATCATCACCCATCACATCACAGATATTGAAGCCATTTTTTCCCTGTTAATTTTTTGTTTTTGTGTTGGTAGGAATGAGTGTGATCCAGGTGGCACTGGTTCACTCGATCGCAACGCAAATGTGTCGCGAGATGGTGTGGATTGATGAGGAGCTCCAGAAAGCTCAATTGCTTGGTTGCGCTAACGCTGGCTGGAACGCTGCAAGTGCCACCTGGGCACTGCAGCCAGTCCCTTCCCGTCTGATCCTCTGTTGAGTCCTATGACGGACACAGTTACTGTGATCATGCCCCCGGACGTTGATGCTTATCTACCTGCTAATACCCACCCTTACCCACACCGCCCCTGCTGCGCTCTCACTGTAATCGTGTTTCTTGAAACATGTATCATAAGCCTCCTCCCATCACATTCTTGTGCAAAAAAGGACATTGGAGATCAACATGATTACTACAGTACAACCTCACTATGATGTGGGATATGAGAAGCAGTGAAACACTAGCGCAGGGGCTGATATCATGTTCAGGACATGATTATATGAAAAGAAGGCTGAGATTGAAATCGTAACTTTGGACATTGAGGTCTCGAGGCCTTGAGGGGTCACATTCACAGGTCACCCCTCCATGTGTGCAGAGAAACAGCTTTTTTTTTAGGTCACTCTTTCTGGGTCAAGTTGAGTTCGATTGCTCCACATGACCAGGAGAGGTGCCTTAGCTCGTATTGTGTCACAATGACATTCATCTTGAACTTCCCCTATTACGTGCTCAAATTTAACTGTTTTCTCGAAGCTCTTTCATTCCCCATCTAGGTCTTCGGCTTGCTGCGCTTACTTCCTCAGACTTGTTTGTACCTTTGTGGATGTTTCCTGGGAAATCTCGGTATCATTTAACGCCATATGGTGATGTAGTAGCCTGAATCTCATTTTGCATTACCATTCCATTGACTGAAATTGCTGTGTTCTCCATGCTGTAGACTAGTTATTGGAAAGGTAGTAGTCCAAAACCGACGCAATCACTCACAAGTATTATAATTCCAGTCACGCACCATAATGAACAAAATTCACCCATTGTTCAAGAGGAAGGCATTTCTCCTTCCTCATAGCTTGCACAGCATCCCATAGGGCCCTTGCAGATCTCTCATGATACAGTACTCCTGGTTCATCGCTCTAGAAAATAGAATTGTAGAAATGTCTTGCCAGATCACCTCCATCTTGGTCTGGAATCGCCCACATTACCGCAACTACGCTCTGGAATCCACAGTATTGAACTGCAGCAGCAAAGTGGAGTGCCTCATTGGCGATGCTTCCTTCTGTCAACTCTGCTGAGTGACAAGTTGAGAGTAACATAAACTCCGCATTCGGGAGTCGAGCTTGCACAATATCAAGTAGAGTAAGGCGATTGCCCCTGTAAAAGTTGAATGATGCATCAAATGGCATCTCTGGTACCAGACCTCCATGGCAGATGAAATGACAAAACTGATGATCCAGAAGGCCTTCAAGCACGAAATGGGTCTTTGCCCTTTTACCCAACAGAGTCGTCACTTTCGTATCGAGGCATTGTACCTCCCAGATCTCAGGGCCCACCATGTGCCAGGAATCATTGGAATTTGCCACAAGTAGCACCGAGGGTTTCTCAAAAGATGATTTGCTGGGCTTGTGGGACTCAATAAGTGCAGATAACGTTGGGGTATATGAGGGGATATACAGGTCCGAAAAGTAACGTGGGACACCATTGTCTGATGGAATTGGGCCCATTGCATGAAGAGGAAGTGAACAAAACACAGATGTCAGACACCACCAAATCTGGGATTGTTCCGGTATCCCCAGCCTCCGCAGCTTGTTGATGACTGGTTGGCCAATGAGTTCATAAAGACTCTTGAGTACGAATTGTAAAGCACGATTGTATTGCCTTGATTCGAGTGGGATATCGTTTCGCGCCTGCACCAGCCGGTCCCTCAGTTTGATTGCACGACCGTAGAAATTGTTAGGGGTGGTGATAAGGGATGGGTGAGTGTAGTGGAGAACAATCAAGATATCACAGCGCCACTTGGAATGATTGACAATAGGGTCTTTCAAAGCTCAATTATCTATCCCATTTTGATATCCATTATCAATTTCATTATCAATTAAGGGAAATCAAAAATGCGTGGTTTAATGGTCATCCTTCAATTAAGGACCCTTGACTGCTCCTACTTTCTGAATGGTCATTTTCCTCCTCATCTTCCATTCCATTAACAAGACATATGTCACTTCGGAGTTCTATTTCTTTTCTAGGAACCCATCTTGAACTCAAACTACATGGCACCTGCACCCACACCTCTTGCTCTGTCATGTCCACCTTCACCCCATCCCTTGGGCATGTCTTCCCATGCCAGCGCTGCTACTGTCCGAAAGCCTAAGGCAACTTCTCAGGGTCCCCCTTCTAGCAAGGCAAAGCATGGTGGCTGGGGAAAGAAGACTACAGGCAAGGATGGGGATGGAGAAGATGCCGCAGCTGTGGACCCAAAAGCCACTGCATTGTGTATCATGTGGAATGCAAATCGCACTGACTGACTTGTGGAGTGGCTCGAAGACAATGTCAAGGACCGTCAGAGGCTTTTTTCTGATTCGGCTCAAGATGCTAAAGAACAAAACCATCATCCTTGCACTGCCAAGGGCTCCAAGACAAGCTTCCATGTTAAGATGGCTGAGTACATCTTATCAATTGACAAGGATGAGAAGGTCAGGGATGATGTGAGGGCCAATGGAGGAAGAAAATATGCCAAGGCTGTTGAGAATTGTATTGGCAGGTGAGTTTTTTTTTTTTTTTGCTGCTACTGCAATGCTGATTTTGACAAACAAGCTTGAAGACCAAATATAGGGAGATCAACACTGAGCTTGGTAGGACAGGGGCAGGTTTAACTGCTGAGCAGATTAGGAACAATCCGGAGCTATGCAATGTCCTTGGTACGTTTCTGCTTGAACATCCATGTAACACCCACTGAAGTCTTCGCGTTTAGACTGACTCATCCTTGAGCACAACCTCCCAATCTGGGATCGCCTCCACGGATTTTGGAGGACAATCCCAAACTTCAATCCCCACGCAGTCTTGTCAGAGCCTGGCCAGGACCTTGAGGGAGAAGCTCAAGGCCTCATGTTCCCGTCACGTGGTTATGGCAATGTCAGTGAGGGAGAGGAGCCTGAGGATGACATACAGGACGACAAGGTTGAGGATGCACGCCTCCTGGGCATAATTGAAGGAGCTGCCGGGAGTTTTGACATAGAGGACAGTCTTGAAGGTCTCAACGATGATGAACCCCTCCCACAAATGCCAGCCAGATTTCATGCGACTCCAAGTGTTGCCATTGGCAGGTATGACGACATGGATGTAGGGGTGGTGCCCCTCCTTTGCAAGAAGGCACTCCTTTCTGCCCATTCACGCACCCCCTCAGTTTCGACAGGCAGCAGCCGCAGCAGTCGCAGGTCAAGCAAGCATTCCCATGTTGACAGCTCACTCGATTCCATCAGCAATCAACAATCTCAACTTGCCAAAATTGCAAAGGGGTCATTCGACTACAAGATGGCCCACCTTGAAGTCAAACACAAGAAGATGGAGCTAGTGCTCCAGCAAAAATGCGACTTCCATCGCTTTGATGCCGAGGAAAAGGCACTGGTGCTCAAGCAGGCGATGCAGGAGAAGGAGTTTGCACATAGGGAGTGGATGATGCAATACAAGCTTGAGCTTGTTCGATTGAGGGCAGAGCAGATGGCTCCCCACTCTGGTGCTTTGAGTGCCTTGGGTGCCCATCCTGTCAGCTTTGGGGAGGACGATCACATAGCAAATGCATTCCCCTCTGAGTTTCCTCAGAGCTCATTTAACTTTGGTACAAGTGCAGCAAGTTCATCTGTCCTGCCCCCCTTCCTTCTGCTACTTGGGGATCTTCTGAGACACCCGCGTCATAATTACTCACATATACCAAGTATCGTGTCACGTAAAGTCATTATCAGTCGTCTTGTTTATCGCATATATTGTGTCATGCAGATTTAATAGAGTCAGGTTTTTTCACATCGCCTACATACAATGCTACGTTTGACTTCAAATAAACTACCCAGGCTGCCTCACCGCCCCACTCAATACGCTATTGAACAACTGTGCCATGATGCAACGTCAAACCTTCTGCCCTTCTGTCTCCACATGTCATTGGGCCTCTTGCAATTTGCCATCACTGCCATCCAAGTCTTCATTGTCGGACATGTCAGGGACCATCAGTGCCGGGTATCCCCTACCAGCCTTGTAGAGATGCTCACGAAACACCACATTGAAATTCCTGCCCTCAAGTCTAATGATCAAGTTATGAAGGATAATACAACATCGAATGAACATGATAGCCCATTTATGCTGCTTGGGTGATGTGATTTGAATATGGAGTTCATGGAGAGCCTGGAAGTGGCCTTTGAGCAGGCTGATTGTATGTTCGGAACAGATGTGGACCTAGCAATCGAGAACTATAAGAAACAAAAAAAAGAAAGATGAAGTGTGGACATACTCTTGATACATGATAGTTGTAGGTTCTTTGATCGGCTGACAACTCACTGCCAATGGGCTTCCGAAATGGTGTGACACACCACATCTCGGCAGGGTATGCTGAGTCAGCCCATATCCACTTGCCAGGAGCCAGAATTTGCTTGTGTTCCTTGAAGACACGCGTACTCCGGAATGCCAGGGAATTGTGAACACTGCTGGTATGGCCAACGGCATAGTCCACAACAATGAGGGAATCTGGAAGGGTGACGAGCTGGTGAATGGTCAGAATGTGATAGCATAGATAAATATGATACACACCTGGCAGTCCAATGAATAGGACCGGTTCTTGTCAAACCAGGCATCGCCATGAAGCCCAGGTCGCTGGAATAGCAAGAACTTTGTTCCATCGACCATGAGGTGCCCGTCATGCCACTTGGGGCATACTTGTGCCACGACCCATGCCTTTGTGCTCTCCTTCTCCTCAGCTGTTGGGAGGTGGACGCTTTCATCATGTAGGGATAGAAGTGCCAGCATGACATGGTTCGTGCAGTTTGCCACCGTGCCTGGGCTCATGCCAGCCCAATGTCTGATTGCCTCTGGGCTGGCAGCATTACTGTAATGACCAGCTTGAAATAAAAAGATAGCGAGTTGTACCTCAATTGGGGCCTGGGGGACATTGGAGTTGTTATGGAAAATTTGGTGGCCGCAGATCTTGTCGGCGATGCCATCGAAAATGTCGGGGTCAATGTGTACTCTTCTCTGGTACTGATCAAGATTCCCACAATGCCAGTGTTCAAGGAGGTGGATTTGCGACAACTTTGTGATGGCAGGATTCTTGCGGAGGACCCTTGAAGTGAGTACTTCTCAGTGTAACCTGTCGATTTGGGCCTGTGTCATTAGGAAGTACATCTCCTGAATGTCTGAAAAGGAGAGTGAGAGAGTGGGTTGGATGGTTGACTTATCATCTGAGCCAAGAGAAGAGATTGAGCTGAGGCTGCTGAGGCTAGATATTGAGGAGATGTCGGAATCATTGGAATTGCCAGCATTGGATTCACCAGAATTGCTGTCACTGGTCATGGGGACGACGAAGGGTTCAATGGACACATCTTGAAGATACTTGGAAAGATGGGCACGTTTGAAAGAGTGATCAGCATCATCCAACTCCTTGAGGAGTCTGCGGTGGAGGGGTATGTGTGGCATGAAAAAAAAAAACATGAACATGTGGGGTCTCACCAGTGGGTCGGAGACTCAAAAAAGTTGGATGTGCCGACACCATGCCGACATCACAAAAATGAAGGGAATCCATTATCATGCCCATTATTGAGATTTTCACTGGGGGGGGGTTTCAAAGTTGCCCATTAATTGTACATTAATTATCTTATTATTTCAACCATTAATCCAAATTTGGCCCAAAAAATGACTTAATGGGCATGTTAATGGAATGAATAATGGGCTGGAATAAGGGAACTTTGAAAGACCCTAATGATAACTGGACCACACATGGCAGCAGAATGGAGAGTCTCGAATGATGGTTTCTTCAAAAATCCCCCAAGACTGGGTAGCGCTTGTATTTGAGAAACAAGTTCTTTGCACTTCGCCGAAAGTTCGCGATGCCGCACCACGAGGCGACCAAATTTGTCCATCCTGTCGCCATCTTCATGTTCACCGTCGTTATTGATTAAGATATCTGGAGAGATGGATGTCGTCAATGTCTCAAGTTCCAGATTGACCGCGCTGAAGTCCTCAGCTAGGTGCAAAGAGAATCCAAATTGATGAATTGAGGTGCGAAAGCCTCGCATCTCAGACCAGATTAGCGCCCTTCCCCGCTCTAGAGCCTTGATTGCATGCGATAATCGACCTCTGCTGACCTCATATGATGCCATGTTTTTGGGGAGTTCCTGGTAAATATCGCGCCGCAAGACCAGATGAAGATGCTTCATTTTGAGAGTTGGAATGGAGAGCATAGTGTCCTCCATCAATGAGAGGGCGGTCTCATACACTGTCGAGGTGGTGTGGTGGCTGTTGCGCCAAGCATTTTCTGCCCATACATATGATACTTTGAGTCGGTCTGGTACATTCGCATATGGGATCTTTGGAAGCCATGGAACACAGTCGCATCATTTCATTGTAGTCCTTCTTGTCTCTAGAAAGACTACAACGGACTGATAGCGCATTATGAAGACTGCCAATAACTCCGAAGCGGGCCCACTTTGTACTTGGCATTCCGAGGATGTTGCAGAAAGCAGCAATTGATTTGTTGAGGTATTCTATGTTATCTGTGCATTTAAATGCATGAAAGAGGACTTCCCCCAAGGCGTTAGCAGGGCAATATGTGATAATATGATTTGGGGGAGTTGATGCAAGGAGAAGTTGACAGTACTCGATAGCATCTTCAATATCTGCTATATCTGTGGTATGACACACGGTTTTGAGTGCCCGAAGATGCTTCACCCTCTCCGCTGGCACCGCCCACCAGTAAGCCTTGTCGATGGTGGACCTAGAGTGAAGGGGCATAACAAGGTGGGGGAAGGTGACTTCTGGAAGGGAGTGTGTTTCTGGGAGGCCTTCCCCAGTGATAACGAATTGACTTGAGCGCTCTTTTATAGGGCTTGCCAACACCTGAGTGGTAATACTGCGCCAGAGGTCGTCAGTGGAAGGCATTCTGAGAAATTTGCGTTGACAATAGATCGCCTCTTCCAAATACACCGGGTCCTTGTATATGGCCACTCGAACCGCTGCAAGTATTGCACAGTAAAACAGAGCGTTGGACGTGTATAGTCCTGGACAATCCCTATTGAGATCAGAGGTGATGATCTTGTCAAAAAGAATAATTGCCTCCTTGTAGTCATCGATTGAATACATTGCTTGGAAGCGACGGAAGAGGTGTAGGGCAAGCTGCGTGGCCATATAATGGTTGTGAGAGACGAGGTGTCTATTTGCCTCCCTGAGGCAGTCAATCAAGATCTCTAAATGTTCCGGTGCAGGCGAATGGTCGAAACAGACATCACTAGCATGAACCAAGGCCTTCATGGCTTGCTTTAAGAGTGGGTGTGGGATACTAGAAGCAAGGAGGTCGTGGAAGCAGACTACCATCTTGTCAATTCTCCGCACCGCATCGCCAATGCCTAACTCCACCTGAGATCCCAGGGCCACCAGTAGGTGTACTTTGACTTCATCTAATGAGATACCGAACGCTTCCAGTGGCAGGGATTCAAGATAACAAAAGTATTCAATACAGTGCTCGGCGTCGCTGGGCTCGTTAGATAGCCGCAGGCGATTTTTCCCCCCCTTCGCAAGGAGATAGAAAGCCTGGACGGTATCTCGATTGACTCTATCTGACTGATATGCGACGAATACCGCTTCTGTGCTGTAGAGGATCGACATGTCCAAGTCCTCTTTCTGACCCGATTTTGTAAAGTGATTGTTGTATAAAGAGGCCAAATCTTGGAGATGTGAAGAGTGTAAAGGATACAAGCGAGGTGATGACAAGAGAATGCGCCGATAATAAGATATTTGATCATCTGTTTCAGGTGTTGGTGCGGGAACTTTTGATATAGATAATTAGCCACTCTTGTGGGTACCCCAACATCACAAGATCCGGATGATAACTTACTGTGTTCAGCAGCTTCAGGGTCCTCTGGCTCTAATCCCATATCAAAACCTGGATACTGATCCATAGAACGCAGAGAATGGCCTTGACTATTTGGGGTGGGAAGGCAGGTACTGCCAAGGGGGTGCAAGTTCCTTCAAGGACAAATAGGAGCAGGGTAATGCCCACGTGCTTCGCCCTCATCATGGGAAACAGCTGTATGGAACGTGGCAATGGTGACATAACGATATTAAGTCAGCACTGAGTCACGTGGCTCATCGCAATGCAGCCTCACTCTTGGCCTCACTGGCTCACACACTGGCATACAGTACAATTAGCCATTCCTCAGACTATTGTACCCTTAAATACCGTATTTATGACGCCGATATGAAGACCTGTCACGGGTTTCTTAACGAACTCGCCGCACTTTGTTGGGAGTTTCCGATGCGGGACCATGAGACAACAAACTGACGACAAGATGGATTCCAATTCCTTGACCAGCGCCCATCCTTCCAGTAGTACTCACAACACATCCTCCCTCCACAATACCCTCACTCCGACATAAACCCTCTAATAGACCTCAAAGGTCGATCATGGGCCGTTTCCTCCCAGCTATGGCACGCCCACGATGGTCCTCACCGGCTACTGCTCCCTCCAAACAATGAAACCGCTGTCGTATGAAAGCGCACCTCTAATCAGCTTCGAGGGCCCCTCTCCAAACTTTTCCAGAGCACCCCCTTTGCCTCCGTGCAGGCTGTCGTTCAACTCTCGTTCCGTTTCCGCGTCTGCAACCCCTTGACTACAAAGACCATACTCGTACCCCCAGCCCTACCCACACCCACCCACTGATCTCTTCACGACGGACGGAACACGATGTGCCCAAGGTCACGCCACCTCCGTTTCTTCCCTCCCTTCCGTCTCTCTCACTTCTGATGGGGACGACTCCGCACCGTTGGGGGCGCTGGCGCACTGACCGCATTCCCCCTGGAATGGGATTAGACAGGTATGGGAACCGAAGATGGCGAAAGCCTATGCGAGTTCTTCGAAATCGTATTTGCACCCTCCTCCCTCCCCCCCATCACCCTCCCGCCTTGTCCTCAAAAGCCACCACTACCTGGAAAGCCCGCGCTTGCCGTGGCAACCAAGTAGCTGCCACCACCACCCCCGCTCTCAGCGCATCTGCCCAAGCTGTCCCAGCATCCGGTTTCCCGACCCCGAAGCTCCATGGGCAGTTCTGCCTCACAGGTTCTATGCCCTCCCCCGTCGCCTCTGGCGTAAACTCTCCGGTCCTCACACGCACACCCTCTGCAAGCATCTCTTCCCTCTCTCTGACAAACACGCAACGCGTGCCTCCCCCACCACCCATCCCACCCTCCCCTGCTACTGTCGCCACCCCGCACCCATACCCAATGCGACCATGCTCGCACGCTCCCTCAGCGCATACCTCCGTCTCAGACCGATCTTCCATCCTTTCACAAGGCGCAACGGCTTCCCGCACATCTATACCATCCTATGCCTTTCTCTCGGCTACAACAATGTCGACGCCAACGTTGCTGGGAGCGAAGCAGCAGGCATTAGCAGTGCACGCGGTATGACACGTTCTTCGACATAAACATGCGCGCGCAGACACCAAAGACGCCTAAGCAACCACCGTCGACGCCAAGGCCTATGAAACGCCGGAACTCAGGATGGTGCGGCCTGTTCATCGATGTTGACATGATCGTGGGAGCACCCCCTGCGTCCAAGCAGACAGGGCCTTGGCCAGAGCCCGGGCCCGATGCCAGACTGGACAGACGGGTCGTGCGTGCGATATGGCTCAAGTCAAGACTTGAGTCGCGGCGTCTGCCTGAAATCTGGTGTGTACATTGCTCATCGTCTCACGGAAATTGAAGCCATTTCCCCCCTTTGTTCTGTGTTGGTAGGAATGAGTGCGATCCGGATGGTATGGGTTCGCCCAATCGCAATGCGTTTGCGTGTGGGATGGTGCAAATAGACGAGGAGCTCCAGAAGGCTCAATTACTTAGTCGCGCTAACACTGGCTGGAACGCCACGAGTGCCACCCGGGCACTACAGCCAGTCCCTTCTTGTCTGATCCTCCGTGGAGTTTCATGATGGACACACTTACTGTGATAATTCCCCCAGACATTACTGCTCATCTACATACTAATACCCGCTCTTTCCCTCCACCCCTCCTGCTGTGCCCTCAGTATCATCATATTTCTTCAGACATGTATCATAGGCCTCCTCCCATCATATTCTTGTGCAAAAAGAGGATATTGGAAATCAGGGACAATATGATTACTACACTACAGTGTTACCGCGATGTGGCATACGAGAAATGGTGAAACTATCACACAGGCTGATAGCGTGTTCAGGACACAACTGCATTTACTAAGCACAGTTATGCGCAACATTTTTATTTACTACTTGAACGGTGATGACGCAGCCCAGGGGCAAAAGAAGGGCAGAAGCGGAGATGCATTCCGCCCTCGCGCGTCTCATTCATTACCAAAGGCTCCATATACACCGCGGTACATCACCGTGCTTCAATCGACTCGACAAAGACAATAGGGTCTTTCAAAGTTGCCCTTATTCATGCCATTAGTTGTGTCATTATTTATTTCATTATTCAAAATAGTGTTGTTCAGTTGTTCAGGAGATCAACAATGGAATGATTAATGGTCTTTTTTTTATTAATAGCCTCAGGGGCTCATTCCCAGCCAGAAATGGACCTATTTGGATCAAATAGAATCGAAAAACATTGATACATATCTAATAAATATACATTTATTTGAATCAACCATAAAGCTGTCAAATGAAAAAAAAATTAGATCGAATAAAAATGATCAGAACCATGTCCCAGACTAGATTCTGCGCAACTCCGTAAAATGCAACGCACATATCATTCAGTCCCACGCACAACTGTAGGGCCTGGGCCAGTGGATCTGGCACAACTAGATCGCCTATGGGGCCACATCCGACTCCGACTGTATGCTACTTTTGTAATTCATTTGTTTCCCCACTGCGCCCCCTCTCTTTAACAATCTTCCCATCTCCGCAGGTACTAGATATATTGCATCATTCAATACATGGCAAGGAAGAAGATATATTATTGCGATTGTGAAAAACTATGTAAAAAGAAATGGCGACAACTTCCCAAGAGTACATACTTTCGGCACAAGAAGCACCAGGATGAGTTCTCCAAGTACTCCCAGAGTATGCAGGACTTCTTGAATGCCCACCCGGTCGTCATACATGCTTCGCCATCCCATGCAGCGTAGCGTTCACGCATGCATGTAGCTGGACCATCTGATGAGAACACAGACCATACGACTGGTCCTCTGAACAAATGCACATGACAATCAGAAGATGATATTGTTGGTATACCTTTCTGGGAATATACTGGACAATGCAAGCTAATCTCCTCAGGACAATCCATTTATTGGCCCTCCTGCAAGCCCAACTGTACAGCCTTGTGCAGTGCTGGGAGATTCTGCACATCTTGACACCAGTCTTGGGGGACAATCTGGCTCTTCTGAGATTATTTCTGGTGATCCTCAATATTCTGGCAATGCTCAGGCTGCATCTTCTGGAGGTGTGGAAGGCTTGTGCGCCAATGACCTACAATTTCAGGGCGGTGCAGATCATCCTCTTGATGATCCTGCCTCTCTCAATCCCAGTTCTTTGGATATTCCCCCTGGCGACGTTGAGGATCTGTGGTTACAGGATACCATACATCTTGGTGATCTCCAAATGGCCACGGACTTTGTGAAAGAGCTTCAAGGTGCTACACTAGATGATCCCAGTCTGGGGATGTCTGATAAGGCACTTCATCACCTCTGGAATCCGCTTTGCAACCAGCCTCCCACAGCTATTGACAATGTTACATGACTCACAATTGATCTGTATATTGGGACCCCTTCAGAGGCGACCTACAAGACTGTCCACAGGGCTATACTATGCTTTCTCCCAGATCTACAACTCCCAAGTTACTATAAGGTCAAGTGTTCTGTGGCAGATCTCACTGGGGTAGAGTCTGTGGTGCACGATATGTGCGTTAAGTCCTGCATTGCTTATACAGGACCCTTTCTGGATCTCAACTCTTGTCCTAAATGCTCTGAGCCTCGATACGACCAGTTCCATCTTCAAACAAGCTCTGGGCAAGAGAAGATTCCTTGCCAGGAATTCCACACAATCCCAATAGGACCCCAATTACAGGCACTTTATAGGTCCCCAGAGAGCGCCTCTTGTGCACACTATCTATGCAACAAGGTACATCGCATGTTTGAAGATCTTGAACATGCAGATTGTCTAGATGAATACTTGGATGTTCTACATGGCACAGATCTCATAGGTGCATTTCAAGATGGGCGCATCTGTGAAGATGACATCATTCTGATATTCTCAATCAATGGAGCCCAACTTTATGCCAAGAAGGTCTTGTCGTGCTGGATATATATCTGGGTCTTGTTGAATCTTTCTCCCACTGAGTGCTACAAGAAGCACAGGGTCTTTGTCAGTGGCTTCATTCCTGGGCCAAACAATCCAAAGAATATTGATTCTTTCCTATTTCCTGGGCTCCAGCATTTGGTTGCTCTCCAGAAGGAAGGGCTGTGAATCTGGGATGTGGCACTGCAGTGTGAAGTTGATTCGAAGGTGTTCCTTGCCCTGATAACCGCTGATGGCCCTGGTATGATGCACATTACTGGCATGGTAGGCTATCATGGCAAGCATGGCTGCTGTCTATACTGTGGTATGCAAGGGCGTCGCAAACAGCATGGGAAACACTACTTTCCTGCTCTGTTGAAGCCTCTGGACTATGATGTTGAAGATTGTACACACGATGATATCGACATGAGGTGTCTCCCAATACCCTCTTATGAGAAATATCACAAGAATCTGTGCATTGTGACTACATCGCCCAATCAGAGACAATACCGCGCTCAACATCTGGAAACAGGGATCTTGAAGCCCTCCATTTTCTCTGGCTTGGATCGGTCTGCTACACTTGGGCTCCCTCACTCAGCGGGCTCAGATATCATGCATCTTGCTGCGCTCAATCTACCTGATCTCATGCTAAGCTTGTGGCGCGGTACAATCGACTGTACAAGGCCAGACGATAGGTCCACTTGGGACTGGGCGGTACTCTGAGGCAATGTCTGGCAGACACATGGCCAGGCTGTCGCATCAGCCTTGCATTATCTTCCCACTTCCTTCGATCATCCCCCACACAACATCGCGGATAAAATAACAAGCGGTTACAAAGCTTGGGAGTTCTTGCTCTATCTCTATAGGCTGGGGCCAGGGCTTCTATACGGAATTCTCCCTCAAAGATATTTCACGAACTACTGTAAGCTTGTTCTTGGGATCTGGCTCATGAATCAACACAGGATTACCCAAGAGAATCTACGCAATGCACACCTGGCGCTCTTGTCTTTCGCAGAGGAGTTCAAGGATGTCTATTGCCAACGCATGCAGACTTGCATTTACTTTGTATGTCCTTGCATGCACTTGCTCATGCACCTTCCACGTAAAGTTCTTCGCATTGGCCCTCCTATATGTTCATCACAATGGACACTAGAGCACACCATCGGTAATCTGGGCAAGGAGATCAAGCAGCACTCGAATCCCTTCGCTAATCTCTCTCAGAGAGGCATCAGGTGTGCACATGTGAATGCCCTCATAGCTATCATCCCTGATTTGGAGGGGAATCAAAACTCTGGAGGAGATGTTATGCACAGACTCTGCGTATTTGTAAGGACTGCGACGAGTACTTACGGGTAAGCGTTTAGAGTCTACCTTTAGTTATAAAGGTCGCACAGTTACGTTAGTGCAAAGCTAAGTTAAGACTAACTTAGATAGTATAGCAGACTCTAGGTGCTTGACTTAGAGTGCAAGAGGATTGCTTAGAGGGATGGGAACAGGAGTGAACGCTCTAAGGAGCTTTAGGTCCTGGGATTACTGCAGAGACCAAGTCTGGAGAGTTGGGGGCTCTTCAGGAGGTCTTATATACATGAGCTACCTAGTCATCTATCTAACGAGTCAAGGAATGCGTAGCAAGCCTTGGTAATGGATGAGTAAGTAGTTACTAAGGTAAACTATCATATGCAAAAGAGATTACAGTCCGCAGTGGAGAACTGCTTCACGCGTTAGAGATATACCGAGAGGTATGACTCTGAATGAGTCGAAGTGACTTGTACAGTATGGCTGATGTAATGCGTGGGAGTAGCGGTCGGAATAGGAAGGTACTGTGGCTGTAATGTAATTAGTACGCGTTAAGTGATAGCTGCTATATATCTAGATAACGGGTAAGTCCAAGAATGCGGGAAAGCGGTAACGCAGACCGGGTATCGTACTAATAAGGAAGGAGAGCTGATATAAGCGAATGCGCGTCGTTAAGTGGTACTTAACTGCGTAAATGCTTGATAAATCGAAGGAGCTGTAACATGACTCCCCGATCAGGTCTGAAATACCGTAAGCGATTGAAATCGGTTAAGGCGTCGAATGATCTTCAGATCTGAGATTTATCTAAGATGAAATGACTTTAACGTCATAAATGAAAATCAGCTTAAGTCGCAGATGATATCGTAACAAATCTGGTTAAGTAGATTTGTAAGTGACGGAAGTTTACTTAATATCATTCGAGGGAGATGAATGACACATGTTTGTGGAATCGGAATAGAGACCAGACGAACAGGTAGTCAGACGGAAAGAGACTAATACTTTGAGATGTGTAAAGTAATAACAGAACAGAAAGGTAAGTGGTAATAACCAAATTAAGTATGAAATGCGTCAAATGATGGGAGTCAAGAAAAAGGTAAGCATAAGAGGGAAAAGAGAAGCGAAGGGTTAGTCTAAAGTTAAAACCCTTATCGTAATAGTACAGTTTAAGACGGAAACTAGAAAAGTGGAAATCTCGACGAAAAGAGAAAATAAAAGAAAGTCCACAAGTTGAGTGTGGACAGGAATGGGCTGTGGTGTAAAAGAAGGTACCATACTGCTACACTAAGGTAGTCCGTATAGTAAGTAATATGCTTTGTAAGTAAACCAAGTCCAAAATGCTAAAGATAGTGATATTGGTAGGTATTACCTATTTGAAGTGGAATACCTTCTTGTTGTGGGGACACTTGCGGCGAATGTGTCCAAGTTGGTGGCACTTGTGGCAGCGCTTGCTCTTGTTGGAGCGCGGGCCAGCCGGAGTGGGCTTCCTGTTCTGGTATTTGCGGATATCGCGGGTATGATTATGTAAAACACGGATTTGGTTAGCATAATCGATCGGAAGAGGGCATGGTACGCATACAGGGACGAATTCGGGATGGCACGTGGAGGCGGGTGGGCCGAGGGCAATCGTGCTGGACATGTAACGGTCAATGGCGGTGTTAGTGCCGGAATAGGTGATGTGACCGTGGAAAGGGGCGACGGCACGGAAGAATGTGGTGTAGGCTTCGGGATAGCCTTCAAAATCTTCCATGTGGGCAAGAATACGTCCTAAAACGTTAGCGTTCTCAAGGGTGCTGAGTGCTTCCATATGTCGCTCCAGATAGTACATGTGACGTTCTTGGAGGGTGTTGATCTGGCGCTGAGTGGCGTACTGTGCCTCTTGGTAATGGCGGTAAGTGAGGACTCCTGCAAGGAGGTCCTTGGGGCAGTGCTCGGCGAGGATCCAGTCGATTACCTCACCACATTGTGCTTTGGAGTCTAAAATCTCCAGCTGTGAGGGGGTGAGCGTTGGGCATATGTAATTGATGGGGGTAGGTGTCGGGAACTCACTACTTTTATGGGTAGCGAGACTCGACGAGGGAACGGAGTTGAAGGTGGCTGATCCAGAGGAGCAGCAAAGAGACGTTGAGGAGAAAGAGGCAGAAGACGAGGAGAGGCGGGAG
>Ga0307510_10001566_pt1 | contig 25288 bp, 21 predicted proteins | sample 12_EM_MG_FD_207224 | JGI IMG/M metagenome (GOLD analysis project Ga0307510, IMG submission 207224) | Populus trichocarpa ectomycorrhiza microbial communities from riparian zone in the Pacific Northwest, United States - 12_EM | ecosystem: Host-associated > Plants > Roots > Unclassified | place... | reverse complement strand
GTTATAAAACCTGTCAAGCTTAAATGATCTATTAATTAATTTACGGATCCAGAACTTGTTTTTACCTGATTTAAGTTTTATCCTGATTGAATTTGTTTTCTTATTAAAATAATTTTTTTTCCAGTTATAATATTAATTTGTGGATCAATCTCCTATAATTTATCATCTAAAATTTAGATCAGATTAACCATCTAGATGGTGGCCCAGTGGTAAAAGCTTGGGACCAAGAGGTTTGCTTCCTTTGTGGTCTCATGTTCGAGCCCTATGGTTGCTCATATGATGGCCACTGGAGGCTTACATAGTCGTTAACTTCAGGGCCCGTGGAATTAGTCGAGGTGCGCGCAAGCTGGCCCGAACACCCACGTTAAACTAAAAAAAAAATTTAGATCAGATTAATAGATTGAGTATAGTATATATTTTATATAGTATGGTAATTATTAATTTTTAAAGATTTTTTATTTAAAAATATATCAAAATAATATTTTTTAATTTTTAATACTAATATATTAAAATAATATATAAAAATATTTTTTAAATTCAATTTGTTTTTTTGAAAAATCGTTTGGATGGCATCCTCGGTACCACCATTTTTTCCAATCATATTTAAAAATCCTGGCGGTAGTGTCATTACGTGGAAGATGTTCCCGCCAACCCACGCAATTTTTATGTCTCGTTCGAGCCTTTTGAGGTAAGTGAATAAAAACACAAGTGCTTGTACCTTAATTTGATCTTTTAAGTAACTGAATCGGACAAAACTCCGCGTCAACTCATCTTAACGAGTGGATTCTAAAATTCTCGCTTGTTTTAAATTTACAAGTCACAAGCAAATATTCAGATGGATGGTGGCTTGAGCATTTTAACTGGCAGGACAGTATTGTCTACAGGTGCGCGTACAAAGATCTCGTGTGATTGTTTTGACTTTTGCTGTGAGTCATGGTACGATTCAACTAATGGGCCCGCTCGGGTGCTTGAGAGTCCTGATATACGAAAACCGATATGAAAATACCTTATAACATGAATTGCTAAAAAATCTTTTAAAGTTAAGAATAAATTTGATATGATTATTATTTATCATTTATTTTATTATAAAGGATAAGAAGTCATGGTTTTAATAAATATTTTATGATGGTTAATTATAAAATAATAAAATTACTTATTTCATTCATATAAATTCAACAATAATATTTAAAATATATATATAAAAAATTATTGAAGTTCTCATGTATGCAAGATTACAATTTTATATAATTATCTATCTTATAAACATAAATATTAAATCATTAATTATTATTTTTAATTTTTTTTTTGTTAAATTTACACATCATTAAGTATCTTTCATCCAATAATTTAAACTAAATTAATTATATATCACCATTTCACATACGTTTTCTTCAATATTATCCTTTAGTCAACTAGTAGAAATTCCCATGGTATCATTACAAAAAAAAGTCAAAGTATAAAAACGTACCAGAAAAACAAGAGTGAGGGTGTACACTTTTTCCAGAAGGCTACCTACACCATACCAATCCCTTTCCCTCAAATTCTCTAATTTACAAAAAGGAAAAATAATCCACGTCAACACGTAAACAATATAAAAGGAAAACCCGAGTGCAAAACAACTCAGACGAGTTAAACTCAGATCTGAGTCACACACGTAGCCCGATATGGGTCTTTTTTATTAGTCACTATTTCGTAGCAGAGGGATGCCGTCCTTCTCTCTTATTAGGGCACCCCTCTCTCTCTCTCTCTCAAATTCCTCGGAATCGCCTTCAATGGTGACCACCAAAACCTAAAAAGGTAACCTCACTCTCTCCGCAGATGCAAAGACACACACACGAGCATCAAATTTATCTTCTAATTCTTGATTTCTGATTATTTTTTGGCAGGGATCTGGATGAAATTTAGATCCACGAGGAGACAGAGTCGAGTATTATATTGAAGGTTTTTCCTTTCTTTCAAATCTGTGATCCAGTGATATTTACTTTGAATTTTCAGGGATTTTGAAGTGGATTTAGGGTTTGGTTAGATCCGACTTTGATTCCATAATGGAGTCTATGGAGGTGAAGAAAAGGGGTAGAGGTAGACCGAGAAAGCGGAAGCCAAACGAGGAAGAAAGTGAAGAGATGAAATCAATAGCTAATGCTTTGAAAAAGCAAGCTTTGGATATTAGATGGAAGCCATTAGTGGGTAGGTATGTGTTGAAAGAGTTTGACAGTGGGATTTTTTTGGGGAAGATAGTGAATTATGATACTGGGTTGTATAGGGTGGATTATGAGGATGGGGACTGCGAGGATTTAGAGAGTGGTGAGTTGCGTCAGATATTGTTAGGGGATGATGATTTTGATGATGAATTGTTTTTTAGGAGGGTCAAGCTAGATGAATTTGTTTTGCAAAAGAGTGAGAAGAGGAAGAAGGAAGCGGAGAAGGATGTGGTGGATTTGAAAACGGAGGTGATTAAGGTTGAACCATCGGTGAGTGTTGCGTTGATGGTTGAGAATGGTGGGGTTCAAGTTGAGGATGATGCAGACTCCTCGAGTGATTCATGTGAGTGTGTGCGGGATGGGGATTTGGGAATGGAAGTGGAGACTCCAGTTATTCCACCACCTCAGTTGCCTTCATCGTCAGCGAGTATAGGTGTGCCAGACGAGTATGTCTCACATCTCTTTTCAGTGTACACGTTTTTGAGGTCATTTAATATCCGTCTTTTCTTGAGCCCATTCACACTGGATGATTTAGTGGGGGCGGTAAATTGCCCTGCTCAGAACACGTTGTTGGATGCCATTCATGTTGCTTTGATGCGGGCATTGAGACGTCATCTTGAAGCACTCTCTTCAGATGGTTCTGAGCTTGCATCGAAATGCTTGAGGTATATATAGAAATATTGATACTTAATTTGCATATTAGAGTTCTTAAATGACTGGGGATTTTATGGCAATTTTGTAATAGATTCCACAATCTCTGAAAGATTTTAATCACTCAGGGGGACAACTAAATGACTAGATAATAAATTTGGTATTCTTCCAGTGGAATGGGAGTTTGCTTTCTTTCTGTCATTAAAAGAGATGTTTTGATGGGGTATTGCTCTTGCATGTATTCTTAGGCAATTCTGTCATGTATTCTTAATTCCCCTTCCTGTGTATGACTGTTTTTGTATGTGATGTCGTCTTTGGTTTTCTACTCAACATTAATGTATAGAATTATGTTTCACTTCTGGTATGCAGGAGCGTGGATTGGCGCTTTCTTGATTCACTTACTTGGACTGTTTATTTGGTCCATTATTTTACAATAATGGGATATGTGAAGGGATCTGAGTGGAAAGGATTTTATGATAATCTTTGGAAAAGAGAGTATTATTCCTTGCCAGTGGGTAGGAAGCTGATGATTCTGCAAATCCTATGTGATGATGTTTTGGACTCAGCAGATGTAAGAGCTGAAGTTGATGTACGTGAAGAGTCAGAATTTGGTATAGATCCAGATACTGTTACAACCAATCTTCCTGATAATGGACATGGACCAAGAAGGGTTCATCCCAGATATTCCAAGACTTCAGCTTGCAAGGATAGGGAGGCCATGAATATCATTGCTGAAAGCCAAGGCAGCAAGTCTTTCAGTAATTCAATGTACCTGGCCTCCAAAGGTGCTGAAAGGGATGGGAATGTATCTGATGCTGATGTAGATGGGAATGGGGATGAATGCCGCCTTTGTGGCTTGGATGGAACCTTACTTTGCTGTGATGGGTGCCCTTCATCATATCATTCAAGATGTATAGGCGTTGTCAAAATGTATATACCTGAAGGTCCATGGTATTGTCCGGAGTGCACCATCAACAAGTTGGGACCTACTATTACAATGGGAACATCACTTAGAGGAGCAGAAGTATTTGGAATTGATTTGTATGAGCAAGTCTTCTTGGGTACTTGTGATCACTTACTTGTGTATGTATTAGCTGCCTCTGTTTATTTTCTTTCCAATTATATGGAATGCACCATGAAGCTTCACTTTGTTTGCAAAACAAGTGTCTTTTAAGTGGTCAAAATTGTTCTTAGGTTCTGTTTTATTACTGTGAGTGCCTGTCTTTTAAAATGCTTCTCAAGTTTATTGATTTCCTGTTCATATCTTTCCTCTTGTTTTTTTTTTTCCCAGGCTGAAAGCGTCTACAAGTGGAGAACCGTGTTTCAGATACTACAATCAGATGGACATCCAAAAGGTCCTGCAAGCACTTTCCGAATCCATGCAACATAGATCACTATACTTAGAGATTTGCAAGGCAATTGCACAACACTGGAACATGCCACAAAGTGCATTCTCACTGTTGGAAACAACAGGAAGAGGTTTCGATATTGCATCTGTTGAGGAAGATGCAAAACTTTCTGCTCTATCTCTTCCTCGTGAGGAAAGCCGTAAAGTTGTAGACAATGTTGTGGCTGAGAATGCAGTTAGTGTAAATGGAAGCAATACAGATATTGTAGCAATTCCAAGTCTTGAAACCTCTCTTGATGCAGTAATTCAAGCTGGTCCTCAGTACATTGTGAGCGATGGTGATGTGTCGAGAACAGGATATTTCCATCTTATGAGAATGAAGCCGCATGAGCAGATTAAACTGGAGTCTACTGAATCAGTTAACCAGTTAGCTGATCCATCTGATATAACCCAGCAAAGCCTGGTTCACAGATCAAGTGCAATGGAACTTGCCACTTGCACATCAGCAAACAGTGTTGGCAGTCGTATTGAGAATGGAAATGGTACTTGTTTACCAGCTTCTGTGTTTTCTCAAAACAAGGAAGGGAATCATCAAGGCATTCAAAGGGTTCGAAATTCAACAAACAATTGTTCTTATGTGGGAACTTTTTTCAAACCACATGCATACATAAATCACTACATGCATGGAGATTTTGCAGCCTCCGCTGCTGTTAATCTCAATGTTCTTTCATCTGAGGAAAGCCGCACAGAGACTCATAAATCAGGCAATGGAAGGAAAGTTGTTACTGACATTTTATTGCAAGCAAAAGCTTTTTCAACAGCAGCCTCTCGTTTTTTCTGGCCAAGTTCTGAAAGAAAGCTTGTGGAAGTGCCAAGAGAGAGGTGTGGTTGGTGTTATTCTTGCAAGCTGCCCTCCAGCAATCGAAGGGGATGCATGTTAAACTCAGCTGCCTTGACTGCTACTAAAGGTGCCTTGAAGGTGATCAGTGGACTTCGCCCAATTTTGAATGGAGAGGGAAGTCTTTCTAGCATATCAACGTACATTCTATACATGGGGGAGGTTTTATGTGGTCTTACAACTGGTCCCTTTCTGAGTGCAAGTCACCGAAAACTGTGGCGTAGACAAGTAGAAGATGCTTCAACTTATAGCGCAATAAAACAGCCATTGCTTGAAGTAAGTCTTCAATTGATGTGTGGTCACTAAGCCGGCCCTGTTTTCAGCCTAGTAAAGCATGGGACAGCTGTTCATTTCTTGAGCCCCCCTTTATGTGTGCTAAATGCCTTTTTTATTTATCATAATGTATGTCAGACTCACCTTGGTTTATGTGATCCCCTGGTGTTTATTTTCAGCTTGAGGAAAACACCCGTCTTGTTGCTCTTTCTGGGGACTGGGTCAAGGCAATGGACGATTGGTTGGTTGAATCTCCAATGACCCAAAGTTCTGCAATCAGTATTGGAACTGCTCACCGACGAAGAGTGAATGGGAAACGACATAAGAAACATTCTGGGGTGACTGATACTACAGCAGATGGTTGCCATGACAAAAGTTTTGTCTGGTGGCGAGGAGGGAAGCTATTAAAACTTGTTTTTAATAAAGCAATCTTGCCTCAGTCAATGGTTAGAAGGGCAGCTAGGCAAGGTATTCTTTTCATCATCCCTTTACTAATAAATAAATAAATAAATAATTCAACCATACTTGTTTTCCTGTTTGCTTATACATATTATTGAAATATCCAGCTGTACGCTAGTTGCATTAAGTAATTGTTTTAAACGGAGTTAAGAGTAATTTTGTAATTTTTTTTGGTCATAGGTGGCTCGAGAAAGATTTCTGGGATCCATTACACTGATGATTTGGAGATTCCTAATAGAAGCAGACAGTTGGTTTGGAGAGCTGCAGTTGAAAGGAGTAATAATGCATCACAACTTGCACTTCAGGTTTGATATGATATTCTGTTTCTTGCTTCTTCTTTTGTTTGGTATGTTCTGTCTATAAGCCTAACAGCAATTTGTCTGTGATAGTTTGTGGTTGTCTAACTTGTGAAAATGCTATTGGAATTTTCATCAGGTCAGATACCTAGACTTTCATGTTAGATGGAGTGATCTTGTTCGTCCAGAGCAGAACCTCCAGGATGGAAAAGGTTCGGAGACCGAGTCATCTGTTTTTAGAAATGCTGTCATCTGTGATAAGAAAATTGAAGAAAAGAAGACTAGGTATGGAATTGCTTTTGGGAACCAAAAGCATCTTCCTTCCCGCATCATGAAGAATATAATTGAAATCGAGCAAAGTGAAAATGGAAAGGATAAGTATTGGTTTTCTGAAATGCACGTTCCTTTATATTTGATCAAAGAGTTTGAAGAAAGCTTAGATGAAGTCGTTCCACCTTCAGCCAAGAAGCCTTCAAATGAGTTATCTGTGTTGCAAAGAAGACAATTGAAAGATTCTCGCAGGGATATATTTTCATATCTTGCCTCTAAGAGAGATAAGTTGGACAGTTGCTCTTGTGCTTCATGTCAATATGATGTTTTAATTAGGTAATATTCTGTACTTAATTCTGATTTTGTTTTTAAATTCACAGCAATTGTCATACTGGGAGAAAAAGCTCACTGCTTATTATTCTTTTTGATGGTGTGATTTTCAGGGATACGGTCACGTGCAGTTCTTGCCAAGGTATGATTATAACTAAGTTGATATTCTTAACTGACAAAACAAAACATGAACTTATTTTTTTTTTTTAAAATTTTTCTTGGATAGTTTATAAACTGACAAACATGCTGTGCGTTGTTGGGGACTTTAAGCTGCCTTTTAGCTCTTTTGGTTTTCCTTTATATAAGCAGTTGAAAGAGTATGATTGTTTTGAATATCACACTAACGATTCCATTTTTGGGTTATATTGTGGTTAGGTTACTGTCATCAAGCCTGTACTGTAAGTTCAAGAATTTATACAAACGAGGAAGCTCAGTTTTCAATCATTTGCAAGCGATGCTACAGTGCCAGAGCTGTTATTTATGATGAAAAGAGGAATGAATCTCTAACCAGCCCCTTGCCCTTGCAATGGCAAGAACATCATAATGCAGTGACAGTCATGAAAAGCACCAGGATTAAACTTCATAATCAACCATTTATGTCTGTCAGAACCCAGGAGAGTTGTTCTGAAGTGAAACAAGCTACCTCTACTTCTAGTAAGGCTACAAAAACCAAAAGTAGGACCCAGGTTAGTGGCTCTGAAGTGAAACAAGCTATTTCCTCATCTAGGAAGGCAACAAAAACTGAAAGTAGATCACGTAATTGGGGCATCATATGGAGGAAGAAGAACAACGAGGATACAGGCATTGATTTCAGATATAAAAACATTCTATCAAGGGGCAGTCCAAATGGAAAACGGTTAATGCCAGAGTGTAATCTATGCAGAAAGGAATATAACTGTGATCTGATGTATATCCACTGCGAGACTTGTGCAAGTAAGCCTTATGCTCATTATAGGTGCCATTCCTCTTTAGTAGAAAATGTAGCTCGTTTCTGTTATATGAAACATGTTTTTTTTGTTCTTTTGCAGATTGGTTTCATGCCGAAGCTGTTGAACTTGAAGAGTCAAAACTCTCTGATGTTATAGGCTTCAAGTGTTGCAAATGTCGGAGGATAAAATCACCAAATTGTCCTTACAGGGATGGTTATGGAGATGAGAAGCCAGAGGTTCTGACGCCGCGAAAGAGAGCATGGGAGCAAGGAATAGGAGCTGACTCTGGAACTATTGTTGAATCCAGAGACTGTGAGCCAACTACTCCAATGTTTCCTGTGGAGAATGTTTACGTACAGGATGATGATCCTCTTCTTTTCTCCCTTTCAAGAGTTGAGCAAATTACAGAGCAGAATTCTAGAGTGGATTTTGAACGGAACATTGCTGGACAAGGGCCGCAGAAGCTTCCAGTCAGAAGACAAGGGAAGCGTCAAGGAGATGCTGAAGATATTTCTGTGTCTAATCTTTACCCTACTGATTCATCCATGTTTCTTGAAACAAACAACAACGTGAACAAAGAGATGTCTTGTGCTGAATGGGATGTTTCCGGCAATGGCCTTGACAGTGATATGGTGTTTGATTATGAAGATGTAAACTATGAGGATATGGCGTTTGAGCCACAGACATATTTCTCGTTTACGGAGTTGCTGGCAACTGATGATGGTAGCCAATTGGATGGGTTTGATGCCACTGGGAATGTTTTGGGAAACAATGAAAATCAGTTTCATGCAGCTTCAGAGGACGAGTTCCAGAAGCAACATACACTTGGTACTTCATGCGACATGTCTTTGGAATCTGCTCCTAACACAAAGCCATGTAAGATGTGTTTGGACTCGGTACCATCTCCTGATCTTTCTTGTGATGTATGTGGCTTAATGTTACACCGCTATTGTTCTCCTTGGGTGGAGTCTTCACCTGTTGAAGGCAGCAGCAGCTGGAGGTGTGGCAATTGCCGAAAGTGGCGGTAGCTGGCTTTTGTTTCATGAAGTTTTGTTTTTTGTTATGCGGGGATTCTTCAGTGTTCTGTTGGATGGGGTTGTAAATTGAACCGCAGTTGAAAAATCTCCCATGAAGCAGGCTTGCCCTGAGGTTGTGCACTATTAAGTAAAGATGATGATGAACCAGTTTATGCTTCATCATTGTCAAAGCCAGGGAAGGTTTTGTAAAATGCCATGGTGATATCCCTTTCTAGCAATGGATGTTTTGGCACTTGGCACACATGATGCGTCATTGCAAGTTCCCTCCCATTTAATCATTCGGGTTCGGAAGCTTAGAAAATCACATATATATTTTTTTATTTTTCAAGAATTAGCTGGGGTAATTTGCTAATGTAGGGCTCTCCATTTGGCACTCTTAAAATCATACTTGCGGAGTGAATTACTTCACAAGCTTAAAATATTTTCCCAGATTAGAGGAGATAAGCAAGCCTTTTTTCTTGTGCTTATCCGATTGCATTGCTTGTATAAATCAAAGTTCAACCACAAGTTTTCTTGAGATCGGTTTAAATTTGATAATTTTTACGTGTTTTCTTCTTGAAGATTCATCAAGAAGTGTGCCTTCCCAGCTTCCCGTAGGATGGAATTTTTCTTTTTTATTATAGGTACAGAATTTTAACTCTCTGAGTCTAGTGTGATCCACACATTGAAAATTTCAAGCCTGTCTCAGCTCTTATAAAATTGTAATAAATCTTGTTTTTTATGTTAGGGTTTGGTCATGTACAATACAATATATGGTGGTCTGCAAGCCTAGTTTTACTGGAATATTTCACATGGCATTACTAGGGGCGACAAGTTGACTGCTGACCAGCAAACTTTTTCTACAGAAAACGAGTTGTAAATAACTTCTTACTAATAATGAAGTGCATTCTATGATTCTGCCTCGTAACCCTACCACGCTAAAAAGTATCACTCATGATCTCCATAAAACATTGGCCTATTCAAGAAGTTTTCCTTAAAGTGAGCTGCTCTACGACATACCAGCTAGGGGCGGAGGAAATATTTCAGCCGGCGGAGGATCTGAAACTAGTAAGAGAGAATTCCATCCTTTGCAGTCATGGTTGCCTTGTTAGATCCCTCCAAGCACCCCAAAATCTCATCAGCCACATCATCTCTAGTCAATTTTATAATAGGAGGATCTGAAACTAGTAATTCAGAGTTGGCCCAATGAGATTTTGCAACCTCAAATTCAGGGGCATCATCAGAACAAGGTTCAGGCTTCTTTAATCTTGAATTTTTTTCCACTAGCAATTGCTTCTGATTCTCTTCTCATTGTTCTGTTTTGTTAGAACAGCTACTGGCTCAGATTCTGACGATTTCTTATCCCTGTCCTTCACTCTTAATGACTCAAAGCATAATCTGTTGAATGTCCAAGAAGACTAAACTCATACATCATCCACTTCCCACAGTGAGGGGATTTCTTGTTCTCCAACCCAATTGGCAATTCCGTATCAGCGCTTTTAATCAGGTCACCAGCCCCCTCTCCGTGTCAAGTTCCACCACCTAGAAATTCTACAATCCTTACCACTCCTCTTCTTCAGTCGTGTAAAGAAAACTTATCTAATTCAGAAACCACATTGTTTCTTCCAAACTACATGGGCCAGATCTCCCAGGGATGTTTATTATAAAGATCAAAATCTTTGACAGCATAAGTGAAGTGAAGTGCAAGAGACTAGTTCATCCCTGACTTTCTTGTCAAGATAATGAATGGTGAGTTCCTGATCAGAGGAGCAAAACCCCTGTAACCCCGTAGAAAACTAACTACAAGCATGCCAAGTCCTTTTCGTACAAAACAACCAACTTATTCATGGAAATACAGAGTACTATAATTATTATGAGAAAAACAAATCAAATAACCTTCACATTTTTATTATTATTTAAAAAAAAAAACAGAGACAAACATTGCAAATTCCCATTATAGTATATAGCATTAGCATAGCATCTCCCGCATCTCTTTTCGCTCATTGTTCCCGACGAAAATTATTGGCTTCCAGTTGAGTACCGTTCCTGAATGATTGAGCAAGATGCCAACTCTTTCGGCTCATTTTTAAAGAAACAGTATCCTGTTGCTCTTCTTGCATGACTTCTAAATGAGCCCTCCGAAATCCCAACCAATTTCTCAAATCTCGAAGACACTATTTATTAGAATTTAAATATGGTATTGAAATGTAAATTAGACCCACCCCATTTTGTGTATAGGTCTGGCAAATTTTGGATACTGTAGGGAGAAAAGGAGGGAGGTTTTTTTTCCATTTCTTTTTTGACTAAAAGAACAAAGAGGTTACAAAAGGGCGGGAATTCTGTTTTTTTTCCTTACAAAATGAATGATCCAATCAATACAGGCCCACGGCCCACACTAGTTGAACTAAAAACTACAGGCCTAGAACCCCATACCAAAGAAATGAATAGACCAATCCGAACATCTAATTTTGTGCTAGCAGGCTGCGGTTAAAATTTCGTGAAATCTCACATTTTCAGGAGCACCACCGCCGCCTTCTAGTTACATGTCCGTTGGTGAACGTAGAAAGAACCCTTAGAAGGTAAGATGAAGTAGCAAAGGTTACTATGTATGCCATGGATGGATATATACAGCAGATTTATAATTTTCACGCCGGAGTTCAAGGAAATGGCGAACTTGGGTTCCGATTTCTTTAACCCATTTCAGCTTTCAACGACAACAGTAAAAATACTCAAGTCTTGACATTAGTAATGTATTTGGTTTAGTGTTAAAAGGGGTTAACATTTAACCCTCTTTAATCTTGTTTGGAAGATTTTTTAGAACAGAGAAAAAGTTTAATACTTGTGGTATGATGGGAATCAAATCATATGTTATTTGAATTTAATTGATGATCTATTATAATTTTTATATTTAAAATAAAATATTACGTCAAAAAACTGAATTCGTGTTTAGAATACCTATGAAATTAAAAGAAATTTTCCTTTTAATTCAGAATCCCGCCCTCCAGTAAACCAAGAAGGGTTGGTTCTTGAATTACCTGGTTATTTAGATTCAAATTTTGTAGCAAAAATGTTTGAAGTTTTGTTCTTTAATTATTTGAAATTGTCTCTCAAAACCCGCTTCAAGAAGCTATTTTGATATCTACCTATCATTTGACCTTCATTTCACTCCTTTTAAACTGTTTAAAAATATAATTTTGTTGTTTTTCAAAGTATTTTTCACTTAAAAATACATTAAAATAATATATATTTTTTTTTAAAAAAATTATTTTTAATATCAGCACATTAAAATGATATAAAAACATTAAAAAAATATTAATTAAAAAAATAAATTTTTTTAATTTTTTTAAAAATACTTTTAAAATGTAAAAATAAACTGTAAAATAAAAAGAAAAATTATCTCACTAGCTGTTAGTTGCTCCAAACTTCCCTTGCTTCTTTTAAATGTTTCATCTAAATTGTATATTACATTTTTTCACTTTTTTTTCGCTTCGATTAAATCCTTTTTTTTTAGTAATTTTATGGATAAATTTTTAAGAGATTTAGAATTACTAATATTTTGTTATGTTTTTTTTTTTTGGTGGGGGATTATTATGATGTTTTTGAGGGGAAGAGTACTGTAGCAAAAAGGGAATGACAAACCAGATTTATTTGCGGCAGACTAAACTGATATGTTTTTTGAGTGTTAATTTTTTTAAACAAATTTGAAGATTATTTTTTAATATAGCAAATTAGAAAGTCTTCCTATTTTCTTTTGCTTGCTTTTTATAATTTAAATTTCATTTAGAAATCAAAATCAAAATTCCAAACACAAATTAATTTAACCATTAAAATTAAATTCAATTAGCCTGAATTAGCCTGACAAGGGAAGGGGGGGCACTAAATTTTAGGACAGAAATTTTGAAGTTTGTGCTTTTTTTTTCCTTTCAAATTCTATTATTTTTTATTATATTTATTTTAATATCATTATAAAAATTGTGAAATTTTGTCACTACAAATAATTCTTACACGCCACTAAACAAAATAATTAATCATTTTCTTACACCCTTAACCTCAATATTTTAACCTTCAATTATTAACCCCCGGCCAGACTGTAAACAGTACAAGAATGAGTTTTCTTCAGAATGGGACGCAACCATAAAACACACAATCTGAATAATAATAATTAAAAAAAAAAAATGGTACGAACCAAAATATGAATAAATAACATTACTCTCAGTTTATAACTCTTGTTGAATAAATATAATTAGGCATTGAGAATTAGATACAAACTATTACAACTGTTTCTACTTCATGTAAAATATCTTACAATGCTGTCAAATTTTTGTGCTCCAGAGACCAATCCAGTAAAACTGGGAAGAGAAAGGAGTGTAAAACTTTTTCAACGGAAAAAAGAAATCAAAGAAACCCTCGCCCCAAAATATATTTAGAAATGAAAGAAAGAAAAACCTCACTAAGCACATTACAATAGTGCAAGAGAATCTCAAAATCCCGACCATCCCATGGAAATTCAATTCGAATACTTGAGCTGCTCGCAGATTAGCTCACCCTTGATTCCGCCAGCCCCAGCTCGTGGAATTTCTGATCCGCCTCTTGAGAACAGATGGGTGGACCAACCGTATAAATCAAGTTTACAAGTGTATATTGAACAAATCTTCACGCATCAATCACCTCTATGTTACAGCAAACCAGCCAGCAGAGCCCCGGGATCTGTCAAAGCTGCCGGATTGGTTGGCTGAGCTGCTGCTGGTGCCGGTGCAGGTGGACGTGATGCTGTAGGAATACTAACTAATTGTTCTTTGATAAACTCCTTGAGCCTGCACAAGGAAAGGTTTGAGAAATGTAAATGTTTTTAAGTGTGGGTTGACAGACTTGTAGGCTTGGACATCAAATACATACTCTAATGTCAGTGTTGGGTCCCCTGAGGCAACCGTCATCCGCAATTGCGTTAGATCTGCTGGGTCTGTTTCAATTCTTATCTGAAATATTGCATACAAAGAGGCTGTCAAAGAGCAGTTCAAACTAACAAGAAGGAACCGATTGTGAAGAGGGAAAGAGTTACAAGTGTTTATATCAAGCAGCCTAGGAAAGCTTTCATGTGAATTTATTTTCAACTCTTATTATGAATACAGACTAGAACTATACACCAGGTAAGATAATGAGACCCACTAACAAATCCACCATACAAAATGCTCATTCTATGACAGCAAATAGAACTACAAAACCATTTATTAACCCAAATAAACAAAGACAATAAAAGATATACTCACCAAGCAAAGCATGGGCCGTGTACTCTCCGAGTAGAAAGTTGTACTTGCAACCAGGTTGTTGGGGTTTGGATCCTAAAACAGAAAACAGAGCAGTGAACAACTCTTTATATAACTCAAAATGACGATAGTGGACAGAAAGAAGAAGAAAGAATCACTTACAAGCCCCGGACAAACTGTCAACCTCAAACTGTTAAATAGATTTGTCATTTCAATGAGAGGCAATGGCCTAACGCCTCTAACCTGTACAATTAATAAGATAATAATACAAAATGATCATGTTAGTCAATGCAAGGGGATCAGAAATAGCAACATAATAAATGGCAATTGTGCTTGCAACTAACAATATTGACGAGTTTCAGCACCAAAGATTGGCTGTTTAGATTTTAGACATCCTTGAAACCATGAATGATAAGATCCCTACATCCTCTAAAAGCAAGATCGACCATTTCATATTGATCAACCAAGAGGAATTTATAGATTATTTTAATTTAATTTTAGATTTTGAGATTTCTTGTAAACCTAGTTTATCTAGGAATTCATCTTACTTTGTAATGTGAACATTACAATATTTAGAAATTCGCTTATTTAGGAAGTTACTATTGGCTAGGAGCTTCTGTCATTTATGGTTCTTTCCTTTTTCTGCTTCTTCTTCTTGAGAATGATAACTACTGATGTAACAGGTAGACTTGATTATTTTCAAGTACTCTAAGTTGTCGGTGGACTTGAAATTCATTCAGTTAGAGAGCTGTGGCCTCGAGCATTCTCCCTTTTTCTCTGTCCAGGTGCTTCCATTTCTTTCCTATGAGACCCTTTCCACAGCTACAGTAAAAAAACCTAATTTAGGCCTAAAATCCTCGATTTTCAAAATCCAGTTCACTGTGAAATCTTTGTGGGCACACATCCAAAGTTGTCCTACATGACACATCCTTGCTAACATGAATGAGAAAGCAAGATATACCACTCTAAAGGCAGCTGTAACAGTTAATGCTGGAACAGTGTAACAAACTTGTGCAAGAATACACACGCACACAAATCATTTGTGTGAAAGCCTATAATATTTATCAACTGGTGCCAAGACTTGATACATCACTCTACCAATCAGGTTGTATAAAGGCAGCGACACTCAGCAGCATGAATCAAATCAGAATCATAACATGGAACAAACAGGGAAAGAACTTTTCAGCACAACAAAAAAAAACTGACATGTTTTGAACAGGAGCAAAATATACATACTACTTCTTGAAGCTTCAGTGGTGGTCCTGAAAGTGATCTCCATTGTGGGAAAAACTCTTCAGCAGATACTGAAATAGGCTGTAGAAATTTGTTTAGAACAGCTGGAAGCCGAAGCTTGACATTGACCTACAAAAAGTCCAAAATTATATAATTGTAAATGATAAACATAGCAGGCTATTTAAAAAATTAGCAATGTGGAACACATTTCCTATATTATGTACCATGTTTGTACCAAACTTGTAAGAGAAGTCAAGAACAGCGACATCCCTGCTTGGGTGGAGATTCATTAATTCAAGCGGGCATTGCACCTATACAACCAAGAGGAAACATTTAAGAATAATTGATGATTAAGGAACAATAATGATGAAACGGTGACACATGGTGATCAACAGCCAGTTACCAATTCCAAGCATTTTACCTGTGCCCGTGGAGGAATAGTTTCAGGTACTAAGGAGAGCTCTATTTTTAAATGGACAGGGGGTAGTATCAGAGCCTGAACAGAAACAAGTGGAGAAGTGTTTTTGTTTCCCAAGAAAAGGACAAGACGTCCTTGATGCGCTCGCCACTCTGCTTTAATACCAATCTGCAAGATATTTGATGCTAAAACCAGGGAAAATATTGTAGAAGCTTTGAAAGAACTGTGTGGCCAACTTTAAATGCTATGAAGGGAAGTGGCTTGGATATCTAACAAAGAGAAGTAATTGTTTGGAAACAACAACTCATACCTGAATGTTTGGATCCTCATATAAAACACCACTATCCTTCAAGCACAAAGCATAAAATCTTTCGTTGATATTTCCAATTGGCTGCAATCATCATGAACAAACTCAGCTTGTCAAATGCAAGAATCAAAATGGTATACAAGTCATGTTCGATCTGCCAATGCACTACAGCTGAGTTATGCTAAACCTGCTTGAATGGCATTGCATTATACATCAAAACATGCCCAAGCAAATCCATCAGCCTACACAATTAATGGCACAAACAAATCTGAAAGAGAAAAGACTTCCAAGTTTTTACATGTTTTAAATTTCCTATAAACTAAACATGCCATAGCAGAACTACATACCTGAACAGTATTGGTTTGCTCTCCTACAGGAACAATGGCTGCATAGTCCGCTGAACTTGGAACCCCTTCCAGTCCAGAAACTGCATTTGGCTCAGATTGGATAGCTCCAGGAGGTCCTTCAATAGCCAGTGGACCCAGGAGATCACCTAGGAGATCTCCTGAAGCAGGTTGAGGATCTACTGTAGTCAAAGTCCCATTTGCCTGGGACAATCCTTGGTCTGCCGAAGTATGCTGCTATCAAGTTAAACAAAAAACAGATTCCCAAATGCAACTCAGAAATCATGTATACATTCTTCCAAGGAAAAACTAGGATTCATGAATAATAGACAAGAACTACCCACATCATCACTCATGCTGGGAATTTTTACTAGACTAAGCTCGCCAACAATTTGAGGTGCGCCATTAGCAGGCCGTTGGTCTGTTACAACCAATGCATTAGACATTTGCTGCTGTGCCCGCAACTTAATAGCACTTTGCTCTGCAGAATCTACTTCAGCATCCTCAGCTTTTTTTAACAATGCAGACTGAATTTCCAAGTGAAAAGACCAAAATTAGTTCCAATAGCACGCAATTGAATCCCTTAATCAGAGTCAGAGATGAGTTTGCAGGTGGTAACCTAGAATAATTTCTTTATTTGGATCTATTATTGTAAGTAAATGCATATACCTGACGCTCAGGGAATTTAGGCATTTCAGCCAAAATGTCCATTAGAGCTGCACCCTTCCTACTTAATGCAAAATACTCAACTGCTCGTTGTTGTATCTCAACATCAATGCAACTCTCATATCTATGAAAACACACAAAATTATTGAGGTTCGCAGAATAACCAACACATAACAACCTAACAGAGGACGAGAGAAGCAAAGTAAAACTCACTTGCTAAATATTGCCCAGACAATTTTTTGTAGTTCTGGGTCCGCAGGTTGAGTGTGCATTAAGATCTTAGCATATGTGGAAAGAAGAATTGGAATGGTTGTAGTTCTGCAGACACATTCATTTGTCTAACATATCAATGACTAAGTGAAAATAAAATATAGATATGACAGAAAAGATAGGCAAAGGTTAGGTGTTCTTACGATACAGTAGGGAGCTTCTCGTGTATGACACTAAATATTTCCTTTGGACTACAACCAGGCCTTCTGGCCAAAAGGTGGCTGTATTCTCCAAGGAGATATGCACTGACCTGTTACACCCACATACCAATACCAAAACGAGTCGGACATCTATATCTAACACACACACACCCCTCTCTTTTCATATCAGAGTAATTTACAAACTAGTAATAGTGCCAAAAGGTATCAGTACAAAACTACACACCTTGACCATGGTCTCATGTATGGCAGGCTTGTCAAGATACTCTCTGGCTTTTGCTGCTGCATAAGGCTGATCAAATGTTTCAAGTTTCAGTAGAAAAGTCTCTAGATCGAGGTCTCTATTATCAACAAGATTTATTATGCTTAAACCAAGGATATTTTAATTACCTGTAGGTCTTCATTGTTTGTAACAAACTGCACAACACGAAACCATATATCATCACTGACAAAATCCCCTGCCTTGTCAATCAATTGAAGTATCACATCCACATACCTGTGCTCAAGATAAATAGTATACACAGATAAACAAGTGCAAGCAACTTGGTATTTGGTTGCTTCAGATCAATAACAAACAACTTGGAATCTAGCAATGTTAAACTAGCAGTGAAAAATGGTGAGTGATGAGCTCAAGCTACTGATTTCAGTTGCACAGGGATGGAAATCTTCTTTTACTAATATAAAGCAGAAAAGATAGTATATTGTCTTGCAGAAAGTAGATTATTAGTTCAGCACAGATATGGGCAGGAAATATGAGAAAAGCCATACAAGAAGGATGGAAATTACTCAGCATTGCAAGAAATTTCAGATTCTTTAAGGCAGTTGCTTGCCAGGGAGACGTGTCTTTCCAAGTTTGAATTTTTAATGCCAGAATTCATATCGACATTTCATTTTAGAGCCAAAAGCCAATGATGTTTATGACTTAAAAATCAAAAGCCAGTCCATTCATGTTTCCTTCAATGTATATCCAAATGATAAAGAAATTTTGCTTTCACAACTACTATGCCCAGCATTTCCCTATAGCTTGTAATGGCAAAAGATCCTTACCAAGACAAATCAGGAGCAAACTTTTCGGCAAGAATGGCAGCTTTAAGAGACAGCTCCTCACGCATTGCAAAATCTGCTGCGCTAAGATACTGAACATCAGATAAAAATCAGTGCACTCTCATCTTTCTTGGTAGACCAATAAAGAATGCCAATAGAATTGTGAACTACATTCATATCAAAATGTCAGTCCGCATATTCAATGCATATATTTATACCTGCAACAGCTCTTCCACTATGTCCTTTGCATTTGAAACATCACACATACCATAGAGTAAATCAAGAGCACGTCGACGGATACTGTAGGGAAAACTTGAAGTCAGCTAAATAAATCTGAGAATATAATTGATCTAAAACCTCAAAAACTATCCATTGGCGTTTAGGGGTACGCAATCAGTTTCATCCTCATAAACACGAGATATCCAAAACACTGCGCATACATCTGAGCCATGTTTAGTGGATAAGATGCCCTCTTTTTATAATCATATGAAAATCTCAAAAGGAAACAAAGTAAAAAACACAGAAGTCATATGCATCAGAAACCACATCAAGAACTATAAAATTTTCATAAAATGCAACACACTCAAAGTTAACCTGATGTCAGGATCTTTCAACGAGGTAATGATCTGAGCCTGATGTCTTTTAATGATATCTTGCACATCTGTAACCATCAACATCCGACTCATATTCTCCTGCAGCAAAGCAACAAAAAAATTGTAATGTTCAATCATGCAGTTATACACTAGCAAATAGATTCACCCATCAAAGTTTAGACATATATCCACTTTAGTAAGTTTATTGAGTTACTAAAATGATAAAACTACAACTCACCAAGCCAAGATATCGGATATTTGGTTCACGTACAGCAATAAACTTGCCAAGAAGGGCAACACACTGAGACATCATCTCCTTTTCAGCATCAAGATGCATTACCTGCAAAAAGGAAATTAAGATCTAGAAACCACAATCTGCAGGCTTCTAACACATTGGTACGCTTGCAAAGTAGGGAGGGACTTGAGTTCAAGTCCCATCTTTGCCAGCATATCATTTGTCTCCATAAATAAAGCACAACACCAGGACCCTTAGAATGCTCATTAACTATAAATTTACTTCATTAAGCATTTATGTAGTTAAAATGTGAAAAAGAGGGCAGAAACCCTATCACATGCATTTCCAACCATAGTAGAGAAATTAAAGGCTGAGAGCTCATATGGTAATGTAAACACCACAACTAATCAACTTGGGGGGGGGGGGATTCTGCTCCTTCAAAATCAAATCATTTCTTTAATCACATGCACATGCTTGTCAATAACAACACAGTATATTATATCAACAAACAATACATAAGCTGTTATATATATAACATATTGATGTACCAACATGCTTAGTTGAGCAGTCAACTTACAAGAGCAAGGGCTTCAAAGAGAACAGCATGTGATGCATTGTTCTTATTTACATTTTTTACAACATCAGTTCCCATTAGTATCCGCTGTAAGACCTGAGATCACAAATTAGGTTTTATTAGAAACACAAATCCTAACGAGGATGTCAAATTAAATTCTTTGAAAACAGTCAGACCTCAAACAAGGATCTTCTAACATTAGGATCTTCAATAGTTGGAAAGTACTGAAGCGCCCTCATTGCCTTAACCTGTACAATTGAATCAGCATGAACTTGTAAGCTATGAATGGAGAAACTTCTGACTGCTAACATTCACAAGATTTAGGAGGAAAACTGGGTAGATTGGATCATATGTAATCAACCTTGCTATGAATCCCTCTCCCTCCCTCTCTCTTTTTTTTTCTCCAAAAGACAACAATAAAAAAAAACATATATATACTGACCTGAAGCCAAGGAGATGGGATACCATAATAAGTGTATTCTTGTGGGATATCTTGGTTCCTCGCAAGTCGCTCCAATATCTTAACACACTTTGGTAGACAACTCCAGTATGCCTCATGGTTATTTGACACTAAAGCAACAAGAAGGCTCGTAGAAGACGTCAAAACACCAAGATCACGTTCATCTAGCAGTTGTGCCATCCGATCCGCCCTAAGGCATTTGAAAAAAGAGACCATTAAAATCGACAAAGATAAAAGGTATTTTTGGATAATAGCCTAGAAGGTAACCTTCAAAAACATACCAGCCATCAATATTGACGACATCTGGATTTTTTCTGTACAAGCGCAGCAAACATAATGCAGCCTTCTTTCTCACAAGCGGCCTGCAGCTACTAGAAATCTAAAACCAAAAACGAGGGAGACGTTCACATCAATCATTTTCAAAATATGCCAGTAAAAAAAACTCTAAATTATTGCCATCTCTTACGAGTAACTTTTGAACATCTGGTGCCAAAGATTCAGCAAATTCTCTTCCACCAATATTCCCAACCTGCAATAATTAAAGCAAAATAGTCTCAAAGGTAAGATTTCAAATAAATGTTGTAGGGTGTGTCAGAGAAAGGAAAAGAGGAGAGACTATAGAATAAAAAGGAACAGACGAAGGTACTTTTCTGAAACATCTTAATATCATCTGAAAATAAAAATACACAAGTCTAGAAACTAAAAAACATCTTCTGTTACCATACCATAGTCAAAGCCAGGCACTGAAAAGTTTCATTCCGACCAATAATATCATTGCGCACTGTATTTATTGCTAATCTCAGAAAATCATGGTTCTCATTTAGCAAAGATGATGTCACTATGTACCCAACCTGCAGGCATTCGCAGAAAAGCAAAAGTTAATTGAACAGCAAAGCCAATTCTGAACATAAAGGAAACAGAAATGCATAAGTTCACATCATGGGAGGTGTAGCTTTTGAGGAACACATTATATTTATCTTAGGAAATACTACAAACACGTTGTTTCCAAGGATCTTGAAGGCTTCCATTCCTATACAAAATTTAATTGGTATAGATATTGCTTTCCTTACCATTTTAATGGTTCCTATTGACCACATGTAGAAGAGCTCTTCAGGATTGTTAGTACATCCACTGACTATGGCAAACAAACCAGTATAACCAATGTTTTCAATGATTCACTTAGACAAGCCAATAACCAGCCAGCCACATGACTATCAATCATTAGAAATCATGAAAAGCATAGACAAAATTTACCTGCTTTTCAGGGTACTTCGGCGCAGATATTAAGGAAACAGCTTCCATGTGACCAAAATCTACATCATAGCCTAGCATGTGAATGTAAAGCATTTTCCAAACATATTTCTTCTTTTCATAATGAGTCAAACCCTGTCAAAGAAACAAAAAAATCCATATAACAGCTCTCTCGATTTAATAGAATATTGCAAGTGTTGTCGGATACATGGGAGAATTAACAATGCATAAACTTTTACATAAGTATCTAAAAGCATTTCCATCATTCCCTGACGTTGTATTGTTCTGATTGAGCAGCAATTCAATAAATTGCATACAACTTTCAGGTAGATATTAAGGACGAACAACAAGGTGATGCAGACAGGAACAAGATGCAGCAGCAAACCAGTATTCAAGAATGTGAGAAACCAAACTTCAAAAACTGTTTTTAATGCCTAAGAGGTTCCCCTGCAATTCTAAATTTCTCCAACTGGGCCTTTTTTAAAGTTCTGAATCAAAACATGGTCAGTCAAACTATATCACGAGATCGAATTATCACCACCTGAAAAAATCTTTGAAACTCAAAGACCCAGAGCAATCTTGAGCTTTTAACAAAACACAGATCTAACACAAGTATGGGATCTAATATATGTAAACTTAACTTGAGCAAATTCTTTCTTCCACTATAAGAAAAAATAAGCCTTTTCCCAAATACACAAAGCCTTTACGTGGGTTGAAAGCAACTCTTTAGCTTCCCACCAACAACAAACAAATTTAAAGGCATGAGTGCAATCTCCAAAACATTAACCCGCAGATTTGAACTGGGATTTCTGTTTCCAACTAAAGCACTTCCTCATCTTCAAATTATATGTAGTCAAATAATAGACGATAGCTACTAACTTGGAACAATACTGAAAACCAACACGGTTCTTAAATATGAATAGGCAATAGCTACTAACTTATTTCCTTTACTCGATGTCACAACCATTCCATCCCAAAAAGCTACATCTTAGAAACTAAGATACATTTCCCTTCTTACATACCAAAGTTTTCCACACAAGCCTTTCCCATTCGAGGTCCAATCAAACTCAACATCATTCAGCCATATGTATTTCAATGCAGTGAAAAAGGAATGTCCTCTCAGTGCCATCATCAGTTCACATCTGCAGCACAAGTAAATATCCAAACACACTAACTAAAAGGGCTCTAACCTGATTGCTATTCCTATTACTTCTTCTTTCCTTTTTGTTCCATCAACGTTTCAAACTCTTCGATCAAGTAAACCACAGTGAAAATATGTTCTATATGCCCAACCTGACCCTTCATCGAACTGCTGAGAATTACTCATTCTGACCTAAATCAGCGTCAACGCACTTCTACTCCTAATCTTTAAACTATATATCTCCACGCCTGACAGTTCACTAAAAAGAACTAACACCAAGAAAAAAAATCCAAATTTACCGCCATTCATTGCCACGAGCTCGCACAACAAGAACTCTCCATTTCCACAGGCCCTAAACATTTATGCTATAAGCTATGCTAATCTAAATAAAAAAAATTTCTCCGAATTCAATTCCCGAAAAATCCCAGCCATTGGATTTACCAGACCCACCGCTGTGGTCAACAAAATCAACTGATACAGCTCTTCCAGAAGTGAGTAACTTTATGTAAGATTAACATTATTACTCTTATGCCATATATACTTGCATTAGCTCAGCTCAATTTCAAACTTCACTGAGAAATTTCTCGGTGATTAAAGTAATCAGATATAAATTAACGTTATATAAATAGACAAAAAATGATTAAATTGTAAAAATAAAAAAGAATTGAAAAAATAAAAACCCTAACCTTTTCGCTTTTGAAACGAGTGCGGATATTGCCAAGCTCTTTATCGACGCGAAGCCTTTCTTGCTCTTTGTTTTGACAATTTCGAATATCGCTTATAAAGACAGAGAGACCTCTCATGCCTGATAACGCCATTTCCCTCTCAGATCCAACAATTAGAGAGGGTTCCTCTTTTTAGTTCTCAGTTTTTCTTCGAAATCGTCTCTCTTTGATAGAACGATGACGGTTAGATCTAAGAGAAAACGATGGAGATCTGAGTGTGAATTTGGAGCAGGAATGGCGAGGGAGAGAGACGGAGACTTGACGGGATGATCGAGAGAGAGATGGGACTTTATTTTCTTTTGCGTTTTCCTTCCTTTTTTTCTAGAGAGAGAAAGGGTGGACTGAGGAGAGGAGGGACGACTTTTATTTACCTTAATTTAATTTAGTTTAACCTAACCTCCTGCGAGTCCCATCTGTAATTTAATTCTTCCTCTTTTTTCTAGAGAGAGAAAGGGTGGCCTGAGGAGAAGAGGAGGGACGTTGCAAATTTTTAAAAACTTTTTTTTAGTTTAAATTAATTTTTTTAATATTTTATAATTTTTTATGTATTAATATTAAAAATAAATTTTAAAAAATAAAAAAAATATTATTTTAATATATTTTAAGAGGAGGGACGTTGAAAATTTTTAAAATTATTTTTAAAATACTTTTATGTATTAATATTAAAAATAAATTTTAAAAAAATAAAAAATATATTATTTTAATATATTTAAAATAAAACATATTTTAAAAAATAAACTCTACTAACGTACCCTTTAATTTAATTTAACCTACGAGTTTCATCCTTAATTTAATTCTTTTTATTTTCTTTTATTTTCCTCTCATCTGCCATATATTGCAAATATTTTTTTTCAAAAATTAAGTATTTTTTAAGCATGGAAAATAATAATAAATTTTTATTGAATATTTTTCAAGTTATCTCTAATCAAGTCTGTATAATCATGGAATTTTTTTTATCTTGTGATGTATCATTGATTATGATTAGTAATAACAAATCAAGCACAAAACAAATTATTTATGATATTGATCCTCAAGTTATGTACCTTAATTCATTTATTCTCTTCCTTTCTTTATTTTTTGCTACTGTCATGTTGTTTTCTTGATTTATAGGCTTGAGGTGTATTTGTTTTTGGGGTTGATTTTATTTTTTAATTATTTTTTAATTTAAAAGAACATTGAATTAATATATTTTAAAGTTTTTTATGATTTTAATAGATTGAAATTAAAATTCTCTTTTTAAAAAATATTATATATCAAATTATCAAATACACACGACATTTATCTAATTAAAAGGTTCTTTTGATTTCAAATATTAAGTATAAAGTTAGAAGGGGCGGAGAAAACACTATTTTCCCGAGTGTTTTTCTTTTGTATTTTATTATTTTTTTTATTTGATTATTGATATTTTTTAAAAAAATAGTCATTAATATGTTTATGGAGATTTAGAGTTGAAAATTTATTTTAATTTTTTTATATAGTTATCGTGATATCAAAAAAATATCTCAACATCGAGTTAATATTAGAAAAATATCTTAGCATCGCGGTATGATTTGTTTAGAAAATGGTTTAAAAAATGATTTAAAAAAACTAGGTTATTAATTTTTGTGGAGCCAATGACCCGATTTGCGAGTTTGGCGAGGTAATCCTGGTTGCATCGGTTCGTAGGTTTGGTGAGGTATCTTTTTTTTTTATTTTTTCTAGTTGAACTTAATTATATTATCATCTATTTTTCTTTTTCATCGTATAGTTTAAAAAAATAGGTTTTTTAAAAAAAACATGTTAATAAATTTTTGAAAGTTTGTCTGCCTATTGACGAGTTTAACGAGTTTAATTTTTATTTATTTATTTTTAAAATTTAATTTTTTCGATTTCATCATTCAATACTAGACTTATTAATAATTGAGTTTCATATATTTTTTTTCATTTTACTTTCT
>Ga0307510_10001565_pt1 | contig 25302 bp, 28 predicted proteins | sample 12_EM_MG_FD_207224 | JGI IMG/M metagenome (GOLD analysis project Ga0307510, IMG submission 207224) | Populus trichocarpa ectomycorrhiza microbial communities from riparian zone in the Pacific Northwest, United States - 12_EM | ecosystem: Host-associated > Plants > Roots > Unclassified | place... | reverse complement strand
AGGCGGCCAAGTGGGCCATCCATATGCAGAAATCGCACCGGAGGGTCGGTCCAGAAGCGATGATCCCATTATAAACTAGATATTATGTTGAAACCCTGACCCCAATAGTTGGCCACCCCAAAAAATATGCGGGAAAGCCCATAAAGGGTGTTTTTGGATGTTTTCAGCCCCCCTGATCACAATTCTGAACTCTATTTTTCTGAAAATGTTCTGGTTCCGGCGCTAGGAAACTTGTCGACTTTTGCTGTCCGGCACTGTACATCTATCCAGTATTTACAGGCCCAACCAAGATGCCCTAGTCACTACATCAGGGTTTCAGTAGGATTCTCATAACACCTTGCAAGTTAATATCAGCTGTTGTGAGTTGCTATGAGTGGTATACTTTTGTTACTGCCTTGTATTGCACACACAAGGCTTGTAAGGCCCTCTCATATGTGGCATGTGTTGTAATGGAGTCACAATCTCACTTTGATCATATGAGTTTGAGCCAATCTGGTAATTGCTTCACAAGAATCTATGATTGTTTATATGAGCATAAGTCATCCACAAGGTCCTGTCTCATTTGGTATGCAATGTATTTGATGCATGAGTCCTTGGGCATGGTATATCTCATGCATGAGACTGGCACAGTCTTGAGACAATGCATGAGGTCTTGTCAAACTTGCAATGAACTTGCACAATATTGTCAATCCTGTAGGGCACCCACAACCAAAAACCAGAGCATTTCTTACTCATGAGAATACTATTGAGTTGTGAGGCTTGAATTAGATTGCAACAAATGAAAAAATTATTTATGCAAGTAAGAAATATGACATATTTGCTATGATGACATGTAAAGATATAGACCCATCCTAACTATTGTAGATTGTAGTAAGCACACCTGGAATGCATGTGCACTCCTGCTAACCCACAGGTTGGGCACAGTGGCCCATGAGTATGGCTGGTACTTGAGCAAGACTGGCATCGGTGGCTCCATGTGGAGCATGGGGAGCAACATCCATGCCTGCTATGCATCAGTGGTAACATGGAACATTTTGAGTGCTGTGGGCATGTAAGGGGATGCATGAGGTGATGATGGGCTGGAAGAGTTGGTATAAGAACCTGGCAAAGGCAACTTCTGCTTCTGAGATAAATAGGTGAAGATGTTAAGGCTACAACAGGCCTTGATAGTACAACTTGTACTAAGACTTGTACTGGTGGCAAGTGAATAAACAAGTAGAGAGTCTCTAGTAGTGCTAGAGACAACTCAGAGTGTACTGGGCAAAAAGGAAGATGGTCTGTGAAGGATTTGACAACGGTTGTATTGGAAATCAAGTCAAGCTTAGGGCTTGACTGTTGAAATACTGAGCACTTATATACAGGCACATCCGTGCACAGACCAAGACTACTAGGAGAGGTACTACTAGTAGTAACAAAGCTATCTGTACTGTCATGATATCTGCAGCCAAGTGCTGCAGTCTGTATGAGTGGAACAATGGGATATGAGCAAGAGCAAATCAGGGGTCAGGGGAATTGCCTAATCTATCCTTAACTGGGTACTAGTAATGATGGGTCATTCTGAGAAGGGAAGCATCATCATGATGCGATCATGACAATGAAGTTTGAGATTGATCCAAGGTGATCTGGTTGCTGCACGCCCATTATGGTCTAATGGGTGTCTGAAGTAAGCAGCTACCCTTTATGGTAGTCGGATTTGATGGTGACCCAATTAAGGGCCATGTTGCTATCCACGTCTTCTGCAGAGCTCTGCATGGCTGAGGGATTGTCTGCGGATTCTTCTGAAGAGGTCGACTGGTGGCCCTGACTTTGGGGCGAGGTGCTGGCTATAGGCGACGAGGCAGCAGGTGTGATTGACTGGTAGCTGCCTTCTCTACTGGTACATTGGCATATAGGTGCAGATGAGGGACTTGTGGGTGACAGGGAATGCTTGCAGGATACAGGACTGCTGGGCTGGGTGAGGTATGCTTGCCAGGGTTCAATAGGGGACTCTTCCAGGGATAAGGTATGTGTCTGGCCTCTGGGGACATTGGGTTTATAGTGCATGACTGGTTCTGGCTCTAAAGGCGGCATGTCCTCCATGGGACTGTCTGGGTCTTCCAGTGGGTTCTCTACTGGCTCTTGGTACATCTCCATTGAGGAGTACTCCCTTCGGTGGATGTTCCATGGGATAGGGACAAGGGGTTCAACTGGTGGTTGGACTGGTGATAGCATAGGCAGTTGCATAGTGGCATCTTTGGGTAGTTTACTGGGTGGCAATGGTAGTAGGACTGGTAGTGGCTTGGCTAGGGGCTTTGGGGTGGATGCTGAGGGGTACAAGGCTGTGTCCTTGTTGAGTTTCCTAAAGTATATGGCTAGAGTCCTGGTCTTAAATTTTCCTGAGTTGCACTTCCATCTGTTGTCCAAAGCTGTGAAGTCCTTGATAGCTAACTTGAGAACTTCCTTCCTGAGTTTCTCTTTAAGGCTCTGTGCTTTCTGCCTCTGCAATTGCAAGGAGGACTTTGTGGTTAAGAAATCCTGTGTCAGTGTATTGGCTGGTAGTGTTGCTGTTGTTTTCTTCTGTCTCTGTGTCCGGAGTTTGTTTGCTTCCAGGATACAATCTGGTAGTGCTGGTAGTGGGGTTGAGTGGGCTGTGTTCTCCTAGGGTGGTTCCTTCTGATGCTGACATATATATGGGTGGGTGTCCTGGTGACTGGGGTTCTGTACTAGTTTCTGTGGTGGGGTGAAATTGGAATTGTGATCCATTATACTGGTAGCACTGATGTCTGATTGCTGCGCTAATAATTGGTTCTTTGCTGTCAACTGGGACATCAACTCCATGGTGATGGATGACAGTTTCTTCTTCTCCTAGCTCCCAACTGGTCCAATGGACCCTGACAGTGAAATCATTTCTTCTGATGAAGGCAGTAAAGAGGTGCAGGTTGTCTTCTTCAGTGTGTATGTGAATGAGTGCGATTCCATTTTCTGTTCTGAGGGTAAAGATGGTAGATGTGGGGAATCCTGAGCTAGGTAGGTCTGGATGCTGTGCCATTTATTGGTGGTGGATGGGGCAGTACTGTTCTTTGCATGCACTGTGGTGCAGGAGGGTGTGCTCAAAGGTGATATGGATGGTGCACTGTAATGAGGCTGGCTTTTTGGCAGCTGGTATGAACTCTTTGAAGCAGTATGGCTGGGGGAAGATGGCTGGGTCTCTGAAGAGTGAGCAGAAGAAGAAGAGGGATTGTTTAGAGGGATGGGAGAAGTCTGGTTGGCAGGGCATGCTGAGCATTCTTCTTCTGTTGTTTCCATGGCTTTTATGCAAGAGCATATTGCTGTGGGATGACTGGTATAGAAGTCTGTGATAAGGTCCACAGCATTCATGTCTGATTTGTCAACCCATGAATCATGCGATGGTGAGTATCCTTTCCAGTGGACTAGGTATTGTTTCTTTTTGGTTCACCCAAAGCGTCTTGATTGGAGGATTTGCTCAACCTCCCATTCTGGTTCTCCTTCTATGATGTCAGGGGGTGGTTCTATCCAATTTGGTCCATGTGCTTCTGTTTCTTGATATGGGGTAAGCAGTGACATGTGGAAGACATTATGGATCTTCCAATGACTTGGCAGTTCTATTTTGAATGTGGAGTTCAATATGATGGCGGCTACCTGAAAGGGTCCGTACCGCCTTGGTAATAACTTGGGAGTGATGTTTGCTGGCAAATTCAGATTGGTTCCTTCTAGCCAGACTTTGTCTCCAATGGTGAATGGCTTGTATCTCAGCTTGTCCTTTATCCAGCTGTCTTGCACTTTATGTTGGGCCTCTTGGGTGGCTTCTCTGGCTTCTTTGATACTGTTAAGTTGTTTTTCCAAAGTGGGAATGTCTGTTGGTCTGCTGGGCTGATGTATGCAGGAAGTATATCCCATAATAAGGTCGAATGGTGCTTTCTTTGTAGTAGCGGATGGCCATGAGTTCTTTGTATACTGGGCTAGAGGTAGCCAGGCATGCCAGTTGTTTTGCTGCATTCTGCAGAACATGCAGAGGTACTGTTCAAGAGATTGATTTGTGTGTTTACTTGCACCATCTGTTTGTGGGTGATAGGCTGTGCTGATATTCTGGTGGATGTCTAGGTGTTAAGGTCCAAGAACCTTAAGGTGTGATGTGTGCAAGATGCAAGTGGCAGCAATGAGTGGTTACAAGGGGCTGCTAACCCTTAGTAGAGCATGGGGGGTAAAAGGATGAAGTGGAACTTAATCCAGGGTCTGGGGGATGAGCAAGAGGAAAGGAGAGTCTCAAAGGGAACTTTGAGATGACTCAAGAAATGAAGAAAGACTCTTAGAAGTCTCACAGTGGAAGCAACAAGATTGGATATTAAACCAAGTCAGGCTTAAGGCCCAACTCTAGAAATAAGACTGGCTTATATACATGAGGGCAGCTACCATGACTAAGGAATAATACTACTAGTACCTGTACTAGTAATGATGGAAAACAAGTACAGTAGTTAGTGGGAATGACAAATAACTAGGAGAGGTGTCCTAGTTATAAGTTGGCAGGCTAAAGATAGTGAAAACAAGTACAACGATCCTAGAAATGAGCTGGCACTCTCAGGATGACAAGAAGGCAGTCAGGTAAGCAAGAAAGGAGTCAGGTGATGTATCAAGTAAGCAGTCATGTGATGAGAAAGGATTGGTAAGCAAAAGAAAAAAAGGAAAGTAGCCCATGGAACGTAACACTAGGAGGTGGCATAGCTCCTTTCCAAAGTGTGAGGTGAACCAGGGATCTTGGTCTGAGATGATCTTTTTGGGTAATCCATAGTGTGGCAGGACGTGTGTCAGGTAGAGTTGTGTGACTCCTTCAGAGTCTATGGCTTCTTTGCAGGGTAGAAATATGGATGCTTTGCTGCAGTCTGTATCTGTGATCATTAGGATAGTGTCGTGGCCTCCAGAGGGTGGTAGTTTCATGATAAAATCCATGGCAATGGTCTCAAAAGGACAGGCGTTTTCAACTGGGGTGATTGGTGACAGCGGTGGATGGCTAGGATGAGTGTTCACTTTGTTCATTTGGCAGGTTGCGCATCCTTGAATGTACTCAGTAATGAAGGCTTTCATATTGGGCCACCAATAGTATGGTGAAATTAATTGCAGGGTTTTGGAAATTCCAGGGTGGCCAGCAGTTAATTGGTTATGAAAGAGGGATGTTACTCCCCTCCTAAGTTTGTTGTCTGCCATGACAACCAGTGTGTTTCCATGGTAATAGTGAGTTCTGTCTGCTAGGGTGATTTGCTTGAATGCTGCTGTCCAATTCTTGAGTTTGTTTTGATCTTGATATTGTGCTAACTTGATTTTGCTGTCCAAATTGCTTTCTAGTGTGTCCCAATCCATAACTTGGATGTTTTCTCCATCTCTACCAGGCCTCCCATCTCTGGGGTGACTCCTGACCATAGAGGTTGCTCAGATATTTGTATGGTGCTTACAGAAATATTTTTCTGGCCATACAGTAATGTCTTCATTTTCTGGGTTATTTCCATCATTATGGTCTTCACATCTTGATAGACTGTCTGCTCAATTTGAAGCTTCTGGCTTGTATTCTAGTAGCATGTTGTACTGCTTGTGTTCTGGTAGATATCCAGCAATGTGTGGTCCAATTTTCCTGGGGTCGCAGTAGTAGCGGAGGTTTGTGTGGTCTGTATAAATGAGTACTGGTTTCTCAGTACCTTTGAGGAGATAATCCCAATTCCTGAGGCTGCGCATGATGGCCAGGAATTCCCTGTTGTAGATAGGATAATTCTGTTCTGTGCTAGTGAATTTCTGGGAGTGGAATCCCACAGGGTGTCATGGTCCTGGTTTCTCTGTTCCATCAGGCCTCTGTGTTACGATCCTAAACCCTACCCCCAATTTTCCGCTAGTTCTCGCCCATTTATTTCGCACTCTCAATCACTCATTCCCCACTCGTTCCCTCATGCACCGCTCGGACTGCCACCAAATCACCTGACAAGTCACCTGATGGATCACCTGACCAATTTGCAGTCAGATATCACATGCCATCATTCCGCAGTCCGCAGTATTCTGCAGCATCACCATTTACCCCTTTATGAATTGCCAGCACATTGCCAGCTCATGATGGAGCTATACTTAGATTGCCAGCTCACTGCCAGCTCATGATGAACCTTACTATATGTGACCTATTGTTCTGTGACTCCTGTGACCTGTTACATTCTCACTTGTATATAAACCCTTGTACTTTCAACAGTTGGGCCTTAAGCCTAACTTGGTTTTCAATCCAAGACTTGTAGCTTCCCCAGGACTCTCCGAGTCAATCAGCCTGAACCCTTAGTCACTTCAAAACCCTTTGAAGCTCTCCCCTCTCATCATCTATCAGAACACTCAGAAGTTGCCCTTATCATCAGGGACTTACTTGTTATACTGCATAGCCAACCAGTACCACACTACTCACATGATTATCGCCTTAGAAGGAGACCCCACTAAGCGATCTAGCAGAACATTGCCTCAGGAGGAGACCCCACTGAGCAATCCCAGTCGTCACCAAACCAAACCATGCATGTCACATCTTTAAGGCCTTTGGACCTTAACGCAAGTTAGGCTTTCCTACAAGTTCTTGAAACACAGAGCTGTTACCACAGTGGCAACCACCCAGTCATACAGACAACTCAGTAATGAGTTTATACAAATCTTCAGGAGACAACAGGATGATCTCCCAGCACATATTAAAGTAAACATCTACTTCGAAGATCAAGGACCAGGACACCCTGACACTGGGTACTACCTTGATACTACAAATAGGAAATGACCCCTCGAATTCATCGAAGCTAATGACACCTATCACTGGGTCAAGCTTATCAGAAGACAAGACACTTGGCAAACCAACAAAAGAGGAATATACAATGGACCAAACGCCGGCTGGTGGATCATATCAGACCCTCAGCATCCCAACCATATATTTTACAAACAAGAGGCCAGCATCCCTCTCACTATCACAGCAGTTACCACAGCACTTCAGCAGCTTCCTACCCACCCCAACACCCCAGATCATCCAACTGCAATGGAAGGACAACAGGAAGAAATTAACATTGCTACTGGCCAAGCCCAGCAGGAGGCGCAGAGGATCAATATCATTAGTCATTCAAATGGCGCACTCAAAGGAAACCCTCCACCTATGTTTGATGGAGACAGAAACAAGGCCCAAAAATTCCTACTCAGCTGGAACCTATGGGCAGCAATCAATCAAAACAATGATACCATGAAGAAACCCTTCTCCAGGATCATCACCATGCTTAGCTACATGGATGGCACTCAAGTAGATACCTGGAAGGAAGAACAACTTGAAAAACTCAAGGAAGAAGCGGGCGATGGAATCCAAGAAACAGATGAAGCACTTTGGGACAACTTCATAGAAAGGTTCAAGAATGCTTTTGAGAACCAGAACCATCGATCCAAAGCTTATCAGGAGCTATGCAAACTCAAGCAAGGAGAAAGTCTTGACGACTTCTTTGCAAAATTCAAACAGCTTGCATATGAAGCAGACGTTCCCCTAGATGACAAGGGAACCATCAAAACCCTGAAGCACGCTATGACTCAAGGACTCACTAGCACCATCATTAATTCCCCCACTTACGACCCTACTGCTAAAGTCCCCTGGACTTTCAAAGAATGGGAAGAACAGGCCTGCAAATCCCATCTCAAGTGGAAGGCAGCAGCCAAGTTCACCCAAAGATGTCAAGGACTCTTCCAAGCATTCAAACTCTCCCCCAAACAGAATTACGGGAGGAGCAACAACCAAGGAAGAAACAACTACTAGAGGAATGGCAAACATACTACCTCTCAAGGAGGATACCATATGGATGTCGACGCCACTGTCATGTCAGATATCAATGCTACCACTGGCAGAGGACAACAGCACTCCGAAGCCAAGAAAGCGGAACTTATGAGAAGCAATTTGTGCTTCTACTGCGAAAAACAAGGACACCAAGCCAAGGATTGTCACAAGAAACAAGCTGACCACAGTAACTTCAGTGGTTGATCCAACAATCCTAGGGAGCTGGCTAAAGCTCATGTCGTACCTACTATGCCAGATATTCAGAATCTTGATAACTTTGCTGATTATCTGAAAGACAACATGGACTCCTTCAGCAAAGAAGCTAGGCTGGGCTTCGTCAAGAAACTTATGCCAAAGGATTTTCCAGAGGCCTGAAACTAGCTGCCTTAGTTAGGGCTTTCTGACTTGATAGTGTGTTTGTAAATAAATCAAATTCAATACAACTCAAAGTTCCAATCACACACTATTGAGGGACGGCAGAAGAACAAATCTTACTTGACACTGGAGCAACCAAAAACTTTATTGATCAAACCACTGTGGATAAACTTCGCTTAGGCACTAAAAGGCTCCCCTACACTAGAAAAGTATTCAATGTTGATGGAACCCTCAATCGAAGTGGAACCATCACCAAAGCATGTGACTTACTAGTCACTCAAGGAAACAAGAAAGAACGAACAAGATTCTTTGTCACCAACCTGGGTAGCGATTGAATGCTCTTTGGCTACCCCTGGTTCAAGAAATTCAACCCAGATATTGACTGGGAGAAAAGCAAACTCAAAGGACCAAAAGTCAAAATCAAAACCCTTCTCTATGGCACCCTTCAATGTGCCAAGACATGGCTCAAACAGAAGAAACAAGATAACAAAGACCTCATTCTTGAGGCACAACAGTGCAGTCTATGGTCGGGAGTAACTCCTTCAGAAATGAGGGAAGGCCCAGTAGAAATCAATCGCACTCACACAGCAGTCGAAATGGCCCATAAGTATGCATCAGAACATGGGAAGGAGGAAGTTACCCTCCCAGAAGAATTCAAATGTCATATGGCACTATTTTCGGATGAAGAAGCAAACAAATTCCCGCCAGCTCGTGGAGATGGAGACTACAAAATCATACTCATGGACACCACCCCTACTCGCTTCAACTGCAAAGTCTACCCACTCTCAAGAGATAAGCAGGAAGCGGAAAATAAATACATTGATGAAAATCTGGAAAAAGGCTACATCGCACCCTTGGACTCCCCCTACGGCTTCTCTACCTTCATGGTCCCTAAGAAAGACTCAAAGGAGAAGAGATACATCATTGACTATTGCCCCCTCAATGCAGTCACCCACAAGGATGTCACCCCACTCCCCAATCTCAAACAGTATATCGAAAACCTGCAAGGAATGGAACTATTCAGCAAGTTCGACATCTACTGGGGCTATAACAACATATGTATACAGGAAGGCGATCAATGGAAAGCTGCATTCAAAACATGTCAAGGACTATTCGAACCCAAAGTAATGTTCTTTGGGATGAGTAACTCACCAGCCAGCTTCCAATGATTCATGAACGGTATTCTTGAAGAACTCTATGAACACTTCAAGAAGAAAGGCATACACAACATATGGCATATCCTCCAGAACTACATGGACAACTGTGGTATAGGCACCCTCCTCAAGGACTTCAAATTACACGTCGAAATCATTCACTTCCTATTTGACCTACTTGCATGTCATGGCCTTCACCTCAAACTGTCAAAATCTGTCTTCATGCAGCTGCAAATGGACTTCTTAGGCGTCCGAATTTCCAAAGAAGGAGCCACTGTTGACCCAGCTAAAGTTGCCAGACTCAGGGACTACCCACGCAAACTTAAAGACAAACGACAAGTTTGCGGATTCCTAGGAGTCACTGGCTATCACCGCATGTTCTGCCTCAACTTCTCAATCATCGCCACACCGCTCACAGCACTTACCAGAAAAGACATACCCTTTGAATGGGGACCCAAGCAAATAGAGGCCCAAGACAAGTTAATCACCCTAATCACCAGTGCACCCATCCTAGCCAGGCCAGACCCAGACAAACAATTTGAGCTCAAAACTGACGCTTCACAAGTCAGAACAGGAGCAATACTTTATCAACAGGACCCCCCTATTACTAAACCAGATGGCACCAAGAAACCAGGACTATGACAACTGGTGGGATTTCACTCCCAGAAATTTACACAAACCAAGCAAAATTACCCCATCTACAACCGCAAGTTCCTTGGAGTTATGAGAGGACTCCGCTGCTGGTCCCACCTACTCAAAGGCACAACCATCCCCGTCCTGGTGTATACTGACCACGCAAACCTTAGGTACTACAGAGAGCCCCACAAAATTGGGCCACATGTTGCTGGTTACTTACCAGAACGCAAGCAATATAACATCTTACTGGAGTACAAACCTGGGGCTACCAACCAAGCAGACACACTATCTAGGTGACCCAACTATGAAGGACCAAATGAAATCAACGAAGATGTCACTGTATGGCCAGACCAATACTTTTGTGACCAGCATACTTCAATCCACGTATTCGACATGGACAGCATAGGAGACAATTTGGACTCAAGAATCAAGCTAGTGCAATATCAAAACCAAAGCACACTCAAGAAATGGGCACCAGCTCACAACTTATCCCTACTAGACAGCACTCACTGGTACCACGGAACAGCACTTGTTGTCATGGCAGACAATGACCTTAGGAGGGGAGTAACATCCCTTTTTCACGACCATGAAACCACTGGACATGCCGGAATTACCAAAACCCTCCAACTTATCTTGCCCTACTTGTTAAGGCTTCAACGGGCCTTGATAGTACGACTTGTACTAAGAGTTGACTGGTGGCGAGTACTTGAAGGAGTAGAGGAGTCTCTAATGTTATTAGAGACGACTTAGTTTGAAGTGGGTAAGAAGGGGAGGCACTAGGAGGCTTTCAGGAACGTTGATATTGATAATCAAGTCAAGCTTAGGGCTTGACTATCGAAATACAAGGTGCTTATATACAGGCATGTCCGCGCACGGACCAAGACTACTAGGAGAGGTACTACTAGTAGTGACGGAGCTATTTGTATCGTCATGATATCCGCGGACAAGTGCTGTGGTCTGTATAAGTGTTACAAGGGGGATGAAGCGAGAGCGGAATCATATGTCAAAGGATTGCCTAATCTATCCTTAACCAGGTATTAGTAGTGACGGGTCATTCCAAGAAGAGAAGCATTGTCATGATGTGATCATGACAACGAGATTTGAGATTGATCCGAGGTGATTTGGTTGCTGCGCGCTCATTACGGTTTAATGGGCATCTGAAGTAAGCAGCTACTTTTTAAGGTAGTCCGTATTGATGGTAACCCAATTAAGGGCCATGTCATTATCCGCGTCATCTGCGGAGCTCTGCATGGATGAGGGATTGTCTGCGGATCCTCCAGGCAAGGTCGACTGGTAGCCCTGACTCTGGGGCAAGGTGCCAGCTATGGGCGAGGAGGTGGAAGGGGTGATTGATTGGTAACTGCCTTCACAACTAGTGCATTGGCATATGGGTGCTGAAGAGGGACTTGTAGGTGACAAGGAGTGCTTGCGGGACACAGGACTATTGGGCTGAGTGAGGTATTCCTCCCATGGTGCGGCAGGGGATTCTCCCGGGGATAGGGTCTTGGTATGACCCTTGGGGACATCAGGTTCATAGTAAGTGACTGGTTCCAGCTCTAAGGGCGGTGCATCCTCCATGGGACTGTCTGGGTCTTCCAGTGGGTTTTCTACTGAGGATGGCTCTTGGTCTGTCTCCATTAAGGAGTAGTCCCGACGATGGATGTTCCAGGGGACAGGGACGAGAGGCAGGACTGGTGGTTGATCAAGAGGCAATGATGGTTTGGGTGGTTCTTTGGGTGGTAACGGTGGCAGCTCTGGCAGTGGTGATGGTTTCTTAGCTGTGAGTGGTGGTTTGGATACAGTGACAAGGAGGGGGTCCGAGGAAGGGGCGAAAAATGGGGGTGGATCGTAACACTACTACTGGTGGCCCAGAATGAAAATCTTTGTAACTGAGTACATCAAAGGCTGCACTACTTGTCAAATGACTAAAGTCAACACTCACCCTGCTCATCCCCCTATGTTCCCTATCACCCCAACCGAAAATGCTCAACCCTTTGAGACTGTTGCTATGGATTTCATCACCAAGTTACCCCTGTCAGGAGGATACAATACCATCCTCATGATCACCAACACAGATTGCTCAAAAGTATCCATCTTTATCCCCTGTAATGAAGCAATCAACTCTGAAGGAGTCACTCTACTCTACCTGAACAACGTCATTCTACACTATGGCATACCTCACAAGATAATCTCAGACCATGATGTCCGTTTTGTATCCAAATTCTCAACAGAACTATGCCGCATCCTGAATATCCACCAGAACATCAGCACAGCCTATCACCCTCAGACAGATGGAGCCAGTGAATGAACTAACCAAACCCTCGAACAGTACCTTTGCGTATTCTGTGGCACTCAGCAAAACAACTGGCATGCTTGGCTACCTCTTGCTCAGTACACTAAGAACTCCTGGCCCTCTGCTATGACCAAGAAAACCCCATTTGACTTACTCATCAGTTACACCCCACAAGTATATCAGCCAACCAGAAAGACAGACATCCCATCCCTCAAACAATAATGGTCATCCATTGATGAAGCCAGGAAAGCTGCCCAAGAGGTGCAATGTAAAGTGCAAGAATCCTGGATCAAAGAACATCCACGCCATTCACCATTCCCTATCAAATCCAAAGTCTGGTTAGAAGGAACAAACCTACGACTCCCAAGTAACATCACACCCAAACTATTACCAAGGAGATACGGACCTTTCGAGGTAGTCTCCCAAATATCCAAAGTCACATACAAAATCAAATTACCCCCTACCTGGAAGATTCACGACATCTTCCACACCTCCCTGCTCACGCCATACAAAGAAACCGATCAACACGGACCCAATTTCCTGGAACCACCACCTGATATCCTAGAAGGCAAACCAGAATGGGAAGTTGAGCAAATACTCAAAGAACGACTATTTGGTCGATGGAAGAAGAAGCAATACCTCATACACTGGAAAGGATACTTGCCAGCTCATGATTCCTGGGTTAACTCTGAGGATCTCCACACTCCAGAGTTACTAGCAGACTTTTGAAAGTCAACCAAGCAGTATAAGAACCCTTGGGATCTCAGACAACATCCCTCACCCCTAACCACCATGTCCTCAGCCCACCATGAACTCCCCAGCACAGGATTTGCCACCTCTACCATCTTCACCTTGGGTACCGACAACGGCATTATCCTTATCTGCATGCATACCAATAGTAACCAACTCTATTTCTTCGGAACATTCATCAACCATGGACACTTCGATGTCACTTATCACTGGACCACCTGGCAACCAAGAAGAAACGAAGATGCCATTGACGTCAACCATGAAGCAATCATGGTCCCAGTTGATAATGAAAATCCTATCCTTAGGATCCGGGTCCAACATGAAAGACTTCCATTTGCTCCCGATCCCCCTTGATATCAACCACAACCTGCAACCCCCTTCAACATTGTCCCCATTAGCGCTACTAGCAAGAGTAGCAGCAACGAAACAACCAGTGAAACAGAAAACATTCCACTCCATGTCACCAACCCTGATCCCCCTACTCCCATCAAAGAAACAGAGGACAATAACCAGTCTGAGCAGTACACCAACACTGGACTCATTCCCCCAGACCACCTCCTCCATATCGCTCAAGAAGAAGCATGAGCAATGTATCAAAGATATGGTCTGACTCAGTGACAAGTGGACCCTCCTTAACAACAAATTCAAGAATACTTCAGTTGCCAGAATATTTAGAAAGAAAGATAGCAATGCGACCCTCTACCTCTACCACTTTCATCGACGCCTTTATGATATGGTTACAAAAGAAGCCCTCCTAACAATTGCTAAAGAAAGAAACCTCCAACAACGAACTATCCTCCCCTTCAGCACCCTATCCCCTCACTACCAAACCTTAAAAGATCAAACATTCCTTGAAGGACTCCAGAACCTCCTCAAAGGTCGTAAAAGAATTATGAGGAGCAAGTCACCATCACCTGTGTTTATACCTAGCACAAGCCCCATAGGAGGAGCAGGAGAATTTACCACCACCATTCCAGAACCACTGTCATCAGCCTTAGTTACTGCGCCATCAGATCCTGTCAAACCAGTACCAGTCATCTGACCATTCATCTACCCATCATCATCCCTACCCAAGGAGATCATACTATTACCACCAGTTGCACCAAGAACACCATCACCACCCCTTGCAAACCCATTACCATCTGTTACAATGCCCACCTATCCTAGCCAACCACCTGTGGAACCATCCCGAACCGTATCGCCACCACTTTCCCTAGTCCCCTGGGGATCACATCGATGAGAGTACTTATCCATGGAACAATACAAACCACCGATTCCTATGGATGAAACACCCGATCCAGTCAACATACCTCTACCTCTGTCATTACCAACATCAGGACCAATTACCCAACAAACGGAAAGTGTACCATTACCACCAGTCAAAAGGACTGCACCCTTTTCACTCAACCTTATCCCTCTTCCATAGGATATCCCTCCTTTTCCAAGGATCACCCCATAGCCATCACCCCCAGTTGCATCATCATCAGAACTCCCTCCTATCGTCTCAATGACACTCGCTCCTAGTAAACCCCTATTACCCAGACATCCAGATACGAGGACGTTATCAAGAGATAAATCTACTCCACCAGAATGGGAAGCATTCCAACCACCTTCAGTCACGGGGAAACGAAAGGAACTCTCACCTGAAATGGAACCTTCACCCCCAAAGGCCTCCTCATCTTGCTTACCACAACCTGCACCTATTCGAACCACCCCTTTATTTGAAAAACATGAAGAGTTCACTTGTAAAGAAGGGCCACTTTGGAAAGAATCACAACCCTCTCCAAACACAGGGAAGCGACAAGACTCACCACAAAACATAATGATGCCGATCAAACATGAACGCACTGATCCAGAAACATCAAGGTCAATGAGCCCAGTGGACCAACCCACTCCTCCTGATTCCCCTGAATGTATCCCTACTCCCCCTTATTCCCCAAAAATCATGGATACTTCACCAATGTCACGACCTATTGCAATGTTACAACGCGGATCATCCAGAACTCCCAAATCTTTAGCAGCATCAACACCCTCTAGCTTTGGACTTGCTGATCTCTATAGAACTCCAGTTCAAACAATCATTGAAGTCAAGGACGAAGTCATGGAAGAAGGGGAAACATCCGATTTGTCAATGGAGGAAGGACAAATTGCAGACACAAGACAATCCACTCCAGACAGCATGGACATCAGAATACCTCACATACCCTCTGATTGGTTGGAACCAATGTCACCCTAGGTCATGTGGTAATGACTACTCTAGGAAGGGCATCATGTTACGATCCTGAACCCTACCCCCAATTTTCCACTATTTCTCGCCCATTTATTTCACACTCTCAATTACTCATTCCCCACTCATTCCCTCACGCGCTGCTCGGACCGCCACCAAATCACCTGACAAGTCACCTGATGGATCACCTGACCAATTCGCAGTCAGATATCACATGCCATCATTCCGCAGTCCGCAGTATTCTGCAGCATCACCATTTACCCCTTTATGAATTGCCAGTGCATTGCCAGCTCATGATGTGATCGCCAGCTCATGATGGAGCTATACTTAGATTGCCAGCTCACTGCCAGCTCATGATGAACCTTACTATATGTGACCTATTGTTCTGTGACTCCTGTGACCCGTTATGTTCTCACTTGTATATAAACCCTTGTACTTTCAACAGTTGGGCCTTAAGCCTAACTTGGTTTCAATCCAAGACTTGTAGCTTCCCCAGGACTCTCCAAGTCAATCAGCCTGAACCCTTAGTCACTTCAAAACCCTTTGAAGCTCTCCCCTCTCATCATCTATCAGAACACTCAGAAGTCGCCCTTATCATTGGGGACTTACTTGTTATACTGTGTAGCCAACTGGTACCGCACTACTCATGTGATCATCGCCTTAGAAGGAGACCCCACTAAGCGATCTAGCAGAACATTGCCTCAGGAGGAGACCCCACTGAGCAATCCCAGTCATCGCCAAACCAAACCACGCATGTCGCGTCTTTAAGGCCTTTGGACCTTAACACTCTGGATGGGTTGTCCTCTTTGATATAATATAGCTCTGGTTGCTATTTGTAATGTGTCGACTTCCAGTTTGAATTGTTTGTTTGGATCTGGTCAAACTAGTACTGGTGCTTGCATGATGTGCTTCTTGAGTTCTCTGACTGCTGCTATGCATGCTAGTGACCATTCAAATGGTATGTCCTTCCCAAAGAGTTGTGTGATCAGGGCTGTGATGGTAGCAAATGCTGTGATGAACATGTGGTGATATCCCATGACTCCAATGAATAAGTGGGCTCCTTTAAGGGTCGTAATGTTCTCTGGCCAGTCTATTATTCCAGCAATCTTGGCTGGGTCAATTGTTGCACCATCTTTATTGATGTGTACTCCTAGGAAATCCATGGTTGGCTGCATGAAGATTAATTTACTGAGTTTGAGGTGTAGTCCATTTCTTGCTAGTAGGTCAAAGGCATAGTGGAGAATCTTGACATGTAGTGTGATATCTTTGAGTAGTGTTCCTAGTCCACAGCCATCCATATAACTTTTGAACATTTTCCTGATGTTGTGGACACCTTTCTTCTCAAAGTATTGATAGAGTTCTTCTAGCATGAGGTTCATAAACCTCTGGAATGTTGGTGGCGAATTGCTCATTCCAAAAAACATGACTTTGGGCTTGAATAGCCCATGGCACATTTTGAATGTGGCTTTCCATTCGTCCCCTTTGCATATGCGAATATTATTGTAGCCCTAGCATATGTCAAATTTGCTGAACAACTCCATTCCTTGGAGGTCTTCTATATATTAGGCAAGATTAAGAAGGGGGGTGATGTCTTTTCTGGTTACTGCATTGAGTGGCTGGTAGTTGATGATTTATCGCTTTTCTTTGCTGTCCTTCTTTGGGACCATAAATGTGCCAAATCCATATGGTGACTTGGATGGTATGATGAATCCTTTTTCTAGGTTTTTGTCAAGGAATTGATTCTCTGCCTCCTGGTCTTTGAGGCTCATGGGGTATGTTTTGCAATTGAATTTGTCTGGAGCTTCTGCTGTAAGCTCAATCTTGTGGTCGCATGGTCACGATGGAGGGAATTTCTTGGCTTCTTCATCTGAGAAGAGGGCTGTGTGTTGTTTAAATTCTGCTGGTAGGATGATTTCTTCCTTCTTGTGTTGCTCAGCATATTTGTGCACCATTTCTGTTGCATTGTGAGTCCTGTTGACTTCCATGGTGGTTCTTCCAATCTATATGTTGTTTTGATCTTCCAGTTCTTCAATGATTGCTTCATGAATATCCATAATAAGATTGTTGTCTTGTTGTTGCATTTGCTTCTTTTTGAGGTATCCTTGTACCTTGTCCCATGTGACTTTTCGGATGGTTTCGACTTTGACTTTGGGTCCTCTGAGTATTGCATTTTCCCAATCAATATCTGGTTTAAATTCTCTGAACCAGGGATATCCAAATATGACATGGTCCCTTCCTAAGTCGGTGATATAAAATCATGTTTGTCATCTGAGGTTTCCTTTGCTGACCATGAGGTTGCAGTAATGGGTGATTGCCCCATTCCTATTGAATGTTCTGTCAACATTATAGATGGGTCATTTGTATGGCAGTTCTTTTTGCCCTAGGCAGAGCTGTTTGACTGTTTTCTTGTTGATGAAGTTTTCTGTTGCTCTGGTATCAAGTAATGCAAGATCTGTTGTTTCTCTCTTGTGACTGATAAATGCAAATTGGATTTTGATCAAATTGGTTTTGTTGACAAAGATGCTGTCTAGTCCAAAAACTTCTGTGAGTTTCTTGATCCTTTGGATATTCCATCCCATGTCTGGGGTAAGCTTGTTGAGCGTTCTGATCTTTGTATCTTTATCCATATATTGGATCTGTTCTTTGAGTGCATTTCCCATCTGTTCTCCAGTGGGCTTTATCTTGGATGCATGTGCATCTCCCCAACTGCTTTACAGTGGGCTTCAACTTTGGTTTGCATAGTTCTATAATTTCTTTGCAGGTGGCCTCATCAAATTTGTGGGCATTCTATATGACAAATTCTTGGACCTTCTTTAGCATTGGTACGCTCTTCTGTTTGTGTGCTGCTATAAGCTCTTTGAGTTTCTTTTTGTCCAATAATTTTGGAGTGGGTACTGGGGGTGCTTGATCCAGGTTTTCTTCTTTGAGAGTGCTGAATCTGTTAGTGCATTTGCTTTCTTGGATCCTTTTGGCAAGTTGGTTCATGGGTAGAATTCCCATATCTGGACAGCTTTGCATGGAGCATACTTCTGTGACTTGTTGATCATAATTGATCTGGCACTTAAATCGACAGCTTTGAGCATAGTGGCCCTTCTTGTGGCAATGGAAGCATTCTTTGCTTCTCATAAGTTTGTCTGGTGGTGGTATGCACTTATAACCTTCATATTTTGTGTATGTCATATTCTGTGGTCAGGTCCCTAGACTTGTTCCATATCGTCTGCCCAAATAGCATATTGCGTTGACCTCTATAGGGTCCTTCTTTTTGGTCATTGGTTTTTCCTTAATGCCAAAGATTTCCTATAGCACTTTGCAGAGCATTGTCTTTGCATTGCTTTCTGGTTGCATCATTTGTGCCTTCGCTATCCCCGTTGGTAATCCAGTGGTTCCCTGGTGCGACTGATCTATAGTCAGTTTGATTGCTCTGACTCTATCAGTCAAGTGTCCTGTTACTGTGACGCCTTTTGATCTACCAGTGGCCCTCTGGTTTTGGATATGGGGTGCACATCTCTTGGCAGCAACCATGGCATATGTCTTTGTGTTGTTTTTGAGTGTTGTCATGTTGTCTGATGAATGGGTGGGTAGGAAGATGGATGGGTATAGTGGATTTTTGTGTGAACCAAGGTCTTCTCTGTGTGGAGGAATAACAATGTGTCTGTATGACCCAAGGCTGTCTGACTCAGGCTTCTTGCCCTATTGTCTGCCTCTTCGTCTCAAGGGACATGAGCCCAAGAAACTTCACACCTTAGTTTGGCTTATGTGCTCTCCCACTTCAACACCCATGAGGGCACTCTGATCCTCCTACACAAGACTTTCAACTCTGGGTAAGGGAGGTCTTATGCAATAGATTCACAAAGTTGTGGGATTACAGAACCACTGGCACTAATGTATGGGGTGCTAGGAAGGTAGGGGATGTCAATGTCTGGGGTGGTTGTCTACTTGCCAAGCTGGTATGTTGATAAGAAAGCTTGACTTGTGTTAAGGCTGCAATAGGCCTTGATAGTACAAGTTGTACTAAGACTTGTACTGGTGGCGAGTGAATAAACAAGTAGAGAGTCTCTAGTAGTACTAGAGATGACTCAGAGTGTACTGGGCAATAAGGAGATGGTCTGTGAAGGATTTGACAATGGTTGTATTGGAAACCAAGTCAAGCTTAAGGCTTGACTGTTGAAATACTGAGCACTTATATACAGGCACGTCCGCGCACGGACCAAGACTACTAGGAGAGGTACTACTAGTAGTGATGAAGCTATCTGTACTGTCATGATATCCGCGGCCAAGTGCTGCGGTCTGTATGAGTGGAACAATGGGATATGAGCAAGAGCAAATCAGGGGTCAGGGGAATTGCCTAATCTATCCTTAACCAGGTACTAGTAATGATGGGTCATTCTGAGAAGGGAAGCATCATCATGATGCGATCATGACAACAAAGTTTGAGATTGATCCAAGGTGATCTGGTTGCCATGCACCCATTACGGTCTAATGGGCATCTGAAGTAAGCAGCTACCCTTTATGGTAGTCAGATTTGATGGTGACCCAATTAAGGGCCATGTCACTATCCACATCTTCTGCAGAGCTCTGTGTGGCTGAGGGATTGTCTGCAGACTCTTCTGAAGAGGTCAACTGGTGGCCCTGACTCTGGGGTGAGGTGCTAGCTATAGGCAATGAGGCAGCAGGCATGATTGACTGGTAGCTGCCTTCTCTACTGGTGCATTGGTGTATAGGTGCAGATGAGGGACTTGTTGGTGACAGGGAGTGCTAGTGTGTCAGCAGCTCCAGCTAATTTTCGGCTAAAGCTGGAGCCAGAGTCAGCTACTGTACAAGCTGAGCCAAGCCATGGGTTGTTGAGCCGCATTTTCAGCCAACTCCCACTGAGCTGGCTTCTGCCTGCCTGAGCCAGCTTTGGGCCTGCTCACCCGGCTAAGCCATGTTTTTGTTTTGCTCCCCTTGCTCACTTTTTACCTGTCCTGACCAGTCTTGAGGTTTGCCCCCTCTGGTGAGTGAGTGCCTTGCTTGCTTGCTTTCTTTCTCTGTCTTGACCCGTCCTGGCCCCTACCGTCTCTAGTGAGTGGGTCCCCTTCACCAACTTGCTTTTTCTTTGTGTTCTGACCAGCCCCGAAGCCCCCTTGCAGCTTGCTTTTTTCAGTGTCCTGACCAGTCCCAGACTCCTGTCCTACCCTCTCTAGTGCATGGGTGACCTGCGCTGGCTCACTTTTTCCATTGCTCAAGCTCAAAGTCCACACCTCCGACTAGCCTGCATGTGCCTGGCTGCACCCATCCTTTGCCATCTTCGAAGACCTATACATGCTAGGGAACACCAAGCATCTGGAACAGTGAGCATCCACGGTTCCTGCAGCTTGGATATCTCTGACTTTACATGGTCAAATTGTTTAAATCACTATCATCTACGACATCGAATCCTGGAGCATTTATCCTCCATCCCCAATGGCTGCTGTGGCACTCTTCAATGCCTCCACAGGTGCAGGCTGTTCTGTGTTTGGCCCCTTGCAGAGCATGCTTTCACACACCATCCTAGCATTGCTCATCCAGTTGTTTGATGTCCTCTGTGACTCAGATGTGTGATGCTGTGATGCCAAATATTTGCGTTGTCCCACTAGCATGGTGGGCAGCTGGTGCGAAGGCAAAGGGCCTGAATGTTGTGACATGTGTCAAGCTGTGGCACACGCAGCAGCTGGTTGGGTGACGCATCGTGATGACGTCAACAACGTCATCGCAGGGCATGCTGCAGTGTCTAAGCAGATTGTGTATGGTGCGCCCAAGGCGCTGACGTGTTTTCTTTCAGACAAGGGTATGGAGGGGTTAAGGAGGAATGGGACAGTGTGTCCAAGATCATGGTTATTGTGCATGAAGGTACACCAGCGGCCATATTTTATTCATGGCATTTGTTCTGACAAGTGTTGGTCATACATATGGCAAAGGAGAAGGGACAGGAGGACGTGTGGCTGCTCTCGTTTGACTTGCAAACTGCCAAGTTCACCTACACATTGGTACGTATCACAATATTCTCATTTACTTGATTGATTGTTACTCTCTACATAGGACCACATGCTCTCGGAGCCCTCCATCTTGTGCAAGGACCAACTCCTCATGGGCAGCTCGTACAGCCTTTACTCTGATATACACAAGACTACCGCCCCACCACATGCCATCTCAGGCCAGCAAGTGAGATGGCATGGCATGCACTGACGCACACAGGCCTACCTGGCCCTCTGCACTCCATCTCACATCTGTCATGAAATGTGCATCAAGAGGCTTGGGACATCATAGTTCACCTCATCACAGGCCGCTTTCGTCAGTGTTACAGACTGTCATCTTAGGACTGATACGATACGGACTGGTATGATGTTATCTGGAGACCGATGTCTCAGTTATGTAAACCTTTACGTTAGCAAAACGGATGAGGCTTTCTGATTATGTTTCGCTGTACGATACTGCGTTATCAATGATGTCATCAAGTGTTGGCGACTGATTGTACCTGTGATGACAGTAGTAGTATATAAGGGAGGGGCTTCTGTGGCATCAAGCCCCAGACTTGACTTACACCAAAATAGCAGTCTTTTCACCACATCACAATCAACTGGCCGATCCAATCTCATCACAACGATTAGATCTCTCTGCAAAACTATCTCACTTTCGCACACCCCTCTTCTACTTTGATTACCAACACGTGGACAACTATTGTCCTACTGACGTATTCATAAAAGCGTCTAACTTCAACCTACGTTATCAAGCGCTAAAGAAAGCGCTGCTCACACGTAACTTTCGACCCTTGGCTCCTTACAGACAAAGGCACCTTCGGTGAACCCAAATAAGGAACAACTGCATCCTTACAGTCGGCTCCTACTCAGTCCACTTCCTCCCATGTAAACGAACAGTGTCATTGTCCCTCAGCCGCCTGCAAAGTGGTCCAGAGCCACCTAGGTTTTCATTTACTTATCACATATCTACCTGCTACGTGTTGGGTTGAGCCTTGATGTTGCATCATTATTGTCTAGGGCTGTCCTGGATTGATCTGTTTTATGACACATACTGTTTGGCGATCAATTGAACAGCCAGTTTCCCTTAGGTATTAAAGGTGTGCTCGCCTTGGTCGTCTTGTCATCTCATCACTCTTCCACTTGTCCACTTAACTTCTGTTGATAACAAGACACAATTACCACTTTACTGTTCAAGGTCATGCTTTCACCCCACCCCATTCTATGAGCCCATGTAGTATATGTTGTCGTAGTAGTCGGCAGAACCCACATGCAAACTTGTCATGTGTATCAGAAAGAACGATGTGGGCCAAGTTTTGGTAACAAGTGCATGAGTTTGTGTGGGCCCATATGGATATGGTGCATATCTTTATGCCTAGGCCATCAGTAAATGTTGTTATTCCCCAACTGTTAAGGCTTCAATGGGCCTTGATAGTACGACTTGTACTAAGAGTTAACTTGGTGGCGAGTACTTTGAAGAGGTAGAAGTCTCTAATGTTACTAGAGACGACTCTGAGAGGCTTATGTAAGAGATGAGGGAAAGGGGAGGCACTTGGGGAGCTTTCAAGAACATTGATATTGATAATCAAGTCAAGCTTAGGGCTTGACTATCAAAATACAAGGCGCTTATATACAGGCATGTCCGCGCACGGACCAAGACTACTAGGAGAGGTACTACTAGTAGTGACGGAGCTATTTGTATCGTCATGATATCCGCGGACAAGTGCTGTGGTCTGTATAAGTGTTACAAGGGGGATGAAGCGAGAGCGGAATCATATGTCAAAGGATTGCCTAATCTATCCTTAACCAGGTATTAGTAGTGACGGGTCATTCCAAGAAGAGAAGCATTGTCATGATGTGATCATGACAACGAGATTTGAGATTGATCCGAGGTGATTTGGTTGCCACGCGCTCATTATGGTTTAATGGGCATCTGAAGTAAGCAGCTACCTTTTAAGGTAGTCCGTATTGATGGTAACCCAATTAAGGGCCATGTCGTTATCCACGTCATCTGCGGAGCTCTGCGTGGATGAGGGATCATCTGCGGATCCTCCAGGTGAGGTCGACTGGTAGCCCTGACTCTGGGGCGAGGTGCCAGCTATGGGCAAGGAGGTGGAAGGGGTGATTGATTGGTAACTGCCTTCACGACTAGTACGTTGGCGTATGGGTGCCGAAGAGGGACTTGTAGGTGACAAGGAGTGCTTGCGGGACACAGGACTATTGGGCTGAGTGAGGTATTCCTCCCATGGTGTGGCAGGGGATTCTCCCGGGGATAGGGTCTTGGTATGACCCTCGGGGACATCAGGTTCATAGTAAGTGACTGGTTCCAGCTCTAAGGGCGGTGCATCCTCCATGGGACTGTCTGGGTCTTCCAGTGGGTTTTCTACTGGGGATGGCTCTTGGTCCGTCTCCATTAAGGAGTAGTCCCGACGATGGATGTTCCAGGGGACAGGGATGAGAGGCAGGACTGGTGGTTGATCAAGAGGCGACGATGGTTTGGGTGGTTCTTTGGGCGGTAACGGTGGCAGCTCTGGCAGTGGTGATGGTTTCTTAGCTGTGGGTGGTGGTTTGGATACAGTGACAAGGAGGGGGTCCAAGGAAGGGGCGAAAAATGGGGGTGGATCATAACACCAACCTAGAACTTGTGTAGGCCCATTCTTTCTCCAGTTAGTTGGGTGGGCCAACACTATTTGAAGCTAGCAGAATAGCTGCCGAGCACACCTCTCGGATTGGCCCATGATATAAATTTGCTGTCCTTTGCCGATGCGCTCAAACTGGCCCTCAGCAGCCTGTAAGCAATTTTTCACAAGCCCTCAGATGGGCCAATTTCATTCTGGATAATTGGATTGAATTGGCCAACCAAGTGCATAATGAGGCTCAACACAAGACTGTCATACGGGCCGATGCTATTTGGGGCTAGCACAACGGCTGCTGAGCTCACCTCCCGGATTGGCCCATGGTCTGAATTTGCTGTCCCTTGCCGATGTGCTCGAGCTGGCCCTCAGCAGCCTGTAAGCAATTTCGCACAAGACCTCGGACAGGTCAATTTCATTCTGGATCATTGGATTGAATTGGCCCACCAAGTGCATAATGAGCTGCTGCATGAGACCGCCACATGGGCCCACATTATTTGAAGCTAGCAGAACGGCTGCCAAGCACACCTCTCGGATTGGCCCATGGTACAAATTTGCTGTCCCTTGCTGATGTGCTCAAGCTGGCCCTTGGCAGCCTGTAAGAAATTTCGCACAAGACCTCAGACAGGCCAATTTCATTCTGGATAATTGGATTGAATTGGCCAACCAAGTGCATAATGAGGCTCAACATGAGACTGTTGTATGGGCCAACACTATTTGAGGCTAGCACAATGGCTGCTGAGCAGCTTCTTGCATTGGCCCATGGTATGAATTTGCTGTCCCTTGCCAATGTGCTCGAGCTGGCCCTCAGCAGCTGTAAACAATTTTGCACAAGACCTCGGATGGGCCAATTTCATTCTATATAATTGAATTGAATTGGCCCATCAAGCGACAATGTGATGCTGCACGAGACTGCTGTATGGGCCCACATTATTTGAAGCTAGCAGAATGGCTGCCGAGCAGCTTCTCATATTGACCCATGGTATGAATTTGCTGTCCCTTGCCAATGTGCTCGAACTGGCCCTCAGCAGCCTGTAAGCAATTTCGCACAAGCCCTCGGACAGTCCAATTTCATTCTGGATAATTGGCTCGAATTGGCCCATCAAGTGCATAATGAGGTCTGAAGCCAGGCTGTTGTGTTGGCCAACGCCATTTGAGGCTAGCACAATAGCTGCCAAGCAGCTTCTTGTATTGACCCATGGTATGAATTTGCTGTCCCTTGCCAATGTGCTCGAACTGGCCCTCAGCAGCCTGTAAGCAATTTTGTACAAGACCTCAGATGGGCCAATTTCATTCTGGATAATTGGATCGAATTGGCCAACCAAGTGCATAATGAGGCTCAACACAAGACTGTCATATGGGCCGACACTATTTGAGGCTAGCACAATGGCTGCCAAGCAGCTTCTCACATTGGCCCATGGTATGAATTTGCTGTCC
>Ga0307510_10001564_pt1 | contig 25305 bp, 19 predicted proteins | sample 12_EM_MG_FD_207224 | JGI IMG/M metagenome (GOLD analysis project Ga0307510, IMG submission 207224) | Populus trichocarpa ectomycorrhiza microbial communities from riparian zone in the Pacific Northwest, United States - 12_EM | ecosystem: Host-associated > Plants > Roots > Unclassified | place... | reverse complement strand
TGTCAGACTTTGATTTCCAAACACAAGTCACTCACTCCCTCTGCCGTCTCTCTCTCTCTCCCATTCGATTCGCTACCTGTCCTCCATTTCTGATTTACTTCAAAGCTCTCTCTTCAAAATCTTCCCAAATATAACTTTAGGTTTTCCTTTTCTATCTTTCTTTTTTTGTTCTGGCTCTCTTCAACAATATGTCATCAAAGCATCAATTTTTTTGCTGATCAGGTAAGAAACTCTTCTCCCTCTTCTATAATTTTGGTGGTTTTCTGTGGTTTAGGAGAAAACGAGAGAGGAAAGGAGGGTATCTTTACTGTTTGTGAAAAGGGTTTCTTTGTCTAGAAATCTGCATGCATGTAGATTTTTTTATGGTTTTTTTTCTAAAGAAAGTCTAGACCCTTTTTTCTTTCATCCTTGTAATTGGTGTGTTTTGCAGTTTGTTATTTTCTTTTTCTTTTTTGTGACAAGCTGAAAAGTTTTGTTTTTTTAGCAGTGAACTGATAATTTTTTATTGTCCATCTTTTTACTTTGAAAACAGGGGTGATTAATTAGTTCAATTATATTAAGTAAGGACCTCTTTTTCGGGGGGGGGGGGGATATTGATGGGGTCTACCGAAACTGTTGTTGTTCAAAGTGAAGGGTTTGATTTTATGCATGATGAGAGGTTGGATCGGAGGTTGAAGAGAAGGAATATTGGCACTCGACGATTCAAGGTCAATTCTAATGGAAAAACCGACAGCTGTAAAGACATTACAGCTCTGAAGAGTAGCTCTGAAATTTTTTGTGCTCAGAAGGATGGCCATGACAGCGATGTTGGTGATGAAGATTACAGGAAGTATCATGATGGTTCAGTTAGAGGGCCGTTTATTGATAGTGATGCTCATCTTGACACGAAGTCTTCTTCATCCAAGAAAAATAACGAAAGATACAGTGGTATTAAATATACCGTGTCTCCAATGAATGCACCCACCAGCAGCAGCTGTATTCTACTTGATGATGATGATGATTATGAGGTTGATGAACATTACAAGAAGTTTTTAAAGGACTTAGATGGAGGGCTGTATGTTGATAGTGACTGTGATGCTTGTGTGGATATCAAGTCTTCATCCACGAGAAATGTCAGGTCAACTGATAATGGTAATGCTGTTGACCTTGTTAATCGGTTTGTGGAGAATAGTGTTGGCATTAATGGGGCTTTGGATGGTGGTAATGCGGATACTAGTTTTGTTGATGATGATACTGCTCCTATGCCTCTGCCTGATGGCATTGCTAGTGTTGGGACAGTTGATGTTGGTCTAGATGGTGCTAGGGCTGGAGATAATGATATCGTTGATGGTGGGCATCTCAATAATGGCATTGTTGGTGAAGATGAAGGAGATGATGGTAATAATAAAGATGATGGTTTTGTAGGTGATGGTGCCGACACTAATGAGGATCCTGACTATAAGATGTTCTTGGATAATCTTAGACAGGATGGGAAATCATGCATTCTTGAGATTCCGCTGACTAATGAGATATCAATAACTGTTAGGTATGACTTACAAGATGGCGCATATGATGGGTGTAACATTGAGAAACCAAACACTCAGAAGGACTGTCCAAAGAGAAAGAACAAAGGAACCACGGAATTGTTGAAGAATGATTCGAGAATTGAGAGAATGAAAACGAGGAGTGTTACGAGGAAAGAGAGAGCGGCAGCTTCGAGAAAATTGAGGGGTGTTCCAGCAAGAGCAATGAAGATTTCAGTGGTTGAAAGCAAGAAGAAAACAAAATATATGAATCCTATTTCTTGTAGAGCAGATGGACATGCTGGCAAAAGGCCTAATTCAGAATCTCTTGGTCCAACTAATTGCAAGAGCAAACATGAAATGAAATTGGATATGAACCAGAGAATATTGAGGGATGTCCCAGCCCGAGAAAGAAAGGTTTCAGCTGTTGAAAGGAATTTGAACGTGGAAACTGTGGATCTTACAAATGAAGGCGCAAGTAAAAGGCCTAGTCCAGAAGCTGTTAGTTTGACTAATTTCGAGCGCAAACACAAGGTGAAAATGACAATGAATCAAAGAAAATCCAGGGCTGCTCCATCCAGAGAGAGAAAGATTTCAGCAGTTGAAAGTAAGGTGAGAGAGGAACCTTCGAATCTTGTTTCTTGCAGAGAAAATGTAATTGCAAGGAAAAGACCTAGTCAACAAGCTATTGGTATGAATAATTGCAAGCGCAAACATATGCATCTGGATATGGAGAATTGTAGGATGGAAACTCAACAAAATATAAAGGATGTTCCAGCCAAAGAAAGGGGAAATTCGGCAGTTGAAAGGACGTTTGAAAAGCAGTCCCCGAATGCAGTCCCACATGGAGCTGATGGGCATGCAAGTAAAAAGCCTAGTCCACAAGCCCCTAGCTCCACAAATTGCAAAAACAAATGTGAGATGAATCTGGATATGGTGGATCATAGCTACCAAAGTTTTTTGAATTCACTTAAAAAAAATGGTAGATATGCAGTATTTGCTCCTCAAAGTGGAAAAGGAGTTTTGTTTGGAGAGGATGAACAGGGTTCCTCTGATTCTGAGGTGATTGTCATGGACAAGGATCAATTTCTTGATGGAAATGATACTCCATTTGTGAGTTCAAAAGCATACATTGTAGAGGTAATTCATCCTTTCCTACCCCAATTCTTTCGTTTCCTTATTTATCATGTTTCTGTGCTTTCAAATGAATTATGTTAGCATAATTATAACAGCTGAAGTCTGTTTTGGATTTATGTTTTTGCAAATTAAGGATGAAGGTTGGATGGACAACGGAGTTTCCAGTAAATTTAGAGAGGAACTTTTGAAAATCCTTGAAAAGCCTTATGATGAAAGGGAGTTTGAAGACCTGTGGCAAAGAATATCTCACCGAAGTCATGTGAACCGTGATATAAACTTGCGGAGTGGGTGTATAAGATTTGAAACAAAAGCTATTGGAAAATCTTATCTTGACCATCATGCAGGTGATTTTATCATCAGCATTGTTTTTCAGTTTACAAATGCATGCCATCTGAATTTTGAGCTCTTGCTACTCTCTTTGTTACTCTCCTTCTCTCAGTATTTATGCATGGCCATGATTGATATACCATTTTTATGATTTTTGATTATTTTGTTCGTAACTTACTAGTAATTTTTTTTTATTTGTTCTTGTAGATCTTGAAGCAAAGATCCGATCAGCTCAGGGTAATCAGCCAGAAATTTTGAATCTCATGCGTGGTTTTTTCTATTGGTTGATGGTGAGTATAAACTTCTATTGTGTTTTCTTTTCAAAACCTTTTTTAGTGTTAACATCAATCTGTTTCAGTAATGCATTTAAACAATGAACGAACCAAATTGGAAATTATCTTTCTTTTCAATTCAACAAGGAAGACAACTGTCTTTGGTTTAGCATAGATATCTATTAAATTGCTAGTTTTAGCCTTAGGTAGACTGTTGTGACCTCGACTTTCCATATTTGCCAGTTAACACAAAATAATTTATGGACCCGAATTTGCTTTGTGTGCTTAAACGTATTTGACATTGTTTTAATTGTTGTAAGCACAAATATGGCACTTTCTAATCCATATGGTTGTTACTTTTTTGTCCAGAATGCATCGCATGCTGGATCTCGAGCACTTCGACCTTGGCTGGACTCTTTATGTTTGAAAGTGCGGCCACAACATAAGAAGGAGATAGATGTCTTATGAGTGACTGAATTAGATCATGAAATATAATCTAGCATGTGAAGAAGATTGGTAGATGCGAAGGTTGTACTTCCAAAAACTATACCAGGTAGAAGGTGCCAATGTATAGAATGCTAAATACTGATGCAACTTTTAGCAGCTCGTGGAGATGAGCCGTCAGTATGAAACCGTATTTAAACATTCCACATCTCAACTTGATGCTTTCGTCTATGTTTTGTCTGGACACCCTATCTGTATCTTATGATTGTACATCTTCCAGCTGGCCATCATTGTTAAATAGAATGCGTGGTTTCCCCATGCTGAAATTCAGGACCCTTGCATTCATGTTGTATTTGATTTCTCCATCATACAGCAGCTTCCTTATGTAGTGCTCTATATCCGAACCAATCAGTCGCAGTGTGTATTCTGTCAACAGGGCACCCTGTTTGCACATAACACGACAGTATTCGTAAGGCATAACAGGGATCCACTGATCACCCAGACAGAACTTTACAGAACACATCTTCCATTCAAGATTGATACAGATGCTTGGTAATTTCCAGGTTCCCTGGCATCCTTTTATTCAAATCAAAGCTGTTGTTGGTTAAAATGCAGTATGAGGATGCTTCAGCAGTATCAGTGCCGATTGGATGGAAAGAAGATGATTTCAGTCCTAAAGTTGCAGCCGAAAAAAAAAGTTTTAAGTTGATGTTTTCTGGAATGGATTTTTTGTTGCGGTTGGGATGAAGAAAGAAGTGGTTATATCACAAAACGCCTCAACATCTATCACTTTGATTTGGCGTACTCTTTGGATTAAAGATGTGTTTGTAAGGGGGTAAAGGAAGCCGACTATCTCCCTGTCCCCAACGCTTTATCATGATGCAAAGATCAGGGTAAGCATGTATTTACCGATGCAGTTCCATTTGTTTTAGGTTTGATACGGGACTTTCATGGGAGATTTAATATGATATAAAGACTACTAATTAATTCAGGTGCTCTTGTTTTTCAATGAAAAACGAATAAAAAAAATGTCATGACATTAAATCATTTCCGATAATAATTTCAACCTGTGTTTCTTTCTAAGAGGGTTTGCAAATCTGAACAAAAGATGGAGTAGAACTTCCAGCAATTTGAACAATTTTAAGTTCTCTCAAGATTAAAAAATGCATGATTTTTATGGCAGACTCGCCTCGTAGTGATCCACAAGCTCCTGGAAGTAGGAGTAAACCTTATGGCAACTCTCTTCTGTCCAAACGAACTCATCTGTAGGATCAAGGATAAGGGTGAGCTTATCCATCTGAGTTTGATCGAACTCACAAGTTTCTGGGTCAATGTAGGCAGCATAGATCCTCACGTGCCGTGTGACGCTGCTGAGCCACTGCCCTCCATATTCCCTGCTCATGTTCTTGCTCTTCACGTTCACTTGTGGTTCCACTGGTCTTGGTTGCGTTGGTTGCTTCACTTTCTCCTGTTCTAGCTCTTTTTCTTCTTGTGCATCCACTTCCTGTGATCCTTGGACTTCAGCTTGCTGCTGAGCTGAAACAGAGATTATGTGTCTCCTTCTCAGTTCTCTTCTGCCTCCAAGCCAACCCAGCATAGAGAACTTTGCACCAGCTATGTAAGAGGAAGTTGCTGCCATTGCTAAAAATCTAATGCGCTGTAGCATTTGGCACTGGTAGTCAAATTCTATTAACTTTTTGTTTGCTAGCTTTTTAGAGATTTACTTTCCAGTACTTGAGATTTGGGGAAATTCTTAAAAAAGCCAGCAGATTGAAGTCCATTTATTTTCTGGATAAGATAAGACTTAATTTTATTGACGGTACGAAGGTCTGCGTGGTGAAGAAAAGCAGAAAATGATGGGCTGCCACGAATTGAGCTATGGCACTCTCTTATAGCCTGGCTTTTAGCTTTTAGCTTTGAGCTTAATGTAGGGTTTCTATTTCCTTCTCTGTATGTATATTTTTGGGCTCTTTAAATTGTGCTTCTACATTAATGAATTAAAAAGACGTATTGTCCATTTGCAACGGTGGACTTTGGACGTTCAAAACATTTGAGCTGATCATTCTTGCCACCCTCGACCTTTTTTCTTTCTTGGTTTTGTGAGGAACAGGCACCAAAGGATGCGTCCAGGGTAGCGCATGGCATGACTGCACAAAAACAAAGATGATTTAAGTTTACGGCGATATTAATTAATGATTAGCAACTCCAAATTTGTAGTAATTATTACTCTGAATTTTCTCACTCCCTTCTGCAATGCAAAGGCTAAATATAATCTCATATTCCTGGCCTGAAAATGCCTGACGTTCAATAACTAACTTTGATACCACTATCTTTTTTGCACAGCGCTCTTGGCTCTGCCAGAAGAACTGGGATCGATTCTCGATTCTCATCAGTATTCCAGAAATCAAACTTGACGGAAACCTTCCAACTCATTCAAGTTCAACTTCGGAGCCATGCCTATGAAAAGGCCACGATTTTTCAAGCACAACTAATGCCGAGCACAATGCTTTCATCCTCCAGGGAGGGGGGGGGGGTAACAGTAGTATTATTGGGCGCCAAAAGAGCATGAGAAACACAAAATTAAAGAAGTTGGAAGGACGAAAACTTAGCAGCATCATTTCATTTATGAATTATTACAACGTATCATGTACACAAAGGAAGCCACAAAATGTATTCCTATAAAAAGACTATAAATGAAAGAAAAGAAAAGAAAACACAAGGCATCTGTATTCCTGTTCCTAATCCTATTCCTGTTCCTATTCCTATTTCCTAATGAAGAACTAACATATACCCTATGCACAACCAAAGAAGGTTGCAAGCTCATCAAAATCATTCCATCTTTTCCCACGCTATTCTATTGACCGAAAGGCATTTGCAATGACAGAAAACCAGAGTGATAAAACCTGATTTGCCTCCTGTACAACAAACAGACTTCCTGTGGCACAAGCTTGGTGCTTAAAAATTGAGCTACCAGAGATCTTGGCGTTAGATGTTCATTATACGGACTGGTTTAATTAACTTATCAAGATCACCTAATTGCAAGTTCAAGGGGTCACTATCACCGAATGCTGTATGCAGATCACCTGGATTGTTATTTTCTACCACTTCTTCATCACTAACATCAAGGCTGATATAATCAGCAATTCCTTTAAAACAAATGGTATCATTATCTTGCACATAGAGCTTTCCAGGCACTGCATTTCTCGTCTTAGTGGCATTGATGTGCATCAAGCCAAAATATCGCCCTTGTGCATTGTTCTCTCGTGATCGCTTGCTTTTCTTTTCCTTCGTTCTGTTTTTGGGGTGGTGTAGCTTGCATTTGGATCCTTGAGGACAGGATCCTATTGCTTCAAAGGAGGGGCAGACATAGCTGTGCTTCTTCGGACACTGCATAGCAGATTTATATTGCATTTACAAGCTTAAGGTTTGCGAGGTGTGTGGGCGGAGAAAGAGAGTCATCAAGCATTAAAAAAACAATAGATATCTCTAAGGATTAAACAGAAAAGATCATCAGGAATGAAATGAAGCATTTCTAAAACTTGTTTCAGGGGCAAAACAGTATCTCAAAGCCTAATCAATTGGATAATCTTATAGCAATTGCCAGAGACAGCTTGCGTCAGCCAGCGGTTTTAAGGAAAGGAAGGTCCGGTGGGCGGGCAATCCTACAAGTAATAATGTCCCTGTAATTTTACTGGATGTGGCAATGTAAATCATCTTTGGAGCAACTAGCACATATTTTTCTCCTTTTGACGAAAATTCAATATTTAATCATCAAAAGTCAATCAAAAACAAGTTACTCGAATACAAAGAACATGTCAATACCTCATTCCCATCAGCACAATAGCCCCTGAGAAATCCCTCGCAGGTAGAAGCATTTGGGTTGACATGCACGTGTCTATAAGGGCAGTTTTTATTGGTACAAAGGCCTGCCAGAAAAATTCTCAGAATCCTGCACTATCACTAATAGATTATACAAAAGCATAATAGAAGGGGTGAAAGCACCTTGCAAAAAGTAAGAACAATCAGGCATCCTTTCAGGAATGACCTGCAAAAGAAATAAAATCAAGAAGGAATGTCAACAAAGGCAAATCAGCCATTTGAAACAGGGATGTCAAGTTCTTTTGACTAGAAACCTTATGAGTCAATTTGCAGTCAGGATTGAAACATAAACCATTCAAAAACTTTGTGCAGACAGCAATTTTGGAGGAATCATGAATGAAAGGACATTTCCCATCATCTTTGTTGCATTTTCCAAATCTTGTGAAAAATTGACAGTACTTTCGCTTTCTGGCCAACCGTGATCTTGCAGTGTGCAAACTCCATCGTACTTTTTCACTGGCCAAAATGCGAGTTCGCTTCTTGGGATCTCTTATGAGCTGGTTACCATTGCCAATTCGAACATATCTGCCAGTTTTAAAATTTGTTTGTAAGCAGCCACTTTTATAACCCAGTAACCAAAACATAAATCATAGGTTTCTAAAATATCAGGCAATTAACAATCCACCGTGCTCTCAACTAGAAACTAAATATTCAAAAGCAACAAAACCAAAGACATACTCATCTTTCCCAATCATTAATCTCCTTGGAATATACAGCTTCTTGGCATCCTTTTCTTTTTGAAGGGCTCCGGCGCACGATGACTCATCATCTACAAATCATTTTTCTTCACTTATTAGAAACCAATTCGGTGGCATAGGCCCAAGCTATCAACACCCAACACAATAAATAACCTACAAAATGAACAACAAAAAGATCAATAAAGGACCACCTGATATCCTCTGAAGAGTCCGCCTTGAAGAATCCATTTTGTAGCGTACTGAACCAACACGGAAAATGCGTTCTCCTGCAAAAAAATTGTAAGTATATTTTCAAATCCATTATATTATAGTTCTACAAGACAATCATTAAAAGCATATTTCAAAAAACCACATGGATGAATGAACACTAAAATCCCATACAAACAGATTATAAGCAAGCACTATGGAGACATCTGCAGACCAGAATCACTGCATATTCAGCGCAGCTCCATACTTCGAGTAAACTTACGAGAAATGTTTCTACTCTTTGTTGGACAAGCAACGTGTGCAGCACCTCTCTGTTCCCTTTTCTTTCTCTCTGCTGCAGCAACAGCCAGGGTAGCTTCCTGCATAGAAGCAAAATGGAGTATTTTCAAGAATGATGAAACTCTTACATTGTAAAGTGAACATAGATGGACTTCAAATCTGTTTAAATAGGAAAAATAAAACAAAAGGTTTGCCTGCAATCCAGCCTAACTGACCTCATTGGCTTTCTTTGAGTGCTTTTCAATGGATTTTGACCATTTTAAACTAGACCCACCAACACTTAATACCTTGGATTTTCGAAGTGAAAATCCATGTTTTGACCTCGTGTACTCTGTATTCCTCTTTCTCAAAAGTAGCAATTTCCTGCTGAGAAAGAATGGCAAGTTTTTTATTTTTTTGTGGAAAGTTACAAAAGACAGTGAAATTAGTAGCAGAAACCTAAAGGAAAACACCACCAGTTATTGTACCCAATTGTAGACAAGGAACTATGATCAGAAATGGAAGACGAATTTGGCAAGGAACTTCTCCTATAGGTTGCTCTTTTCCAGGGAAACAAATGAGGCAAGACCTTCCCACAATGCGACGAATCACCATCATTCTTTGATAACTGTGCACCATGCAGTGTCCAGACTAAAGACAACTTAGAAGGTTTACAAGTCTTTGTCACAACTGCAAATGATGGCCAACTTCAGTTTATTTTCTAATGATTCTTGATTTGTCAAAATAAAATGATAAAAAAAGCTATTCCAACAATATCTGGAAGCTAATTCATTGGAAGTAAATCATGACCAAGATCACAATACGTAACTTGCAGAAACACACCAAGTTTGGGGGGGCTGTGAACAGAACTGCTATAGCTAAAATTAAAATTTGGAATGCAAGAAATGGAAAGAATGTCTTTGCTTAATAAATATTTCCGTTCATAAGCAGAAGCCATTTAACAATTAAGATTAGCTAGAGCCCAACAAATGATGAAAAGCTATTCCAACAATATTTCCACATTATACCAGGGAGTATATTATGGCTTCATCCACTGTGGGCTACAGCTTAACATAGAAAAAATTACTTAAAAATTTGCTACAACTGACATTATAAACGGGTACAAAAAAAGTTATGCAGAGAATGTCTATGCCAAGCAAAAAGTTTAGCTAGAACTTTAATTTCCATATAATGTTCAAAGGATATTAGAATACATGGATCTTCAAACTATTCAATTTCTAGTATAAGATAACATCCCAGATACATTTTGTTTTAGAAAGAATTAAGGAAAAAAGAATTAGTCAAAAACTAGTTTTCCAATGATGTTTGGACTAACTTGAACACATTAGGTAAGTACATCCAAAAAAGTGGTGATCACTCAAACAAAGAATCCATGATTATGTATGATGCATGCACACTAACTGGATTCATATCTTCTTAATAAAAATCGGTCCACAATAAATAAATTATGCCATTAATTTTGCCAGTTCATTCTTAGATATATGATACAAGCAGCGCGATAGCCAGAACTCCATGTTCTCATACATAAAGCTGATCCCAACTTTATCTCTTTATATAGATTCAGAAAATTAATAAAACACTGGAGCCTGAGACTTCCTGCCAGCCAATTCATTTGACCAAGATGTCATCAGTTAAAAAAGAGGGCTCATACCAAAGCATTCTCAATTTGCCTCCCTCAGAGTAACTAAACTGATAGCATAATTAAATAGCTTAGGGGTGTACGCATTCAGTAGAAACACAGCAAATGTGGAATAAAATGTAGGGTGAGAGATTTTTATCAGAAAAAGAACCCAAGGTGCGAAACATATATTTCGAACTTCAACAAGTAAATAGTAAAAGAAGGTATAGTCAATGAAAGCTGCTCTGCAGAGTTTGCACAGAGCATGTCAGGTGTTTTAGGTGCTCTTCCAGAACCTGAAATATGGAACCAAATTCTGTTTTTTTCCCCACTTGCTAATATTGAATCTCACTACTCGAATCCAGAGATGTCTTTACCTCTGCACCAGGACTACATTACCCCACTCCCTCAAAAAAGGCTCCTCGCATGGCTATGATATAATATAACACCTAAAATTTTCCTGTTGTGCAAGTGCTTTCGGCCTCGATATTATAAAAGTCATAAGATACATAAGCCTCATAATCAACCAGTTCATTTAGATTGATCTTCACGGAGATTAAAAATGCAGTGAGTGAGAGAGAGATAAGTTGATCAAACACACCTTTACGCAGTCGTCTCTTACTAAAATTTCTGCTGAAAGAGTTAAGAGCAGTTTGTCCCTCTGAATTTAAACTTTCATCAGGGATGCTGGCTGTCTGCTTGATCTGACTTTCCAGTGAAGTCCTAATTAGCTGATTTTTCCTCCTCTTGTAATAGCTATCAGATGATGTGTTATGAGCATTTTGAACAGAAGACGCGCAAGGATTTGAAGATGCAACCAACTGATTTGATTTTCGCTTAACATATGTTAGGCTCTTACCATTTGCTAAAGCCACGGTATTCCCATCATTTGTATCACTGTGACATTCCAAATTACTAATTTGGCTATTTTGAGTAATTGGAGATCCTGAAATTTTCAACACGTCATCAGAAGACTTTGGAACGTCATTGCTTTCCAACAATTTTGCTGGGACCGTTACGGTTTCAGTACAAAGAGAGTGAAGATGCTCAGCTAATGGTGAAGATGCACGACCCCCCAAAGAGTTGCTTGCTCGATTTGATATTTTAGAGACACTAGATAGTGAAGGTGTTCTCGGTTTCTCAAAAGAAGCATCCATGCCTCCTGTTCTCAAAACATTGAGAGGATCAGCAAGATCAATTCTACTGTCAGAGCCAGCACTCTTCTTTGGCTCATCAGTACCAGAAGAGTTGAGCTGATATACAGAAGAACTCAAAGCATGGGGGCCTGGGGATTGAGCAACTGAAGTAGGTTTTCTGACAAGACTGTTACCCTTGCGAATGTAAGAGGTGCGCTGGGACTTATCGCCTTTTCTAGGAAATAGCCTTTGCGCAGGAACAGTGCTCGAGAAAGCCTTGTTTGATGGCGGAGCAGAATCAGAGCAATTATCATTTCGATGCCATGTTCGAGTTTTTGAGATGCGAGATGAAGAAGCTGAACTCTTTGAAGCAGAAAAAACAAAAGATGAGCGACCTGAATAAATCTTAGAAATAGGATGACTACTATGGTTCTTCTTTCCATATAAATCCCCACTCTTGGCATTTGGCATCTGAGTTGTAATTTTGGAATCCTGTGAAGGCAAATGCCCTGTCTTCCCAGTCAACAACTGATCACGTTCCACTGCATGATCCAAATTTAAAACAACTTTAGCATTTTGTGAACTTGAAATACTCATAGATGAGTCAGAACCAACATTGATTACAGGCCTCTCAGCTGGAATTTTATCATCATTCTCGTGAATCTTTTCAACTGAATTTTTGCTGAGGGATGTGCCCATGACATCAGGCAAAGTTTCTGGAGAACCCCTATCAGACAGTGTCTCAGGTACAATCTCCACAAGTTCATCACCGGAATTGGTAAAAGAAACTCCAAAGCCATCTCCAAATGAAGATGGATTGTTTGACATACAAGGCGAATCATTCTTTGCACCATGAAACCCGCCATCATCCACATCTATACTGGGAATATTTTCATCCAAGTACTGGGTCTGAAGTTTTGAAGGGATTTGGCAATGATCAGTCACACTCTCAGTACCGACTTGTTCTTCTGCAGCATCAATGTCCACTTTGGCTCCCTCAACAGCATCAATATCCATGGAATCATTTTGATTCCTACCTCCAACCATAACTGGAGTGGTGTTTATGATGTCCTCGCCTACCGATACAAATAGACTATGTGATGTCACTTTTTTAACTGCCAGTTCCTCAACAGACAAATGAGATTGAACATCTTTTAGACCATCAACTTCAAATGCATCTTTGATAGAAGCCACAGAGCTTAAATGCTCCCCTGCTGAACCATTTTCAAGCAGCGCAGTGATCCCCTTCTGCGCCAATAGCAAATCAGAAGTACACAGAGAATCCATATCAGACACTACAACTTCCCCTTTTGGCAGTGTTAGACTATCACCAGAATTGGATGGCACTTCCATACCTGATGTAGAGTTACCTGCAAATACAGGTCCCTCATCAGCATCAGATTCTACTGGAGAACACAATTCCAGTTGAGGAGCAGAGGACTTTCTATTCTTTTCATTCCTTTGTGATACCCCTCTTTGACCAACATCAGCACTACTCCTGACAGAAACCTTAGCCGCTGAAACATCTGTTAAACTGCCCTCATGAAGAACACTGACAACATTACTACAAGATTGTGAGCCAGCATCCACAAATTGAGCACCAGAAAACGTACACTGAGCTGTACCATCATCTTCAAAACATAATCTCAAAGTTTTGTCCACCCAATGTGCAGTGGTACTGGTGACCATATTTGCAGGCTCCAAATGCATGTCAGGTACATCTGTCCTTGATAAATCTGACTGAGGCATTTCAATTTTTTTATCGTTCTCCTTAATGTCATTTGCCTCCTCCTCGCCGCCACTTGTAGAAACCTTGGTGTCTAGAGAACCTCTGATGGGTTCACTCTCCAATGTTTTAGCAGCCCCATATTGAGATAGCTCCTCACCCATACCATCACCAGTTCCATGGCCGGAGATATCAATTTCTTCTACATTAGTAAAGCAGTTTGGTGAACCCAAAATGGTCCCTACTCCCTGATTGAGGCGTATGACAGCATTCTGACTTCCTGTTTCCTCTGAAATGGATACAGTGAAAATTTCATTGCTTCCTACAGGGAAACTAGCACCCTGAAGGAAATCAGTGATGCCACTCTCAGCTAATGGGCTACCCTGATTTCTACAGGGCTCCTTGCAACCAACATCAGATGTCCCCTTGTCAGAAACCGTAATTCTCTGTTGTGAGTTGATTGAAGCAACATCTAAACCCATCACAGGGATACATGAATACATAGGATCCTCATGAATTATCGTTTTTTCTAAACTTAATAAACCAAAATCAGTATTGCCCTCAATAGAATCCATAACCTTGAGAGATCCCCTCACTGCATTGTTCTCAAGTAAGCAAGAATCTCCATTCTGACAAGGCTGCTTGCTGACATCTTCAACACCACCAATATCAGAGCTAATAATTTCATCCAGAGATTTTGTTAAACTGTCGTCAATATTTGGGATAGCATGCAAGGCTTCGGCACAATCACCATTTACAAAACTCTCACCAAATTTGGTTTCGTTGTGATTTGAAGAGCCCAAGGGAGAACGTGAGCAGCTCTTCTTTCCACTGCTATTATATGAAAATAAATTACCAGAATATGCTCCGGCGCCAGCCTGCCCTGATTCCATAAACTTTTCAAATCTCTCCACCCTGTCATTCTCAGGTATCACTGTAGCTTCAATTGGACAAGGCTGTGAATTAACATCAGCCACAGTTGCAGCCTTGTCAGTGTCACGAGGTTCAGCTGGAGTATGGGCAAAGCTATCTGCTTTCACAGGTTCATCACGAGTTTTTGTTGGTTGTGAACTAGATAAAGTTGAATTATGGCTTACAACTTTCTTCACTACTCTCTTGACAACTTTTTTCTTCTTTCCACTGAGTGAAGATATTTTACCAGGCGTTCCAATTCTAACAGCCACAGTCCTCTTCATAGGCATCTCCACTCTATTCTTTAGAGGCATTGAACTACTATCTCGCACATTAGTAATACCAGAAGCTATGACTCCCTCTCTGGACTTCTTTAGATCCTTGTCAGAACTGGAAGCTTTACTTGCAACACTTGCACCTTTGCCCACTTCTACTGCAACCTTGCTGGGTTTATTCATTGATGAATTAATACTGTCCTTATCCTTAGCAGGGACCAGCACTTTCCTAACTTTACTATTCCTAGGTGTCAAAATCGTTTCAGAAGCACCCACTGTAGTTGAAGAAGGCGTCAAAATTGCCTTGGCTACCAATGAATTAGACTTAAAAGACACATCAAGCTCTACTGGGCTTCCCTCTCTTTCTCCCTCTCCCATCCCACGATCTGTGTGTATAACCTTATCTTTATCTTTACCTCTAAAAAAACCAGATTCCTGATCTTTACCTCTAAAAGAACTAGATTTGGTATCATCAACATAACCTGAGTAAGGCAATCTCTCATCCTCTCTGTTCCTGTAACTAGGCTGTTGAATCCTAAGTAGAGCACTCTTTTTCTGTACCTGCTTCCTAGGAGTCCTATTGAACTCATAACTACCCTCTCTACTTCTTTTACCACCATGCCTTTCCACCTCCAAATTCCCTTCTCTACTCCTATAATGCTCACGTTTCCCAGTAGCAATCCTAGTTTCACCATCACCAATCTCATTACTACCAAATTCAATCGATGAATCACGCGGTTCTCTCACGACCTCTCTATCACGAAACCAACTCTGATTCGCACTCCCCTTATCATGATAATCATAATTCAAACGACGTCTATTCTCATAATTCCCCGAATTTGACTCAAAACCCCTCACTTGATTCGATACAGTTCGAAAATCGCCAGCAGAAGATCTATCAGAATTCGATCCAAATTCACCACGAATATGATAATGCTCGCTCTCACGATCAATCACGATATTACGGTCCTGAATAAGTCTAGAATTAGGATTGGGATTACCTTCCAATTCATGCCTAGTTTGCCGATCATTACGCAGAACCCTAAAATCAGGTCGGGGTTCATGAACACGGTGGTCGGATTCTGGTAAACGACGCGGCGGCAGACGCTCGTCGTTGAATTGATGAGAAACCCTAGGCAATTGAGTGAAGTGAGGGAGGTCATGGTGCGACAGCTGGTGGTGATAGTTATCGTGAATTTGGGGATGATTAGGGCTATGGTTATAGGAGAATTGAGGGTTCCGAGGGGAGAATTGTGGTGTTTGTGGTGGACGGAGTTGTTGTGGAGGTGGCGGCGGTGGTGCAAGGAAGTTGATATGGTGATGAAAATTAAGGTTGTTACGGTAAGGAGGAGGGGGAGGGGGGGGAAGAGGAAGAGTAGGAGAAGGAGGATTGGCGTACTTTGTGTGATGGAAATAGGAAGATCGAGGATCCATAGCGGTGGTAGCTATTCTTTGATCTTTGACGTATCTGTGTGGCCGCGTTTGGACCATGTTATGAAAGAAAAGAACGAGAGGGTGATCTCTCTTTGTTACGCTCTCAGCCGGCTGTTTACGCGTGTGGTTGATTATTTCCTGTTTTCTATTTGTACTTTTGAAGAAAAAATCAGAAATTGCATTTGGTTTTAGAACCATAAGCCAAAATGAACTCCACAATATGTGACAAATGAAAAGCTTTAAATCAGAGTAATATTTTAATTTCTTAGAAAATTAAAGTGAAAAAATGATATTTTTTTAAATACAATATTTCTCAATCTAAAAAGCTTTTTATAAAAATATATATATATATATATATAAAAATTAACTATCAAAAAATACAACAGCTCGTGAATAGTCAAGCTCAGTAGTTTGTAATATATTAGATTTTAACAATTTTTTTTTAGGTTATTTTTTTTAATTCATTGATTTTTTTATAGGAAACATATAGCACTTTATTGAATAAAAGATATAGGGACGATCTTTTGACTCATTCGAAACTCGATTCAGATTTGTGGTTAGAGACAATATCATTCCGTGAACCTGATAGAAATCGGATGTACGATATCTCAAATACCACAACAAGGACTTGCAGACAGTTCAAAGTGTTTCAATTGTTAGATGCTCGCAATTAATTTCGAGCACTCAAACTCTAGAGTTTGAGGCGATTTTAAACCAACAAGTTAAAACTTAAACAACTCATCTTGCTGTTGCTAAGATAGAATAACTTAGTGCTAAGCTTAATTTAATAGGATACTAGGATGCAATACATATCCCATCTTTGCAGTTTGATGATTCCGAATCTCTTAATTAATTGTTACCCTTGATTCCTTTACATGTTCGCAAATTAGTTTTTTGTTTTCCATAATCAAAGTCTCTATGCATCTTTTACCAGTTGTTCGGGCAAAAGGAGAAAACGAGGCTAATTATTTTGCCCATACAGTACTGCTCTGTATCTTGTTGTGCAATTGATAGGCCTTTGCAGAGGTGGAAGGTGGAGAACAGGGATATTTTCATGGGCGAGTTTCGTCAGGGACAGGGATAAAGCTCAGACAGTCTATTCATAGGTAAAATCTTTCCAACGTTTCTCGCCCTCTGGATTCCTTTAAAGCCTCTGGTTGTGTTAGTGTCATAAACATGGTGCTGGTGGAATCGGCAAGTGAACAGGTGATGTTTTGGACTTGGTTATGAGCCCATGACTGTGACTGGAACTCCACTTTTAGCTTAGTGCCATGAAGGTATGGGAAATTGAGGATGCAAATGAATGACGGTGACGAGAGAGGAGAAAGGGAATCTGAGGCCGTGACGGAAGGACATAACCGAGGCAATGCAACCATAATGGCACTGGAGAGGGATGACAGAGACTCTCAAGGACCCATCCCACAGGAGCATTTTGTCATGAAGTTCCAAATGGATGGACCATACAAGCATTTTGTGAGTCACAAAGTCCCAGAAGAAAAGACTATCGATCTAATTAGCTTGGACTGGTTAGACAGCAGATACAAACACAAGCAAATCAGGGAACAAACAAGCATGTTAATCAAAATCTATTCTATTTAACCATTTTTAAGACACCAGGAGCAATGGCTTTTTTTGTGCTCACCGTCTCACTTTATCAGAAAACGTTCAGTGTTACAGTAAAATCATCATCATCATCATCAACCATTATAAAAAATTACAATCTTGATCCATTTAGATCAATCACCGACACCTTTGAGGTAAAAAGGAAAGAACCGTCCCAACAAGTTGGTGGCTACATTATGACCGCTAAAGGGAAGGAGGAGGACACACCACAAACAGCCTCTCATCCAAAACCCATCTGTCAGCAACCCAAAGAAGAACACAAACCTAACTGAACAAGAAATGTAAAAACCAAAAGGATGTATATACAAAAGAATTGCAGGGAGTGAACAAGTTCTACTTGCATTTCACCTGCCAGTAATGGTGTTGGTTAGTCTAAGCTTGATGAGCGGCTCCACCTGCCAAGTAATCCTCCAATGATATACTGTGCTCAATGCTGCTCAAGGAGAGCAAATCATCCTCAACATCAAGCAATGCAAGGTTAAGGTGGGACAGGAGATTAGAACGCGGACATGCTTCATCATCCAACACGTCAGATTCTTCTGCAGCGTTAACTTGCAACCTTGCCCACTTGGTCGCTTCCGCGTCACCTTGGAGGAGCTTCACAACCTTATTGAACCAAAAAAAATGAACAAATTATTTTCTTGAACAGGACACCAGGAAATGCAACAGGTAAACTGTTCATGTTTAACAAGTACACTTCGGAGTTAATGATGCTGTAATTGAGGTAATGCATCGTGAGTGGTGAGAGATAAGCAGGCATATCATGATGAACAAAGAGAATACAGAAATGCCTTACAAGGCTCATTTGAGGCCTAGCTCGGGGGGCACGTTTTATACACAGATTGGCAGCTAAAACCATCCTCTCCATCTGATCAAGATCATAGCTATCACCCAAGCTTGAGTCTAACAATTGGGAAACCTTTCCACCGTTTAGGATCGGTTTTGCCTGGACGAGCAAATGCATGTGATTTTCAGAGACAAAATCCAGATGTAAAAATCCAGTGCTAAGTTAATTCAACGAGTAGCAAAGGACATACCCACATAACTAGGCTCTCTTGGCCCTTTGGAAGATCATTGCTTATTGGCTTTTTCCCCGAAAGAAGCTCAAGGAGTACAACACCAAATGCATAAACATCAATCTTCTTGTTAACCTTGCCATACATGAAGTATTCAGGAGCCAAGTAACTGCAGCAATTATCTATTCTTAGTAACCAACTAGTGGAATAAATTATTATTTAGTCCATCAAAGTTAAAATCCACAAGACAATCAAAATCATAATATTAACTCTTTGAAATGAGAAGACAAGAAAGACAAAACTTAATAGTAACATCAAAGGTGTGGCAATAGAAATAACATACCCAAAAGTTCCAGCAACATCAGTGCAGATTATATGAGACGAAGAGGTTGGTGCCCATTTAGCAAGTCCAAAATCAGAGAGCTGAGAATACCAGGAAAGCTTCAGAACTTACAAACCCAGAGAGTAAACTATTGTAGGAGAAGATGAAGAGTTGAAAATGCATCGATCACCTGTGGCTCAAAATCATCAGATAATAGTATATTTGATGATTTAACATCTCTGTGGATCACAGGTTGAGCACTGCAGCTATGAAGATAATCCAAGGCCTCTGCGACTCCTAAAGCCACCTTATATCTTTCATTCCAACCAAATGTAAGTGGGTCCTTCTTATAACCTAAATAAATAAGCACGGGAAAGATTGAAAGATTTAAACAGTTTATTTAGAAACTAATTAAGGGATTGACTATTATTTGATCAAGAGAGAATTTTTAATCAATTACCATAAAGGTTGTCTTCAAGACTTCCTCTTGGTAGGAAATCGTAAACTAAGAGAAGATTTTTGTCCTCAAAACAGAACCCCAAGAGAGAAATGATGTTCTTATGATGCAAGGTAGTGATGATCTCAATTTCCAGAACAAACTCCTTCAACACATCTTCAGATGGCTTTAAGATTTTCACAGCAAGTTCCTTGCCATCAGAAAGGCAACCTTTATAAACCTGACTGCTGCCCCCTTTACCAATCAAATTTTCTGAAAGACAAAATAAAAGGATCGGATAAATCACATGATGGCGAAAAAGAAACTGAAGTTGCTTTGAATTTCTAATTGTACAAGGAAACAGACCAGCCAAGAAATTGGATGTAGCTGAGAGAAGTTCTTGGTACTGAAACAATCTGCAAGTTGCTGAGTATTTCTCATGAAGACCCTCCAATTCTTTTGGTGGACTTCTTGAATTGTGGTGAGGAGTATGCGGGGCTGTCGCTGTCTCCATTCCAACTGCAACAATTGCACCACTTTCTCCATCTAAATTGAATTTATCTTCACCCTTATCAGAACCATCCTGTTTATGATCGGAATTGACAGTGGATAATGAGAGTTGCTCCCACTGAACCACACAGACCTGCCTTACCAAGGATATGTTTGATTCTTTTTGATCTGGTAAAACTGCACGACAGAGCAGTGGCCAACCAGGTTTTAATTCAGGCACTTGTCTAATTAATGTGGAAACTGAACTCGTGGGTTCCTCTAGCCTTGGTACCGGAACTAGAGCTAAAGACTTGTCATCACCTCCATTATCACTGGAAGATGCTTCTGCAGATTCATTACTGGAATCATCAGCAAATATCGTAGCCGACCCACAAACTGAGCAATTCTCTTTCATGATACTTTCCAGACTATTCGAACGAGCTTTCATTAAGGCCTTCTCCAAAATCTGGTCACTATCCTGATCATCCTTAGAGCCCCCATTGGCACTACTTTCATTCAATTCTCTGGATTTCTTCTCAGAGGAAATCGTACGGTGAACGACACTAAGCAAACTCTTACTATGATCTTTTGTTCCTGTAACAATTACATAATTGTTTACTACTGCACCCAGAAAATTGAGGAAAAAACCATAAGAGAGAAATTAAAATGGGATAAAGCTCCAATAAACAATAAAAAGTTACCACTAGTATTTGGAGAGCGCTCCCTTTGAAAAACAACTTTCCCATTATTGACAGCAAGAACAGAACAATCCTTTGGTAGCTTTTTAGCACAATACTTGGCCACAGATGTTGATGACCAAATTGAAGGATGATTCTTGGCAGCTCCAACTATAACCTTCGTTGCTGCATAAGATTTTACTTCCCTGACTAAAATTTTTCGAGTTGAAGAACCTCTGCATATCTTGAGCTTGAGATCCACCTGCAACACTCATCCCATTAAAACCCCCCAAACTCTCCAATTTTTCTAACTTGTCAACGAACATTTACTCGAAAATTTTCATTTTCTCATCAACCAAACAGATGGCAATAAAATCACATCACTTTAAATAGCAAAAACACGCATGCCATATATATAGCAAATGAAAGAATACAAGTTTAAATTAATGTAATAAACCAGAAACCAACCTGTTTCAAGTTACAGAAACCTTCATAAACAGCAAGAACAGAGTCAAAGGCTTTAACAAGCGAGAGAAGCGAAGATTTCCCTTCACGGTCCACAATTTCTATTTCACCAAATCACCAAAATCAGACCACCAATACCAAAAACAATATCAGTTCAAGTTCAAAGTTTCACTTACCATTACTACCTAGAACATGAAGAGCAATAACAGTATCTCCAGGTTGAGCCACTTTGACTAAAGCCCAAGTCAACAACTCTCTACTCATTGAGTCAAGCTTGACTCCTACAATCACCGTACTGTCACCGGAGTCTGTCATTTCCTCTCCTTCACGGTGCAGCATTTTCTTCATGCTCTGCCTTTAAAATCCTAGTGATCAGAAAGATGTCGTTTTGGGGTTTCTATATTGTCTTTTTGCTGTCTAGAATAGAAGAGGATCATCCCGTGCTCATATAGCAATTAGAGTAGAGACTTGAAGAGAAAGATGTTGGTGTTTTTGGTTTTAACCGTCAGTTTGGTTGTCTGAACCAGACTCGAAAAGGGGAAGGAAGGGAATCTATCTTAGAGTACACCCAGGTGTATTTTAGTTATATGGATATGACATTAGGAGTGGTGGATTTTTTTATTTTTTGGGACAGTTTTGAAACAAATTATGTCTGAATGTGCTAACCACACACAGTGATTAAATGATAATTTGTCGTGTTGTTGCGATAAGTATTTGGATTAACCGGTATGTGACTGCTATTTTTGGCCCTTTTTTTATTTGTTTTTTGGTGGGATTGGGTCCCACTTCCCCTTGCAAAAGACATAGGACCTAAAGAACTGAGATACTCCTGTTGGCTAGATAACGAGATTACTAGGAGTTTTTTTTTAATAAAGATGGATGGGGGCTGCTGCGCTGCCTGGCGGGGCAGATGTGTACTTGCAACGTTTATTTAAATGATGATTATTTCCTTTTATTCTCATTTCCCTAATTGAAAATTTCTTAAATCAGCTTCCTTTTATCTATTATAGTGTTTGGCAGTTTTTTTAAAAAATATTTTTTTATTTTAAAATATATTAAAATATTTTTTTTATTTTTTAAAATTTATATATCAAAATGATCCAAAACTATTATAAAAATAATTAAAAATTAAAAAATTAAAAATATTTTTTGAATGAAAAAACAAACACTCCAAGGGGTGCTTCTCCCCATGTTTCAATCAGAGTTTTTAAATAGTTCGAAGCATTTTTGTTTTGAATTAATTTTTTTAATATTTTTTAATTATTTTGATATGTTGTTATTAAAAATATATTTAAAAAACTATTATTTTATTTTATTTTTAAATAAAAAATATTTTAAAATATAATTATTATTACTGTCTCAAATATCCACTAAAATTACTTTTCATTTCTTATAACATCGAGGTTGAAGGTGTTAACTGAATTCTATTTCATGATGAGATACATGTATTGATGATTTTCATGATTTTTTTTTAATTATATTGTATATATTTTTATTTTTATTTTTATTTTTATTTTTATAAAATCAGATAACTGTACTTAATTTTTGCAAAGTGACTGTCGGCTAGCCTTTTCTTTTTTGGTGCTATTATAGGCTTCTGCTAAAAGTTTATAGCATAATTCTTTCCTGCTAATAAACCAGAAGTGGTCATCATTGGGGCCTCCGGTGATCATTTGAAGGCTCCCTGTCCCTTAAATTCAAAGTACTCAATTAATTGTGCCTCGCAGACGGTCCTTGACCCCATTTTCAAATCGAACTATCAAGTAGAGACTGGGATCTTTCTTGACATCAAGACTTAAATAAATTATTATTTTTTTATTAATACAAATAATTAGATTAGTTTGTTCAACCTCGACAATCTTACATGTCCTGAAATTAATAACTATTTAAGTTTATAGTGATAATGAGAGAACTTGAATCCGTGACTATTGAGAAACAAACTCAAGATCTAACCAGTTAAATTACCTTTCAGGGTTTTATATAAATTATGTTTGTTGAATATGATGTTGATTATAACAACTTATTTTTGTGTTTTAAAAATATTTGTTAAATAAATAAATTTTATTATTTTAAATAAATTTTTTTATGTGTTGGTATTAAAAATAAAAAATATATAATTTTAATATATTTTAAAATAAAAATTTACCAAAATCACATCAATATATTTTTAGGTCGTACTGGCAATAGAGTGCAATCAAATCCTAATCGTGCCTTGTTGATAATTCTTAATTGCTGTACCATCTCTTAAAACTCAATCATATTTGATATTGACTTGTGATTTAAAATACTGTTTTTTTTATAAATAATTCATAATAAAAATAAGTTAAAATAATTTTAAGTTAGAAGTATGTGTTAATAAAAATGGTTTAAAACAATTTTTTAAACAAAAAATAATAATATAAGTAAAAAGTTTAATTTTTTATCAAATAAATATTTTAAATCAATTTAATAAACTTTATTTAAGTTAAAAGTTATCTATAACCAAATATATTTAGAATTTCTTTATATATCAAAAGATTAAAAAATAATTTAAATTAATTTACAAAATCATACTAAATATAGCCATGAACATATACTATTATTTTTCCATGTTCTTAATACATGTTGAATTTTTTAACCCGGTTTTTCTTATTTCTTTTTCTCTCTTACCGTTACATGGAGATTATTCATTCATTTGGCCGGTGGCGACCACAACCGACTGCGTGTTAATAGTCCCGTGACTGCGCACCTCTCTTCATGGCCACTCTCTCTGCGGCAAGGTAGAGTGAAAACCATAATCGCGTGGCTCCTCATCAGATACCAATCACGTGGTATATATAAATGTTTTGAGCCCCACGTCAACGCCTCTCTGATAACGTGGTCCAGAAGATGACAGCCACGTGCCAGCCATATCCTTAAAAAGCTCGAAGCAATTTTGAAAATAGGTGTCTTGTCCACCGGAGAATTATAAGTGTTTGGAAATGTGAAAGTTATTTTTTATTTGAGAATGTTTTAAAATAATATATTTTTTATTTTAAAAAAATATTTTTGATATAGTATATTAAAATAATTTTAAAATATACAAAAATTAATTTAACGTAAAAAAATATTTTAAAAATGCAAAAATATATCAACGAAAAAGGAGGATCAGTATCCATCCCATTAGAAACTAGTCGTTCCTTGTTGGCGAACCTTATTTGTCACATTTTTTTATATTCTTTGTCACATTAATCTCCACCGTTCATTTGAAAACTCAAGCTATTTTGACAACAGACGGTCTGACATGTATCGAAAAGGCACCGAGTGGTGGCGGCTTGCCCCGCTGATGGTCCAGGTTGGATTTTAAATTATCATTGTTGAAAAAATAAGATGACTTGGTGATTCACTGTGACCAATGAGAGGAATCAATGTGGATTGCAACAACGATTCCTCTCTATTTTGATCCCTGTGATTTTTTCACATCGGTCCCGTGATTTTTTTTCTTTTTATTTGGTTTTATAATGTTGTATTGATTTTAAATTATTCTTGATAGTTATGCGGGAATCTTGTATTATTAAAAAAATATTTTATTGCTGATTAATATTTAGTTTGGGAAAAAAAAATTAATTATATTAATTTAAAATTTTTTGAGCTACGGTGATTGAATTTAAATCTATATCAAATGTTCAGTCATTTTTTATATAAAATTATGGAGTGATTTACACGGTTAGAGGAAGAGTTTGTGTTTTTTTTTTCAACCATTCAACTTTTTTTTAAATTTGATCATTTTACATTGTATTTGTTTAGGATTTGACTTGGTATTTTGTTATGGTCGACTAATATAGGGTTTTTGCAATGTCAATAGAAGATTATGAAGCTCAGTTGATATTTGATTTGGAAAAATAAAATAAAAATATATTGATGTATAATAATTAAAGCTTAAATGGACCAAAATTGAACATAAAATAAATACGATGGGCTATGATAGATGGACAAAACAACTTTATTGGTGCGTGCATTGCACATGCTAACTTGTAAAGGCAAGTCATCATATTCTAATGGCGTGCATGACTTACTACGACGTCCAAACACAAGCTTGCTCGGTGGCGTGAAAATGGTTCGGCGAGGGTTGTTGAGTGGTGCGTCGCATGTATGAGTTAGTGGCGCGTGACAATCTATTTTTCATTTTTTTCTTATGCTCTCTCTTTTCCTTGTGATTTGCGCTGATTTCCCGTAAAAATTGAAGGTGTCATGTCATTTTGTTTGTGTTTCAAATTTGATCCTTATTCTTTTTATTGTAATTATTTGCTTCGTGTCCTTTTTTATTTTTCCTTTTAATTTTATCATTCAACATTAAGTTGTTTTGAAACTAGGCTTCATGATTTTTTTTTCAACAAGGTTATCCTGGTTTCATAACCTGATTCACAAGTTTGAGGGGTTAACGCATATTGACATCAATATTTTTTATATCAT